>JGI26339J46600_10000215_pt1 | contig 20190 bp, 19 predicted proteins | sample BogFormECP12_OM1_FD_46600 | JGI IMG/M metagenome (IMG submission 46600) | reverse complement strand
GCCGACAATGGCAATGCCCGGAAGGAGTCGAGCGCTTCCTTGATGTCGCGCACGCCTGGGCCGGGCCAGTCGCTGCCGAAGAGCGTTTTGTGGGCGATCTCCTCCAGACGAGGAAAGTACTGGAGCAGGTGCGCCGGCGGAATGCTGCTGATGTCCATGTAAACATTGGCATGGCGGCGTACCAGGAAGAAGGCAGTGTTCATCCAGAGAGGCCGGCCTCCATGTGCCAGCACAATCTTCAAGTCGGGGAAATCGACCGCTACATCGTCGATGTGGATCGGGTCGCCGTACTTGCTGCGCGCGCCCGGAAAGATTGATGTGCCGGTGTGAAACATAACCGGAATGCCGTTGCTCTGCGCTGCACGATACAACAGCTCCAGCTCTTTCATACCGTTGAGGTAGTCGTTGGGGTAGAAGAGTTGATGCGGGGGATGGATCTTGATCAGCCGCAAACCCAGCCGGACTATCTCCTCGATGTCCGCCATGGCGTTGGTGGAATGCCGCGGATGGAAGCTGCCACAGGAGAGGAGCCGCTGGGGGTTCGCCTTAGCATAGTTTGCGGCCATGGCGTTAAGTCCAGCGGGAAAGCCGGTGACATCGGGCGCGGCCGCATTGATCAGCACTGCACGATCCAGCCCGGCCTTGTCCATGTATTTCAGAAAGGCTTTGGGCGAGCGGGTGAACTCCAAGACCCGATCGAAATCGGGCTGATGCTTTCTCATCAGCTCGAGGGCCGGTGGGTTCAGCAGGAGTTCGAACGGTTGGATATGNACGTGGCAGTCGGTGATCAAGGAACTTGCCTGGGTCTTGTCTGGTANCGTGAGCGGTTGCAGGATCCGATCACGCGGAGCCTGCCTGGTCCAGCATCTACGGTTGCGAAAGCCAAGTGCAGAAGGGGCATGGGAGAAACGGTTCTCATGCCCCCGAACTTATCGCGGCCATTCGCTCCCGGTCTTAAGGATGTAAGCGGAATTGCCTCCTCAAGCCGCTACGCCCTTTGTGATCTTGTGGCAGGTCGAGGTCTCCACGTTGAAGGAGTGCACTTTGGGCTTGCTGTGCACCAGATGCTGAATCAGCTCGCTAACCTTGGCGTAATCCACATGGCTGTAACGTTCGGCGTCCTCTTTCGTTTTCCAGAAGCTGAGCGCCAGGATGCCTTCTGCATCCGATACGAGGACGACCTCATCTACAAAGCCTGTCTGTGCCTTCAATGTAGACAGCACCTTCTCATGCAGTGTGCCACAAACCTCTTTGGCTTTTCCGGGCTTCGTCTTGACTTCCACAACGCGAACAAACATGGCAGGATCTCCTTTGCATTAAGTTATGAAGGCCGCAAACCGCCGGTGAACAGCAACGGTTGGAAGCGGACGACCGGTGATTATACTAGAACTGGCCGGGTCGCTAGACTCCGTGCGGCACCGGTTGGCGCGCTTCGTTCAACAGCACCAAAGTCATACCGCTGCGCTTGCTGTCGCGCTCCGCTTGGATGGCTTCCAGGCGCGAGCGCCACGGCGTAAGATCGAAAGGCTGCTCGGCGGGTTTCGCAAGGTATGTGTCAATCAACTCGCGGTAGAAGCGTACGATGCTTCCCACTAAGGGCACGGGATACTCCCGCCCCTGGATCTTCAGGCAGTGGACGCCCAGGTCAAGGAGCGGCGGGATATCGTCGAGGTAAAAGAAGGCGTCATTCTTGAGGGTGATCACTGGCTCCAGCTGCGCCTTGTCATCGAGCAGTTCCCACTGTTCCAGGCAGACGCGGTAATCCAAGCCGCCGCGGTTCGGGCTGCCGCGGAACACGTCCTTGCCGAAATCGTCGGCGGTCCGCTCCAACCGGATATACGGCGACATCCAGCACTTGCCCAGGTAGGTATAGCACTTGTTGGCATGAATCAGGACTTCGATGCCCACATCGATATCCGCCTCGCGCGAAGCCAGTTCCCTCAGCGTGAGCTTGGTGTCGGCCACGACTTGTGAGACTCCGATCGAGCGATAGAACTTCACGTCTTCGTTGTTCAGGATGTTGGCGCCGATGCTGGCGTGCAGAACGAGATAGGGGAAACGGCGGTGCACTTGGGCGATTGCGCCCACGTCGGTCATGATCGCTCCGTCGATACCCCAACCGACGAACTTCTCCATCTTCTCCAGCAGCGCGGGGATTTCGCACGACTGCATGTTCGTGTTGATAGCAACGCGCATTTTGGCTCCGCCGGAGTGGGCGATCGCTATGGCTTCATGGAGTTTCTCGTCGGAGAGTTCGTAGGCGTCACGCCGCCGGCTCCAGCCGCGCGCTCCGACATAAATCGCGTTGGCGCCGTTTTCCACGGCCGCCTTTACCATTTCCAGGTTTCCTGCGGGCGCTAATAGTTCAACCATCGTTCGTTCACCTCTAAAAAGACAAGAACAAAGAATCCTCAGCAGGCCACAACCGATTGCATGCGTTTACCGACATACTCGGCGCCGGTGCGGCCGAAATAAAAACCGTTGCACAAACCGACAGCCGTGTGCTCGCGAATCGTATTCCACGTGGACTCGTCCACCGTCCCATCGCCGCCGGCGGCGGCCTGCTCCAGTGCGGCGCGATAGATCTGGGCAATATTCAGACGGTACGCAGGCGTCTCATAGGCTGCCTCGATCCGGAATACATTATGTCCTGCCGCGATGAGTGCCGGCAAATGTTCGAGCATGCACACGTCCTTGCCGCTCAGCACGCCCTTTCCCACCGACCGCATGGCCCAGTCGCCCTGCTTGAGGAACAAGTTCTTTTGGCACAGCGTCGGGCATTTCTCCGGCCAGTTCTTCTCATATTCCAGCAAAAAGCAGTAATCGGAAACGCCCAGCGGCATTTTGCCGTGAACCACCAGCTCCGCCGGCATACCGACACCGCTCGTTATAGCTCGCACTTCGTCGAGGCTGATCTCGTAGTTCGGCGTAAAGCGGACTGCACCATACTCCTTCAACACCTCGGCTCCCGCATCGGTGTACACGTTGGCAAATCCGCCGATGTGCGCCGGCATGCCGGGAAACTGCTCATGAACCATGCGCAGCACGCCGAGGTTATGGACCTCGACCGCATCGGCGCCGGCCGCGGCTGCGGTCTCCAACGCTTTCTGCACCTTGGGCAGCACGTCATTGCGCGGCGCAGCGTACGAAGTCACGTAGGCACGCAGGCCCTGGCCCTTTACCAGCGCGATGCCTTCTTCGAGGTCGTCCAGGCGCTCCAGGAAGTTGTCCTCGTAGATGCGGCAGTAAATGTTGCCCAGGTAAACCGCGTCATAAGCACTCAGGTCCGATTCGCGCAGATTTCGCAGGTTAGAGATCGTCGTATTAAGTTCGAAGGGGCCCATTCAACGTCCTTGTACAGTCCACATTACGGGCAGCGCAGCCCGGTTCCCATTGGTCTTTTGATCGGCCTTCTGATCGGCCTTCTGACCGCATTTCCAGGCATCCGCCGCCGAACGGTACGTCCCAATGATAGCACCCACCATCTCCGCCGGAAGGCTGCGGCCCTGGATCTTGATCACGTCCACGCCCGCATCGAGGAACGCCCCGAGTTCTGCCACCGGGCTAATCTGCCGGCTGGGAAACAACCGCCGGTCAGCCTCCACGCCATCTTTCAACAGGCTCCACGGCTGCTGGCAGATGCGGAAACAACTGCCCACTCCGCCGCGTTTGACGCTGCCACTTAAACGTTGCGGCTGGTCGCCCCGCTCCGCCGCGGCGAAGTTCAGATAACTGGGCATCCAGCACTTTCCGAGCTGAATGAACTCCTGCACCATGTGCAGCATGACCTCGATCTGGATCGAGGCCTTCGCCTTCACCGCCGCGATTTCCTGCGGCTCAACGTACCCCGGCAGCACAACCGCAGTCGCGCCCAGATCCTGGTAGAAGAGGGCGTCGCTCGTGTTCAGCGCACCGCAACCGATGCTGGCGGTGATGGCCAATCCCGGCAGCTTCCGCCGGACCTCGCGCAGAAACCCGACGTCGTTCAGTATCACCGCATGCAGTCCCCAGCCCGCCAATTCGGCCAGTTCCTGCAGCAACTGTTGGCGTTCCTGCGGCTTGGGTATGATGTTTGCCGCAAGTTGTACCTTTTTCCCGAGGGCGTGAGCCAGCTCGATGCACAGTCGCAACTGCTCACGGTCAAATTCACCGCGCGCGCCGCCACGGCTCCAACCTCTTAATCCCACGTAGACCGCGTCCGCGCCCGCCTGAAACGCCTGCTTGGCCGCCTCGAGATTGCCGGCAGGAGCCAGCAGCTTGGCACACCTCTTGGGCAAGGCCATGCCGCATCCTTTCGCAGTGGAAAGTGGGCTGGCCTTCACAGGTCCATAACCCGGGATTGCAGATTCAACAGCCAAGTTAGTCCCGACTCTTTCCTGAGTCTGTGAGTCATGTCACTCCGAAGCGTGACGAGAAACATTGTATAAGATGTCGTGCGCAAAGCACCTTAGAGCGGGAAAAGGTTACTGTGACGTCTCCATGCTCAGCAACTTTGGCCCCTGCTTGATCTGAAAGCGTCCATCAACCGTCTCCCAGATCCAACCGGAGTAGCCGTACCCGCCGACCGGCTTGGTGATAAATGCCCCGCCCCACGACTCCGCACGCCTCTGGTTATACGCGACCGTACCGAACTTCCCAAAGGTGTACGCGGGCACCGGATGGCAGTAATCGCAACCCAAAAGCTCCTTCGCCACCCCCGCCGCCTCGCTGCCGCCGTACACCGCCGCGCGTAATCCGTACTTGTGGTTCTGCGCGCGTGCCACCACCTCGCCGGCGGTCTCGAAGCACGACGTGAAGGCCACCGGTGCGAAGACCTCCTCGCGCATGCCCAGCATGTTATCGGCGCAGTCCTTCACCACGGTGGGATAGACAAGGTTGCCTTCGATGCGACCACCTACCAGTATTTTGGCGCCCTTCTCCAAGGCATCGGCCATTTGCTCGTGGAGGCGCCGCACCGCTACCGTGCTCGCGACCGGCCCGATGTCGGTCCTTCTGTCCGCCGGATCGCCCACTACCAAGCGCCGCACCCGTTCCACAAAGCGCTCCAGGAACTCCCGATAGATACTGGCTTGGATGAAGATGCGCTTGGGCGCGGTGCAGGTCTGGCCCGAGTACATGAACTTCGATGCCATCAGGTCGTCAAGCGCCAAGTCCAGGTCGGCATCGGCGAATACGATGAATGGGTCCTGCCCCGGCCCCTCAAAAACCAGCTTCTTGCCCGCCGCGCGAAATGCTTCTTCGTAGGGCAGGATGTTCTCGTCGAATCCGAATGCCACCGCCGCGGTCACTTCGGGATCTGTGAGCGAGTCCGCAAGCAAGCTCTTGCCGGTCCCGCCATAGAACGCGATTGCATCGCCGAAGATCGGCCGGTAGAGATCTTTCGTCAACTCCATGATGCGCCGCCCCTTCGACGAAAACTTCACGGTCAGCCGGTTGCCGACGATATAGATCGAGGTGATCGCAGTATTGAGCCATGCGCTGCCGTTGTACGACAGCATCAGATTGACACGCGCCCTGGGACGCAGGGGCAAGCGGTCTCGCAAAAATACCGCGTCCGCATACATTCTGAGCCGATCGATGGTGGTATCCACCTCGCGCGTGCTGTCCTTGACCGTAAATCGCAGGTCGCGAACGGCGCAATCGACCACTTCGTCATGGTGCTTTTCGAGCGCACGGGCAAGCGCCAGCACACGCTCATAGCGCTCCTCGAATGACATAAGGACTCAACCCCCTTGCCAGGGACACAAAACTTCCGCGCTGGCTGTAATGTACACCGGAATTTCCTTTTTGATCTCAAAGACGGCAGCCGTTGTACACCCATTTCGCCTGCTCGCGGCGTTGTGAAACGATTCTCATCTGGAACGGCACCGGGTAGTGGATCTTCTACCCGATCGCCAGTCCAACACCGTCACCGAATGGTTGCGCGATCATGCCCCACCGGAAGTGATCAGCCGCGATCGTGGTGGGTAACATAATAGGCACTTTTTGGCTCGCTGCCGCAATGCATGGGGGGGGCGCCATGGAGGATGATCACACTGGCGACGAGGAACTAAGCTCGCCAATGAAGGTGCGCGAGCTGATGGCACGTCTGAAGAATGTTGACCCCAACTTCGTGATTGCGATGAGCAAGGATTCCCTGCTGATCGTGAATCCAAGGCCGGGCTTTTGCCTCCCCATGGAGATGGAAGCAGACGAAATCTCGCGCTTGACCGAGCAGGATCAACAGTTCGTGCACGAGCTGCATATTAAGTAGCCGGTTCAACTTGGGCAGCCAAGTCATATATCGAACCGCTCAGTTTGCGGTGTCCTGGGCACCTCAGGTTGCATGCTTCGCTCAGCTGGAGACTCCGTGAATCGCTCACCAGGCCAAAGATCCGAATTGCGTGTCAACCCGCGCGGTCGTTGTGGAGCCGTTCCGCCAAACGTCCGACCGCAAGGAGGATGCCATGCAGAAGAGCTTGTGGCCGGGGTGGACATCCCGGAATATAAACATCCACCGGAAGTACCTTGTCGACGCTCCCCAAAGACGCGTAGTTCTCGCCGAAGATGCCGCCACTGATTCCGCAAGCGCCAACCGCGACGACTACCTTGGGTTCCGCCATCGCCCGATGCGTCTTTAACAACGCAAGTTCCATGTTCCGCGTGACAGGACCGGTGACCAGGAGCATGTCGGCATGACGAGGAGAGGCAACGAAGTGGATTCCGAAGCGTTCGATGTCGTGGACCGGGTTGTTGAGCGCGACAATCTCCAGTTCGCATCCGTTGCATGATCCCGCATCGACCTCACGGATGGCGAGAGACCGTCCCAGGATTTTCTGGATTGTTTCGCGCGCTTTCTGCCCAAGGTTCTCGACGTCCGTTTCGGCATTCACCAACTGGCGATCAACTTTGCGCAACGTGTGGTGCGTGCGGTCGGCATTAAGCGTGTAGTCCGCGGTAAGAACCAATCTGCGGCGGTCCGGCGTCGCCAGTTCAAATTCCTGGGTGATGCGCACCGCCTGATCGGACGACGCCTCCGCGCATAAGCCGCAGAAGACACAGAGGCCGTAATCGACGGTGACTTTCCGGGAATCACCTTTGTCGGACAGGGAAATGGCCCCGGTCGGACACACCTCGGCAGCAGGTCGCGCATCCTTCCATTTGTCGAAGTCGAAGCTCGGACGTCCGCGAAAGCGCTCGGAGATCTTAGCGGGCTCGGCCGGATAGTTTACGGTTACGATTCCCGTGCTGACCGTCTTTTGAAGAATCTTGAACATTGATTACCGGTCCGTCCCCGAGTAGGAAAGATTGAAACTCTTGTTGATCACCGGGAAATCCGCAATGATGTTTCCCTGGACCGCTTCTACCAGCGCTGGCCAGTTGTTGAGTGAGGGGTCTTTGATCTTGCAACGTTCGAGATGATTGTCAGGCCCCGTACGAATCCAATGGATGATTTCCCCACGCCATCCTTCAACGGCGCTCAGCGCACAGCGGTCTGGCGGGATGGCAGGCACGGGCACGCGGAACTCCCGCTGAAGACCATCCTCTATAGCGTTACGGATGATGCCAATGGATTCGTTCACCTCATCGATGCGGACTTGCATGCGGTGCCAAACGTCTCCGGCCTGGTAAACCGGGACACGGAATGGGTAGCGAGAATACGCGGCGTAAGGGTGATCGCGGCGCACGTCCAGATCGACCCCTGAGGCGCGTCCTCCCACACCCACGATGCCCAGATCCCGTGCCTTGTCGGGCCGCAAAACTCCGGTCTGTTCCAGGCGGTCGCGGACGGATTCGGACCTATCAATCAGACTGATCAAGTCCTCAAATTCGCGCGCGAAAGAGTCCAGTGTGATGCGGAGCGCATCCAGTTGCGCCTGGTCCCAGCCCCGGCGCACTCCGCCGACGCAGACCANACCGCGCAAGAGGCGGCTGCCCGTCATTTGCTCGCTGAGAGTGACCAACGTCTCCTTCAGGCGGCTGGCGTGGGCATTTGCTATGACAAAGCCGACGTCGGTCGCAATGGCCCCGATGTCGGCGACATGATTGCAGAGACGTTCCAGTTCCAACAGGATGGTCCGCATTACGAGACCGTGCAGCGGCACTTCAATGCCGGCCGCGCGTTCGATGGCCTGACAGAAAGCTGTGCCGTGGGAGAAACTTGAATCGCCAGAAATGCTTTCCGCCAGGAAAACGGCTTTGTGTATGGGCAGCTTCTCAAAGAGTTTTTCGGTGCCCTTATGGGCATAGAACATTCGCAGCTGCAGATAGAGGATGGGTTCTCCTGCCACCGCGAAATTGAAGTGTCCCGGCTCGATGATTCCGGCATGGACCGGGCCTACAGGCACCTGAAACACGCCTTCACCCAACGCAGGACGGTAGATGTGGCGTTCTCCTGCGAAGGGCGGCAACACGGTTTCGATAGGAAAGTCCTTGCGCAAGGGATAAACGTCGGGCCAATTGTCATGCAAGGCGACCCGGCGGGGATTCGGGTGTCCGACGGCCATCAGACCAAACCAATCGTGGATTTCGCGCTCTTGCCAGTTCACCACGGGTAGTTCGGCAGAGAGCGAGGGAAACTCAAGACTGTCGGGCCGCACGGGCGCTTGTACGATCAAATACTGAGCGTTACCCTTCTGTTCGAAAACATAGTAGTTGAAGAAAACGCCTTCAACCGAGCGGCGGTCTTCGGCGAACACCGTAACCAGCCTGGCCCCGAACTCGCCGCGCAGATGTTCTGTGATGGGCCGAATGTCGGCATCGGCGAGAAGAATATAGACTTCATCCACGCGGTCGGCCCGCACGGACTGAACCTGCTGGCCGAGCTTCTGCCGAAAAGCTTCGAACATTGCGATTGCGGATGTTGCTGCGGACATTGATTGCGTCATCCTCCACCCACCACGATGCCCACTGCACCCTGAATCAGCCTAAACAATGGAGCGGGTATCCAGAAGCCCATCACGACAACCACCACAGCCAAACCCGCGACGGAGTACTTTTTCCAGCCGCAGACGCCGGCCCGAGGAAGACCCGGGTTCTCGCCCAGCACCAGACCGGTGATGTGTACCAGGAAGCCGGAAAAAACCAGCATGAGAAAGGAGACGAAAAAAACCGCCAGCACAAAATGGCCTCCGCTGAATCCTGCCCGCAGAATGGTGAACTCACTCTGGAAAAAGCTGAAGGGAGGCGAGCCGGTGACCGCGAGCGTCACCATGAGGAATGCGGCGCCGGTCAGTGGCATCGAATGGATCAATCCCCCTTTCGCCTTCCGGAACAGATCGGTGTTCAAATGTTGCTGGACATTTCCGGCACAAAAAAAGAGCAAGGGCTTGGTCACGGAATGAAAGGTCATGTGCAGAAACATGCCCAGAATACCCAAAGGCCCTCCGAAGCCGAGTGCCAGCACCATGATCCCGCTGTGGTCAATGCTCGAATAGGCCAGCAGTCGCCGGAAATTCTTCTGCACAAGGATGAAGGGGACGGCCACTCCCATGGAGAGCAGCCCGAACAGAATCAGGAGCCGCGCACCAAACTGGGGGCCCAGGCATTTCGAACTCAGAATGTAGAACCGCACCAGACCGTAGAGAGCGCAGTTGAGCACCCCGGTGGCGAGCATCGCCGCTCCCGGGATGGGCGCTTCACTATAGGCCTCGGGCTTCCAGGTATGCATGGGAGCGATGCCGGCCTTGGTTCCATACCCGAGAAGAATAAGGATGAAGGCCAGCCGCATGGTCGGCTTGTCAAACTGGGCGGCGTTTTTCGCGAGGACGGACCAGTTCAGACCCGCTAGCGCGTCTGTACCGAGGGCGCCATAGGCGGAATAGTAGGTCAGAATCGTACCGAATAACGCCAGAGAGAGGCCAACGCTCCCGATGATGGCATACTTCCATGCCGCCTCAAGAGAGGTTTCGCGCCCATAAAACATGACCAGGAATACCGACGCCAGGGTGGTTCCCTCAACCGCCACCCAGAGAATTCCCAGGTTGTTGGCGAGCGCGACCAGCATCATAGCGAAAACCAGGAGAGGCATAAGGGCGTAGTACTCGCGCAGCTTATCGACGGCAAACCGGCCGCCCACTTTCTCGGCCTCCTGCAGAACTCGGCTGCGCTCCTCGTGACGAAAATAGCCGACCGCGTAGATAGAACACACGAAGGACACAAAGGCTGACAGGAGNACGACCAGCGCACTAAGAGCATCGGCGTAAAAGAACCCATCCCACATTGAAACCGGGCCGCNGCGAAGTACCTGGTCAACTAACACGGCGGCCAGGCCGANCAGAATGGCGAAGGCGGCAAGATTGACCACCTCGAGCATGCGCCGTCTTCGAAGGAAGAAGGCCAAAGGGCTGGCGGCCAGAGGAACGATAAGGAGTACGAGCAGAATCATAGGTTCGCTTACTCCCTCAACTTCCGCAGCTTGCTGACATCCATGGAGTCGAAGGTCTCGCCGATACGGAAAACAAGAATGCCGAGGACCATGACCGCGACCAGAACATCAAAAAAGATGCCAATCTCAACCACTAATGGCATTCCATAGGTCAATGAAATGGCGGCTAGAAAGAGGCCGTTTTCCAGCGAAAGCAGTCCCAGGACCTGGGTCAATGCCTTGCGACGGTTCACCATGGTAAAAAAGCCGATAAGGAAAAGGGCGATGGCGACAGCGAGCGTGTTATGTCCAAGCGCCGCCCGGGCAGAGGTCTCTTCCGGATGGTAGAAAGACTCCGCGACCACGTAGCCCAAGAGAGTCAGGCAGCCTGCGATGAGGATCGAGAGCGGAACGTTGATCAGGGGGTCGATCTCCCGGCGGATGCCGATTCTCTCCACCAGTCGCTCCAGCAACCGGGGAAGCAGTCCTGCTTTCAAGAAGACCGTGAGCAGAGCAGCAATATAGATGTGGCTGGCCTGGTTGAAGTAGGCGATGACGGCTGCAATCGATCCCAAGAGAAACGATTGCACCGCGAAGATGCGAATGCTGGAAACGATCCTGCGCTGTCCGACCGCGGCGATCTGCAGCACCAGGACCAGCGCCGCCATCAGGGTGATGATTCTGTTGCCAAGCTCCGGGTTGGGGGCAAAGGGCATAGGCAGACTCAGAACAGGAACGTTGAAATGAGCGCGAGCGCTCCGAGAATGAAAGCAACCATCAGCAATTCCGGTACTCGAAACAGACGCAACTTCGCGTTGGTAGTTTCAACCAGGACAACAAGGCATGCGAGCAAAAGTAACTTCGCAAGATAGAAAACCAGGCCTAACCCGACGGTTCGGACCGTCCAGTCAGAACTCAAACCGAACGGGAAGAAGGTATTGACCAGCAGCGTCATGAGCACCAGTTGCTTGATGGAAGAGGCCCATTCGATCAAAGCGAGATACGGTCCCGAGTATTCGAGGATCATGGCTTCGTGGATCATGGTCAATTCGAGGTGGGTCGCCGGGTTGTCGACCGGAATGCGGCCGGTCTCAGCAATCAGGACAATAAAGAGCGCCGCAAATGCCAGCATCTGCGACGGCGCCAGAAACCTCCAGCTCTGGGTCACGGCGATTCTTGCCATTTCGCTCAGGTTGGTGGAGTTCGCTCCCAGGGCTACCGTGAAAATCGCCAGCATCATGGCGGGTTCGGCGATTGCGGAAATCGTCATTTCCCGGCTGCTGCCCAGACCACCGAACGAGCTTCCGGTGTCGAGTCCGCCAAGGGCAAGAAAGAAGCGGCCAAGCGCCAAAAGATAGACTACCGCGAGCACGCCGCCGAACAGGCTGAGAGGGGCACGGGTCGTAGTCATGGGAATCATGAGTCCGACCAGTGTGGCCGTCCCAAAGACCATGTACGGGGCCGCAGAGAAAATCCACGACGCCGTCTCTGGAATCACCATTCCCTTGCGCAACAACTTAAGGATGTCCCGGTAGGATTGCAGGATGCCGGGCCCGCAGCGGGTCTGAAGTCTGGCCTTCAGGGTTTTGATCATGCCGCTGAGCAAGGGAGCAACCAGTAATAACAACACTAACTGCAGAGCCGAGTTGGTGAGCACTTCGGTCACTTGCGCACCCCGAACAGTAAAAGCAAGACAAGGGTTACAAAAATGTAAGCCAGGTAAGCATGAATGCTTCCCGCCTGAATGGTCCGCATTCTGCTGGAAAACCGGAAGATGAACTCTTGCAGAGGAGCATACAGCCGCTTCTCGAACGTGGGCTCGATTCCACTCTCGAAGCGGATCTCTTTGGGAAAATACGGCGAGACATCGAAGACCGCCTGAATCTCGCGGCGCGGCTTGTACAGGACGGAAAAGATCATCCGCAATGCTTTGGAGAATGCGGTGGCGGTATATTCATTTTCTGCCGAGAGTCCAGGCAAGCCGCAGTCCCACACCGGTCCGCGCTTGCGCCCGAACCTCCTCACGCCGATCGCTACCAGGAGAGCCGCCGGAAGTACCAGAAGCATGAGTCCAACCGCGATGACCACGGGCGATACCGTGCCACTGGTACGCATGCCTGCGGAGAGTACCAGCCCATGACCGGTCACCAGATGGGCGGAAACTTGCTGTCCGAGCAACTGCTCAGTCATCGCGTCAAATACCGGGAGAAACCAGGTCACACCTAAGCCCAGGGCGGCGCAAGCCAGCGTCAGCCAGCCCATGCCAATCAGCATGGTGCGGGGCGCCTCGTGTGCATTCCGGGATTCGGCTCCACGCGGCAGCGCCAGGAACGTAATCGCGAAAGCCTTCACGAAGCAAGCTGCAGCCAGTGCCCCGGTCAACGCCAGCATCGAACCCGCCAGCGGAAACAGGATTCGCGTCAGGCCGCCGATCGCGCCGAATCCAGCCAAGAGCGTCTGGTAGGTCAGCCACTCGCTGACAAATCCGTTCAGCGGGGGAAGGCCGGAGATGGCGATCGCGCCCATCAGGAAACAGAACGCGGTCACCGGCATGGGACGGATGAGGCCGCCCATTTCTTCCATGTTGCGCGTCCCCGTGGAATGCAGCACCGACCCAGCCCCCAGGAACAGAAGACTCTTGAAGATGGCATGATTCAGAGTGTGGAACATGGCTGCGACCAGGGCCACCGCAGCCAGCATCGGATGTCCCGCAACCCGGAAAATCAAAGCCGCGCCCAGGCCCATAAGAATGATCCCGATATTCTCGATGCTGTGGTACGCCAGGAGCCGTTTGAGATCGTGCTCCATCAAGGCGTACAAAACGCCCAGAACGGCTGAGACGACTCCGACGATGAGAACCAGCAAGCCGGCCCAGGACGGCACTCCTCCCAGCGAATCCAGGAAAATGCGGGTCATGCCGTAGATTCCGGTTTTGATCACGATGCCGGAAAGTAGCGCCGAGACATTGCTCGGCGCCACCGGATGCGCCGCGGGCAGCCAGATATGGAAGGGGATGACACCCGCTTTAATGCCGAATCCCAGGAAGAACAGAACAAACGCAGCGGTCTGCTGGCTGCTGGACAATTGCATGGCGGCTTTATTGAAACTGGCGAACTCAGCGCTGCCGCTGGCCTGGATTAACAGGCCAAAACCGAGGAGCAGGCACCCGGCGTCGATATGCGCCATGATGACGTAGAGCAACCCCGCTCGTCTGGTCTCCCGGTCTTCGTGGTAGAACGTCACCAACCCGTAAGCGGCAAGCGCCATCACTTCCCACGCAATCAGGAAGAGGAAAGCATTCGCAGCGGTAAAGGCAATCGTCAAGCTGAGAAGCAATAGGTGGAACAAGAAACCGAAGAAGCCGATGTTCCTCTTGCCCTCGAATTCTTTGAGGTAGCCGAATGAGTAGATGGAAACCGCGACTACGGGGATCGCGAGGGCCAGATTAAAGAAGCCGGCCAGGGCATCGTAGGAGAAGCTGTAGGCAAAGAGCGGAATTCCCGAGGGGACCGACCACGCAACCGGCGTGCCTCGAAGGATGCCGAGAACGGCAGCGAGCCCTCCTAAGGCAGCACCCGCCAAGGCGGCGCTGCAGCAGATGTATCGAGCCAGCGCCGGTTTCCGCCAGCACGCGAGAGAAGCGAAAGCGCCGGCCAAATAGGCGGCAACACTAAGCGCAAAGATCATGCCCAGTGGAAGCGTGTTCATGAGGCCTGTTCACCGGTGCCCGATGAAAGCATTCTCGGGGAGCTTAGCTTAACGAGTCTGTGCGTGTCATATCTCCCACTACTAAGCTGTGACGACATACAATCTCCGCTCGCGTGCCCGCAGCGCAACATCTAGAGCTGGTTTCATAAATCGGTTTTGGGTAGGGCACGGCTTCAGCCGTGCCGTTCAGGGCCCGAAAGAATGCGGGCTTTAGCCCCTGAGGGACGTGCCTTCCGAGCGGAAAGGCATCTATGAAACCAGCTCTATGCATCATTAGGTTAACTCTTGGGCCGAGGTGTCGATGATGTCGCCACCGTCAATGCTGGCGTCGGCCTAGCCTCTGCGCTCAGAAGTGACGGCCAACTGCGACAGCAGGTCTTTTACGTCGATCAGGTGGTTGTTAAAAATCTTCTTGGCGACATCCAACAGCTTGAAGATTTCGGGGTCGGGAACCGAATACAAGACACTCTGTCCGTCTTTCCTGCCCACAACAATGCTGCGGCCCCTCAGGACGGCCAGTTGCTGTGACAGCGTGCTTTGTTCCACATCCAATCGGACACAAAGCTCATTCACGCCGACTTCCCCGCGGCGCAACTCGTCCAGGATCCTGATTCGTAAGGGGTGAGCTAGTGCTTTGAAGAACTCTGCCTTGAATTGACTCAGCTCGGGCATTACATTAATACATTTGCATATTGCAATTTACGGTGTCAAGTTGAATTTGCCTGCCATTTCAGTCATCACACTTTGCCCTCCGATGGGTCGAAGGCTGCACTTGAACCCGTATAACGAGGGCCGACTGAATTCGAGAAATTGTTACGGGCGAGGGCGCCCGTCTCTCCACAACCTACAACTGGCTCATCTTGGCCAGGAATTCGCTGTTCGACTGCGCCTTGGCAAGCCGCTCGATCAGCAACTCCATGGCTTCGACCGGCGACAGCGGGTTCAGCACCTTGCGCAGCACCCAGATGCGCTGCAAGTCTTCCTTCGGGATCAGCAGCTCTTCCTTACGCGTGCCGGAGCGCTGGATATCAATTGCTGGGAAAGTCCGCTTATCCACCAGCTTGCGATCCAGGATAATTTCCGAGTTGCCCGTACCCTTGAATTCTTCGAAGATCACGTCGTCCATGCGCGAGCCGGTGTCGATGAGCGCGGTGGCGATAATGGTGAGCGAGCCGCCCTCTTCGATGTTGCGCGCTGAACCGAAGAAGCGCTTCGGACGCTGCAACGCATTCGAATCGACGCCGCCCGAGAGCACTTTGCCGGAGGGCGGAACGATGGTGTTGTAAGCGCGTGCCAGGCGCGTGATGGAATCGAGCAGGATGACCACATCGCGCTTGTGCTCGACCAATCTTTTAGCCTTTTCGATCACCATTTCCGCGACCTGCACGTGGCGGGCAGCAGGCTCGTCGAAGGTCGAGGAGATGACTTCGCCCTTGACCGAGCGCTGCATGTCGGTGACTTCTTCCGGGCGCTCGTCGATGAGGAGAACCATCAGCACGACTTCGGGATGGTTGGTGGTGATGGAATTCGCCACGTTCTGCAACAGCATGGTTTTGCCGGCGCGAGGCGGCGAGACGATGAGGCCGCGCTGTCCCTTACCGAGCGGGGTGAGCAGGTCCATGACGCGCGCGCTGATATTCTCGCGCGTGGTTTCCAGCTTTAGCCGCTCCTGCGGATACAGTGGCGTCAGGTTGTCGAACAGGATCTTGTTGCGGGCCTCGTCGGGCGACTCGAAATTGACCGCCTCGATCTTGACCAGCGCGAAATATTTCTCGCCCTCATGGGGCGGGCGCACCTGGCCGCTGATCGTGTCGCCGGTTTTCAAGTCGAACTTGCGGATTTGCGATGGCGACACGTATATGTCGTCGGGCCCGGGCAGGTAGTTGTAGTCGGGCGAGCGCAGGAAGCCGTAGCCGTCAGGGAGGATCTCCAGCACACCTTCGGCGAAGATGTGTCCTTCTTTTTCACTTTGCGCCTGCAGGATCTTGAAGATGAGNTCCTGTTTGCGGAGTCCGCTGGCGCCGGGNAGCTCCAANGATCGGGCGATCTTGGTCAGCTCGGTAATGTTTTTTTCTTTCAGTTCGGCGATGGTCATATTTACCTACGTGGATGATTTTCTTCGGGAGGGATTTTCGTTTTCTCTCGCGGGGCTGGATTTCTTTGCCGCCGTGCGGGCACACGGCGGAGCTGCTAAGCAGCTCGCCGTTGTGCTTCGGCAAAGTTTTCGGGTTCGCTCAGGATGTCATGACGTTCCGCATCGGCGATCTTGTCAAACACGTCATTCATGGTTTCCTGAATACGGGTGTTCGGCTTATGAAACCTGCGCGTTGCCTTGGAGGCAAGCTGGCAAAGCATATACCGGTTCCGCAAAGTATGTAGAGCGTCAAATACACGATCAGAACGCATTTTAGATCTTTCTCCTTCGATAGGAATAATTTAGGCCGCTAATCCCATCGTCCCCGTTGGGTGATGGTCGCCTACGGCTAGCCGGGCTGCAATTCGGGCTAGGTGCAAAGGGATTTGCCAGAATTACCCAGATAGATGCCCCGCCCAACCCGAAAGTTGCTCAATTCTTTAAGGAGTTGCCACTACGCGGGCGGAGGTTCGTCAGGACCGCCAGAAACTGTTTTCCTGTCCTGAGAACAGCTAAGTATAACAAACCGCTGGGGAAGGTCAAGAAGAATTTGCAACCCGGCGGATAACCCTCCCGGCACCTACTTCAGAGCGTTCAGCCGCGCCGACAGGCGGGACTTGTAGCGCGAGGCCGTGTTTTCGTGCAGAACGCCCTTCTGGATGGCCTTGTCGAGCGCTGACACAGTTTGCCGGTAGGTCTCGCCGGCGGCGGCTTTGTCGCCTTTTTCCAGGCTCTCGCGCAGGCTCCGCAGAGCGGTGCGCAGTTGCGACGAGTTGGCCCGGTTGCGGGTGGTTCGCTTCTCTGTCTGTCGGGCGCGTTTCAGCGCCGAAAAATGATTCGCCATGCGGCTTGATTACCTTTGTTTGTCCTAGATTGCGCTAGGAGGATATCGGTGGGAACCGAAGCTGTATTCTACGGGAGCAAGTCACGCCGGGTCAAATAGATATGAATTCGCTCGAAAGGCCGCTAGACCGTCTGAAGGTTCTCATCAACTCCTCCACCCCAATCGTGGTCATGGAGACGGTCGAGGAAATGCGCGCGCTCTCTCTGGTGCGCACGGCTTGCTCGGATCTGAGTTTAGCCGTCTTCGAATGGACCATCGCCGATGGCCTCGTCCGCTCCGGCAGCGGTGCCGCCGCTCCCCAACCGGTTCAGGCGCGTGGCACGATTCCGCAAGGCAATAGCGAAGCGGGCCGGTTGGCGCGAACGGTACTCTCGTCGGTTGGTTCCGATTCCGGCGTTAGCGCCAAGACTGCTATGTACAACACCGCCGACCCCGTGCAGGCGTTGGCGAACCTCGAGACCATGACCATCGAGGCCGTCTTCGTGCTCAAAGATTTCCATCGCCACATGGATAACCCGGTCGTGGTCCGCCGTCTGCGCGACGTAGGCCAGAAATTCTCCGCAAATCGTAGAACTCTGGTGCTAACCGCCCCCGCCATCGAGATGCCGCCCGAGCTGGCCAGCCTGGTGGAATTTCTCGATCTGCCCCTGCCCGACCGCGACCGCCTGCGCGAGATCATCCGTGAAACCTACACCCGCATGGCCGGTACCCACACCCTGAAACTTCAACTCGACGCCAACGGCGTGGACGCGATGGCCGGCAATTTGCGCGGCTTGACCGAAGAAGCCGCCGAGCGAGCCATCTCGCAAACGATAGTTGGACGCCTGGCGCTTTCGCCCGAGTGCGTTACGGATGTCCTAGACGCCAAGAAAGCTCTGCTGAAGCGCTCCGAGATGCTGGAGTTCGTGGACGCGACCGACAACATGTCGAGCGTAGGTGGCCTCGACAATCTGAAGCGCTGGCTGGAGCAGCGCCGAGGAGCCTGGGAAGACGGCGCCCTCAAGTTCGGCCTCGATCCGCCCAAGGGCGTAATCATTCTAGGCGTGCAAGGCTGCGGCAAGAGTCTCTGTGCCAGAGCCGTAGCCGGAGAATGGAAACTGCCGCTGGTGAAATTCGATACCGCCGCCGTCTACGACAAATTCATCGGCGAAACGGAAAAGCGCATCCAGAAAGTGTTCCGAGTAGCCGAGGGCCTCGCGCCCTGCGTGTTGTGGATCGACGAACTGGAAAAAGTCTTCGCCGGAAGCGGCCCCGATTCCGCCTCTGCCGACGCGGGTGTTTCGTCGCGACTGCTTGCGTCGTTTCTTTCCTGGATGCAGGAGCGCAAGCCCGCCGTCTTCGTAGCCGCCACCTGCAACAACGTAACCGTGCTGCCGCCGGAGTTGATTCGCAAAGGCCGCTTCGACGAGCTCTTCTTCGTAGACCTGCCCAGCGCCGCCGAGCGCAAACAGGTCTTCTCCATCCAGCTAACCAAGCGCAAACGCAATCCCGGCGACTACGACTTAGACCAAGTAGCCGCCGCAGCCAAAGGCTTTTCCGGAGCCGAAATCGAATCCGCCGTGCAAACCGCCCTATATGCCGCGTTTGCTCGCAAGCAGGAACTGAGCAACGAAGACCTGCTCACCGCGCTCTCCTCCACCGTGCCGCTGTCGATTACGCGCGCGGAGGAGATTGCCGAGTTGCGGGCTTGGGCAAAGGATCGGGCGGTGTGGGCATCATTGCCGGAAATCGGGAGCAGCGGCGCCCATCCTTGAGTAACCAGAGAATCTATGTCCATAAGAGAATTGGGAGCTTATCGTTGTGGCGTGCAGGAGGAACAATGGCATTTTCAAAGTCGTTCGAACGTGAGCTGAAGCGCTTGTTTGATCAGCGTACGGACTGGCTACGGCGCAAGCTGGGTGCTCGAACTCAGGGCGCACCTCCTAGATTTAGTCGTAGGACAGTCAATGCGGGGATTAGTAAACTCCAGGCGATTGCCTCGTACGCACTGGCGCACAAATTAGCCAAAACGGAATTCAACGAGCACGTCGCTACCCGGAAAAACTACCACGTTAGGGGCTGGGGCCCTGAGGACAAGAGAGAAAGGTTCGAGGAATGGTTCTCGGGCCATTTTGGCAAAACGAAGGGGCTCGTCTATGCATTTTGGGGTAATCACCGGAAGTGCATCTACATCGGGCGTACCGGCTCGCACGGCAGCCGACCCTCATCCCACTTTGACAAGTATTGGTTCCCAAGTGTTAGACGGGTGACGATTTTCGCTATTCGAGGGAAGAGTCATATACCAAAATTGGAGTGCCTAGCGATTCACTATTTTCAACCGACACGCAACAAGAATAAGGCCGCTACAAAAAAGTGGACAAAGGCTTGCCCGCTGTGCAAGACGCACGAATACATCGAGAGTGAACTGGGCGACATCTTTCGATTCAGGTGACTGGAGACTCGTGGGCTTTCAGCCAGCGACCCCCGCTACCCGCCGTGCCTCGCTCCACTCGTTCGTCAAACCCAACTCGCCAATCCACTTTTCCAAATAGGAGTCATCCAACGCGTCCCATCGCACTCTCAAAATTGCCGCAACGTCCTCAATTTGCCTCCCTGACTGCGCCCGTTTGGCCCATTCGAGCTTGGAAATGACAGCGTCTTCCGCAGTCGTCATGAAAACAGCAACGCCNTGCAACGNCACTCGCTGTCGACGACGGAATTCCTCCNGGCTGTAAGAGCGCGACTTGCGAATGATGAAGTCGATCTTCCAGCCGGTGGCTTGGTCGATCACATTGAACATGGATTGTCGCTGGTGGGCTTCGAGGGCTGAATCGAGATCGGCGTAATACTCACTCACTGGCAACGCGCCGATGAATGAGCGCAATTGCTCGGAACTCGCATGGATGACGAAGTCGATGTCTTGTGTGGAGCGCGACGCGCCGTAATACGCGCTGGCGAATGAACCCGAAAGCATGTAGGCAATCCCAGCTTGATCAAGCGCCAAGATAATTCTCTGGACTACATCCTGGATGCTCATCGGAGCCAGGCGGGTAAGGGCGCGGGAAAGAACGCCCGCCTCAACAATTCTCGTGCAATTTGCGCTTCGGTCCAGTCGGGATGATCGCGCCGTATGCCTTCCTTCGCTATCTCTCGCATGAACATGCTCATCTCGTATGCCAG
>JGI26339J46600_10000211_pt1 | contig 20339 bp, 14 predicted proteins | sample BogFormECP12_OM1_FD_46600 | JGI IMG/M metagenome (IMG submission 46600) | reverse complement strand
TGACCGCCACGCACACGAAAGAAGAACTTCAGCAGGCGCTCGAAGTGCTGAAGCGAGTGGGGAAGAAGATGGGAATTCTCGCATAAGCTAGTGTGGGGATGGGCGCCTCGCCCGTCCACGCCGCGCGCAACTCGGCCTCGCCTCTAGAACCAGCACGACTTAAAGACGTAGTTAGCGTCCCGCCGGCGCGTCGTCCACCATAGCCTGCACTAACTGATCGATCGCGTCTGTAACTCGCTTCGCGGGAAGGTTGAAGTTATTGGAGAGGATGGAGAAGACGACCACCTGTCCGGCATCGGTGGTCGCGTATCCGGACAGTGTCTTCACTCCGCCCAGGGAGCCAGTCTTGGCCATAATGCGACTATGCAGGCGGGGAGCGGTGAGGCGTTCGGTGAGTGATCCGTCCACGCCAGAGACCGGGAAGGTTGACTTATAGTCGGCGCCCCAAGGCTGCGTCGAACAATAGCGCAGCAACTCGACAATGGCGTGGGGAGTTACTAAGTTCTGGCGCGAGAGTCCGGAGCCGTCGTAGAAAACGTACTGGTCGTTGGGGATTCCTGCCTGGGTCAGAAATCCTCGGAGAACTTCGAGGCCGCCTTCGATGGTTCCAGCATTGCCGCGTTCGCGTCCCAAGAGTCGCAACAGGATTTCGGCGTGCAGGTTCTGGCTGACTTTGTTGATTACGCGGACATCCTGCAGCAGGGGCTTGGATTCGTAACTGGCGAGCGTGATGGCCTGATCGGTTTTCAGCGGACGTGACTGGTTTTCGCTGCCTCCACGCGACGGCGCGAGGGTGGTCACGCTGAAAGTTGAAAGCGTAGCGAGTTCGGTGTGGCGGGTGCGATCATGTCCGTAGATTACTATGCCGCGTTTCTGGAGTAACTGACGGAAGAGCCCGGCGGCAAACTCGGCGGGGTCTTCGATGGCGAGGGCTTCGTTGGCGCCGGCGTCACCGAGCGGCATGTTGCCCCAGAGCGTCAGAACCATAGAGCCGGGTTCGCGGTTGACGAAGAACTTGCGTCCGGTGCCGGCGGGGGTGGTGATGATGCGATTGTCGAGGCGGTAGTAATCGGCGAAGGGCTTGACGCTGACGAAGGCTTTTTCGCCGGGGCGGTCGGCGGGTAGAATGTTGACGAAGACTACGTTGTCGTTGACGGTGAGGGCGGAGACGGGCGCGCCGTCGGCCCACACGAGATCGTCCTGGCTCCAACCTTCGCCGTAGCGCTCGAAGGCGAAGTAGGAGTCGTCCGCCACGATGTCGCCGTCGATGAACTTCACGCCCTTTTGCACGAGCGCGTCGGCGAGCGATTCCAGGGCCTGAATGGGATCGTCGTTGCGCTGGGTTTTGAGATCGTAGGGGAGTTCGCGTCCGGAAAGATTGGGATCGCCGTGGCCGACCAGAACAAGATCTCCGTTCAGGCGCCCGTAGCGGTCGAGCGTGCCGGTGGTTTCAACGGTGGTGCGGAACTTGTAGTCGGGACCGATCAGGGCAAGCGCGGCGGCCGTAGTGAAAAGCTTGGTGTTCGAAGCGGGCGTGAAGAGCTTGTCGGCGTTTTGGGAGTACAAAGTTTCGCCGGTCGAAAGAGAAACTACTTCGATTCCCCAGAAGCCGCGGGCGAGGTCGGGGGCGCTGAGTACAGCGGCGATGCGATCCTGCAACGGCCGCTCCGGTAATGGTTTGACGGGTGCGGCCAGCAGTGGCGCAACCAGCAGAAGGACGATGGGAACGAGACGCGCAACTGACCGCCGGCGAAGCATTAAGTGGATTGTAACACCCGGAAAAATTGGGCTCGTTCTAGCCGGCAGGCTGCGGAAAAACTCGAGTTTCGTATCAGGGCATCGCTTCAGCGATACCGTAAGTTTCAAACTCGGAGGCCCCTTTAGGGGCTGGGCATCGAAAATCGGCTTTCCCCGCAGCTTGTTAGAATAGCGGCAACATGCGGGCGATTTTTCAGTGGAACGTGGGCGCTCGAGTCCTTGAGTTGGGACGGCGCACTCTGATCATGGGCGTCGTGAATGTAACTCCCGACTCGTTTTCCGACGGAGGACTCTACATCGATGCCGAGAAGGCTGTGGTCCGCGCCGAGCAGTTACTGGACGAAGGCGCGACCATCATAGACGTGGGTGGGGAGTCGACGCGGCCCGGGGTCTCGGAACCGGTATCCGAGGGAGAGGAACGCAGGCGGGTGCTGCCCGTGATCCGCGATTTGAAGCGGCGACGGCCGGATGCGGTGGTAAGCGTCGATACCTACAAGGCGAGCGTGGCGCGGGCGGCGCTGGAACTCGGAGCGGAGGTTGTGAACGATGTGAGTGGGTTCCGATGGGATCCGAAGATGGCGAAAACGCTGGCTGAACTCAAAGTGGGAGCGGTGCTGATGCACACGCGCGGGCGTCCGGAGGAGTGGCGGTCGCTGCCGCCGATTGGCGATCCGGTGCTGATGGTGAAGCGGGATTTGCGCCAGTGGGCCGAGACGGCGACCCTGGCGGGGATCAAACGCGATCGCCTGGTGCTGGATCCGGGGTTCGGGTTCGGGAAACGCTTCGAGGAGAACTATCCGCTGCTGGCGCACTTCGCCGAGTTGCAGCAGATGGGATTTCCGCTGCTGGCGGGAGTGTCGCGGAAGTCATTTATTGGACGAACGCTGGCGCACGACGGCAAGGATGCGCAGGTCGCCGAGCGCCTTTACGGGACGCTGGCTGCAGAATCAAGTTTGATATTGAAAGGGGCGCACATCATTCGGACGCACGATGTGCGATTTGCGGTGGAGGCGGCACGAGTGGCGGATGCGATCGTGGCGAGCGGAGGATAGAACGTGTTCCGTGAATGGTTCTTTGAAAGGGCCCGGCTTCAGCCGGGCCGCTACGAGTCGCATAGACGCTGGGCTCTAGCTCCTGAGGGAACTGCCCGTCCCTTCTGAAAGCGGTTTATGAAACAAGTTCCAGAAGGGCAATGCTTTCCCAGCTTCAGGCCCGCGCGGCTTCGGCCAAGGGGGCGGTGACTTTGAGCACGGGCAGGCGGATTTCAAATGCGGCTCCGCCTTCAGGCCGGTTGTAGCAGGTGATTTGTCCCTTGTGGTCCTGGACTACGCCATACGTCGCGCTTAGTCCGAGACCGGTGCCTTTGCCGACCGGCTTTGTGGTGTAGAAGGGATCGAAGACGCGCTCGGGATCGCGCAAGCCGGGGCCGGAGTCGGCGAACTGGACGACCACTTCGTTGGCTTCGCGCCAGAGGGAGACCTGGAGACGCCCGCCGCCGATTTCCTGTAATGCGTCCACGGCGTTCTCGACGATCTGAAGAAAGGCCTGCAAGAGCTGGTTGGGGTTGCCGAGAACGCGAGGCAGGGGATCGTGGCTTTCCACAGTTAGGCTGATCCTCTTGTTTTCGAGCTTGAATCCTTCCATTTGAACCGCGCGCTGCAAAAGAGGCTTCAGTTCGAGAGGACTTTTTTCTCCCGGAGTCTGCTGGGCGAAACTGAGCAGATCGTTGACGAGTTCGCGAGTGCGCCGGGCCTGCTGGCCGATTTTCTGCGCGTTGGAGAGTTGCTCACGGCTGAGGTTGCTGCTGGCGGCCATCCGTTCGGAGCTGCTCAGGATGGCCGAAAGAGGGACCTCCAGTTCGCCGGCGGCGAGCGCGACCAGTTCTCCGAGCGAAGCCAGCTTGGCTTGTTGGATCACTCTTCCCTGCAGCCGCTGCAGGTTGTTGAAGCTCCCTCGCGAGTGCTTAAGCAGGTGCAAAAGCTTCTGATCCAGCAGGTGCTGTTTGAGAAACACGACAAAGGCCAGGGCGGCGACGCCCCCCATGGCTACCGCAAAACGGGCGTGGCGTAGATAAGGCTGCTCGTGGCTCCGGAACAGTGCCCAATATCCCATGGCGGGCAGAGAGAGAAGGGCGAGTTTCGCCAGTTGAGAAGCGACCGGGCGACTGGCACGAGTGATGGAAGGCATCATCTGGGTATCGCGAAGGCAGCGTCGCCCGGCAATGGGGGCCCAGAGGAACCCCAGCGCAGCGGCGAGGAACGGGAGGTCGTAGAGTCCGCCTGTCTTGTAGGTGCCGCGCGCGATAGCGGCGTTCATGGCTTCCGAAGAGAAGGTGTAGAGTGCGCTGGCGAAGAAAATATTGCGATAGAGTTCCCGCCACGATCCGGAACTGGTGAAGAATGCCGATGCTGACGCGGCAATCAGTATCACTCCTTCGACGAGATACAGCAGATCCCAACGCGGGCTGTACACCGCGACATTGGTGACGATGTACTCCTCGGGAAAAACGAAGAAGGCGTACACCACCACCCACCACACCAGCAGGATAAGGACATTCAGCGCGCTGGGTAACATCCCCTCGCGCTCATCGGCCTGATGGGGACGAATGGCCACGGCCGCCATGATGGGGACAACGTGCAGGAACAACACGACATCGCCATAAAAGGGGTCGGGCAGCGGCTTGCGCGCTACGACCTCAAACCACACCCAGCATGCCTGGTTGAAACACCACATGGCCATGCCCGCCGTCATCAGACTCCAGAACAGACGTGTATGCCCCCGGCTGTCGAAGGCGTTTCTGGCGCAGAGGATGAAGGCAGCCGTGATCACCAGCAGTGGGATCACGTCCCCCGTGGCCACGCGAAAGAAGGGGCTGGGAAACACTACGGGAACCAGAACAAAGGCCAGCAGTAGCCCAACTCCGCAGAGGAGCGACGAGATTTGCAGCCGAGACACTGCTTTTCATCATATGACGTTCGCCACGAGATGTTTAGATCACGGACTGGTTACCGCAGGTCACTACAGTAACGCTCGATCACAATTAAGGGAGCTTGGGGTGTCCTCAGCAGAGGCGCCCCCACGATGTGATGGAAGTCACGGCAATCAGCGATCGAGTCGGCCGCAGTTCGGGCTGCTCCTGCTAGAATTCGTGTCATGGCGTTCCCCGCTAACCGTCTGCGCCGTTTACGGCGCACTGAAACGCTGCGCACCCTGGTCCGCGAGACCCGGCTTACGCCCGAATCTCTGGTGTATCCACTGTTCATTTGCCCCGGAACCGGGATCCGGAAAGAAGTGCGCTCGATGCCCGGAGTCTTCAACCTTTCGATCGACGAGGCAGTGAAGGAAGTGCGCGAGACACGCGCGCTGGGAGTATTGTCGATTATTTTGTTCGGGCTGCCGGAGAAAAAGGATGAAGTGGCCACGGGCGCCTGGGCGCAAGATGGCATCGTGCAGAGGGCGGCGCGCGCCATCAAGAGTGAGTTGCGAGACGTGGTTGTGATGGGCGACGTTTGCCTGTGCGAGTACATGTCGCATGGGCATTGCGGCATAGTTAAGGTGAAAGAGAAAGCGGGACCGCAATCGCTGGGCGCGGCCTCGGCGGCGCCACCGGCTACTGCGGAGTACGAGATTGTGAATGACGCGAGTCTGGAATTGCTGGCGCGCACGTCGGTTTCGCTGGCGCGGTCGGGCGTGGACATCATCGCCCCGTCGGACATGATGGATGGACGGGTCGGGGCGATTCGCGCGGCCCTCGACCTAGCGGGCTTCGAAAATACGCCGATTCTCTCCTATGCGGCGAAGTTCTCTTCCGGCTTCTATGGGCCCTTTCGCGAGGCGGCGGATTCCGCGCCGCAGTTCGGGGATCGCCGTTCCTACCAGATGGACCCGGCGAACATTCGCGAGGCGATGCGCGAGATCGAGTTGGACATCGAAGAGGGCGCGGACATGATCATGGTGAAGCCGGCGATGCCGTACCTGGACGTGATTGCCGCGGCCCGGGATCGTTTCGACCTGCCGCTGGCGGCCTATCAGGTATCGGGCGAGTACGCGATGATCGAGGCGGCGGCCCGGAACCAGTGGATCGACCGGGAGCGCGTGATGATGGAATCGCTCGTCTGCATCCGCCGCGCGGGGGCAAGCGTCATTCTGACTTACTACGCCAAGGAAGCGGCGAAACTGCTGGCCTAGCCTGCTGCGGAAAAACTCCGGCTTCGTATCGGGGCATCGCTTCAGCGATGCCGTAAGTTCTTCGAAATCAGTCTCTTCAGAGGCTGCGCAAGTCGTTCGGCAGGTCTCTCGCAGCCGAAGCCGCAACCCACCGATCTTTTCACGATAAGACTGGCAAGACTATTGTAAAATTCGCCCTTATCCTGGAGTGGGCCCTTGGCGCGCTACGCAAAGCTCTCGTCGACTGAATTGGTAAGAGCGTGCGCTGGCTCGAAAGACGAGAGGGCGTGGGCGGAGTTCATCCGGCGATTTCAGGTGGTGATCGCCGCTGCCGTGCTGCGGACCGCCCGCCACTGGGGCGAACCGTCACGCCCGCAACTGGACGACCTGATCCAGGATACCTACCTCAAGCTCTGCGAAAAGGACAGCCGTTTACTGCGCTCGTTTCAACCGCGGCATGAAGATTCCATTTTTGGATTCTTGAAAGTGGTTGCGGCCAATGTCGTCCACGATCATTTCAAGTCTGCGCTGGCCGCAAAGCGCGGAGCGGGCCAAACGGAAGCGATCACGGAACCTATCCAAATCGACCGGAAAACGGCCGGCGCCGACAGCTTTGATGTTGTGAGCCGCCGCCTTCAGCTCGAGCAGCTCGACAAGATCCTGACACAGCTCACGGTGGGGAAGGATCAGGAAAGAAAGCGCACAGTTTTTTGGCTTCGCCACCGCCAGGGACTGAGTGCCAGTGAGATCGCGGCCATCCCATCGATAGGCCTGACCACCGAGGGGGTGGAAAGCATGCTCATGCGTCTGGCAATTATGATTCGCGGTCATCTCATAAATTCAAGCCCCCACCGCGAAGTGAAGGTTCTGACCAGGCAAAATCGTTCTAAGAGATTGGGGAGCTAGTTTTGGACGGAAATCCCACCGAGCACATCGGAAATACGGAACTGGCGAAGCTGCTCGAAGAATCTCGCCAGCGTACGGAACCTGCGCTGGATACAGCGGATGTGCACCCTCATCTTGCCGCCTGTTTAACCTGCCGGGAGCAATTTGAGGAACTGGCGTTGCTCGATCGCCAACTGAAGAGCGTGCGACCGGCTGAGTCTGCGCTGCCCCAGGGCGATTGTCCGGACCCGGCGGTGTGGCGCGAGATTGCCGGTGGTCTGACACCGCCCGACGAGACGCTTGCCTGCATCGAACATTCCAGCCGCTGTGATTATTGTGGTCCGTTGCTGCACGGAGCGGTCGCTGAACTGGCCGGCCTGAACGGGGAGATCACCGAGGCGGAACTTAAGCATATCGCGACCCTCGAGAGTGCGCGCGCCGAGTGGCAGCAGAGGCTGGCCCAGCAAATCACCGGAACACCGCATTCGGCGCCGGATCGGGAATCTACACCGTGGCAGAGGTGGCTGGCGGTTCCGCGTCTGGCGATGGTGGGCGCATCTCTTCTAGCCGTGGTGGGCGTGGGATCATGGGTAGCGGTCCATCGCAACCACCCAGCCACCGCCAGCAAGCTCCTTGCCCGCGCGTACACCGAGAAGCGCACCCTGGAACTCAGGATCGCGGGTGCCGCCTATGCGCCTATGCGCGTCTCGCGCGGACCGGCAGCCTCCTTCACCAGCCGTCCGGCGGCACTGTTAAATGCGGAAGCGCTGATTGCCAGCCAACTGGAATCTCATCCCTCCGATCCTTCCTGGCTTCAGGCCCAGGCGCAGGCCGACGTGCTGGAAGGCAAGTCCGATGCGGCCGTCGAAGCTTTGCGCCACGCCTTGCAGTTGGAGCCGCATTCGCCAGCGCTCCTGACCGATCTCGCCACCGCTTACTTCCAGCGCGCCCAGCAGGGAGACCGCAAAGAAGACCTTGGCGCAGCTTACGAGTACCTGAGCCAGGCCTTGCGGCTGCGCCCCGACGATCCGGTTGCGCTGTTTAATCGCGCCATTGTCGCGGAACATCAGTTCCTCTACCACCAGGCACTGGATGACTGGGATCGCTACCTGCAAGTCGATCCGCGTTCGGAATGGGCTGGCGAAGCCCGCAACGCGGCCGAGCGTGTGCGCGCAAGACTGAAGGAACACGACGCGAGCCAGGCCACGCCGCTGCTGTCGCCGGCGCAGATCGCAGCCTCGGCGGACGACCCGAACCTGCGTTCCACGGTGGACGCGCGCATTGAAGAATATTTTCCCGGCGCGGTCCGGTCCTGGCTGCCCCAGGCCTATCCCGAAAAGGGAGCCGCGGATACGGTCGTCCAGCGCGCGCTTTTTTTTTTAGCGGACCTGACCAGCCAGCAGCACAACGATCGCTGGCTCTCCGATCTCCTCCACGGTTCCTCCGCACTCAACTTTCCGCAAGCGGTCGCCGCGCTCGCCAAGGCTGCCCAGGCGAATGACGCCGGCGAATACTCCACCACCCATGTCCAGGCGTCCCAAGCCGAGCGCCTCTTCCGAACATCCGGCAACGAGGCGGGCACACTGCGCGCGCAGTTCGAACAGACCTTCGCGGCCCAGATCGAGCGCCACAGCGAAGTGTGCCGGCGACAAGCAACGGCTGCCCTGGCGGAGTCCGAAAGATATTCCTATTCTTGGTTGCAGATTCAGCTGGGCCTGGAGAAGGGCGTTTGTTCCGGTCTGATGGATGACCTAGGCACCTACGAAAGGGCTGCGCATCGTGCCATGGATCGCGCCCACAAGATTGGGTACGGGGCCCTCTATCTGCGGGCGCTTGGGTTTGCAGCGGAAAGTCGATTCGCCACCGGCGACCAATCGGGCGGTTCGAAACTGGCCAACACGGGTCTGGAAGGCTACTGGTCGGCTCAGTATCCCGTCATGCGAGGATACAACCTTTACACAGAACTCGCTCACAGCGCCGAAGCTGCTGGCCGATCGAATTTGCAGATGGCGACCTGGCACGAGGCTGTCGCATTGATTGACCCCGATGAAGACCAACTGCTACGCGCCTGGGCGCATGGCTATCTGGCCAATGCGGCTGCTGTGGCTCGCCAGCCCCAAGTCGCCGAACGGCAGTATGCCGAGGCAGCCCGGCTCTTCACGCTTGCCCCGCGAACCGAAGCCAGCCGTAGTTATGCTCTCGAGACCGAGATCCGAGTCGCTCAATTGGAGGCACGGCTTGGTCGTTTTGATGCCGCCATCACACGACTGACCTCAATACAGGACCAGGTCCGCCCGCTTTCGAACAACTATCTCGTGCAGATGTTCTATTCCGCGCTGGGCGAGTTGCAGCTTGGCAGGCATCGTGAGGCGGAAGCGGAGCAGGCTCTTCGCCCCGCGCTAGCCTTGGCGGAGCAGAGCCTTGCGACGCTCGGGTCCGAGGCGCAACGTACGAACTGGAGCAAGGACGCAGCGCCGGCGTATCTCGCACTCATCGAAACAGAGCTGGTGCAGGGCCGTCCGCAGGAAGCGCTCGAGACGTTTGAGTGGTACCTGGGAGCGCCCCAGCGGGTGGCGACAGATCCTCGCCCGCACCCATCTCTGACCAACCCGCCGATGCCGGATCCGTCGCAGCTGACCTCTCGCCGTCCGCTTCTGGCAAAAGAGACGGTGCTGGCCTATGCCGTACTGCCGGATGGCCTGGCGATCTGGGTTTATGACGAGGGCGTTATAAACGCAAGCTGGATTCCGAAACCTACCGATGGCCTGCAAGAGCTGGCGGAAAGGTTTCACGACTTGTCTTCCGATCCGAAGTCAGAGTTGAGCGCCTTGCGTCGGGACGCTCGCAGCCTGTATGAACGGCTCATCGCTCCGGTGGAACAACAATTGACTCCCGGACGCACGCTGGTGATCGAAGCGGATGGCTGGCTGGCCCGCGTGCCCTTCGAAGCGCTGCTGGATGCGAACGGTCACTATCTGATAGAAAGTGCGCCAATTGCCCATTCTTTGGGGCAGGATTCACAGGCGCGGCTCCACGGCGACAGCGGTATTACGGCGGACTCGGCGGCCCTGGTGGTGGGCAGCGCCGCTTCATCGCCGGCGGACGGCCTCATTCCACTGCCCGATGTGGCCGCGGAAGCGGACACCGTTGCCAGCGGCTTCCATTCCGCGCGCGTGCTCAAAGGCGGAGAAGCCACCCTCAGCGCGGTCCGGAGCGAACTGCCCGGGGCCGCAGTTTTCCACTTTGCCGGACATTCGTTGGCGACTCCAGACAGAACTGGATTGATCCTGGAAAATGCGAATGAGCAACAGGGGCCCCAGCTGCTGGATGCCGACCTGTTGCGACACATCAGACTGTCCAACCTGCAACTGGCAGTGCTGTCGGCCTGCAACACGGGCGAAGGTAGCGGCGGCTCAAGCGGATTCAACAGCGTTACCGATGCTCTTCTGCGTGCCGGCGTGCCCCACGTGGTTGCGAGCCGGTGGGCAGTAGACTCTGCTGAGGCTCGAGGATTCGTGCAGGAATTTTATCGCAATGCGCTTTCTGGCCAGACTGTCTCCGATGCAATTCGCATGACTTCTCGGAACATGCTGGCCAACCCGCGCACATCTCATCCCTATTACTGGTCGGCATTTGTAGCTTACGGGCAGCGGTAGGATAGGAATAGTCAATATCTCAACCAGGAGCAAATTCTATGAGGAACCCAGGCCACTCCCCCGGCAAGGCTTTCGTCCTTGCGAGTGTTTTTCTGGCGACGATGTTTCTTGTCTCATGCGAGCAGTCCAAACCAACAGCTCCCGCGCCAGCGGCTGCACCCCAGTTACCCAGCACGGAGAAAGTGTTCGTTGTGTTTGACGGCCCTTGGGCTTTCGCTCCCGATCCGAAGGACGCCGGCAGCGTCGTGGCGATTGCACCCAAGACGAAAGGACATCGCGATCTCTATGTGAAAGCTTCCAATCAATCGACGTTGGCTTCGGGTGCTTATGATCTCTCGTTCCCAGCCCACAGCGGGCAGGCTGCGGCGACCAGCGACCCCAGCATTGCACAGGCCAAGATCGACTCCCAGAGCCTGCAGCGCGCACTCGATAACAAGTCAGCGAGGTACATCATCCGCCTTCCCAAGCCCGAAGAGTATGTAGTTGCGGCCCGGTCGAAGAGCCGGCTTGGCGCCACGTACCCGCCCGACGCTTCGACGGAGAAAGACTACGCCACAGCCGTCTCGCTACGCTACAACGTCAGCAGCCTGAACGGGTTTTCCTTAGCGGGCACTCCGGACAGCGGCGCGTTCAACCCATTGTTGCTCCAGGTGGACACGCCGATGATTCGCTTTGTCATCATGCCAGCGCAAGACGACGATCCCAAGGACAAGTGCAACACACACTCCCGCGAGGGCTTCCACGACCTGACGATGTTGCTCGGGTTGACTTTGTACGTGGATTTCCCGGATAACCCCGCCGATTGCCACAGCAAAGATCCGCAGAGCGCTCATCCTGCCAAAGCAGAGGCTGGCGAGTCGTCGCCTCTCGAAAGGCTGGGCATGCTCTTGCGCGGAGGCGGTGCCCGAAGCGCCGACTATCTGGCAGCTGCGATGTATTTCTTCGGTAGGCCCGGGGGCGATTGCATGTCACCCAACCTCATTCTCACGCCCACCCCGACCCCGTAGAGCCTCCGACGTGGGATTGCACCGGGAACGTACTTAGGTGATCGGGGCGGAAAGCACAACCTGGTTTCCGCCCCGTTCGTTTTGTGATAAAGTGCCGCGCACACCTCGCGGAAAGCAAGTCGATCCCGCACACGGCGAACCTCTTCCTCCCAGCTGGCGTTCGCCCGGACCAAACCCACAAAACAGGCGAACCGTATTGTGGGGGCGGAGCCCGCGGCCGGCACCTCGCACGCTTTGAATGACTAGGCCTAAGCTAAACGCACACCTGCGTCAGGCGATGCAATACTTTATTGCAATACTATAGCTTATAGATACTATCCAAAAGGAGAATCTCGCACGAATGTTTCACGTGAAACACTCTTGATCGCAAACAAAGGAGTTAGCCCCGGCCCGCTGCTGTCGGCATCCCGAAATCTCAGCTCTCCAGTTTGGTCGTTCGGCGGTCGTTGGTCGTTCGCGATGAATTGTTTGCTAACGACTACCGACTAACGACCAACGACCAACGACTATCCACCCACGAAAGGTCTACAATAGCGCCGTGAACGCCCCCGTTCCGCCGAAGCCGATAGCTGACGACAAGCATCAAGACAAGCATCAGCACCGCCATTCCATCTACGCCGCCGAAGCCAGCGGATTGCTTCTCATGGCGGTTCTGCTGCTCATTCTCACCATCATCCGCTACTGGCGGTACATTCCTTGGAGCGCGCGCTGAAGTTGCCGAATGTACTGAACGTGGCGAGGTTGCCGAAATTAGATCGCAAGCCGCTCCTCGTCGTGGTGCTTGGTCCCACGGCGAGCGGGAAGACATCACTGGCGCTGGCGATCGCCCGGCGCTTCCGCGGTGAAATCGTCAACTGCGACTCGGTCGCGATGTATCGCGAATTTGAAATCGGCACGGCCAAGCCCCGTGCGGCAGAGCGCGCGGAAGTTCCGCATCACCTGCTGGATTGCGCGGATCCGCTCGCCGACGTTAGCGCCGGAGAATATGCGCGCCAGGCGCGGCGGATTCTGCGCGAGATAGTTTTGCGCGAGAAAGCTCTGAGCGAAAACGAGCAGCCAAGACATTTGCCCATCGTCAGCGGAGGAACCGGACTCTATCTTCGCGCTCTCGTCGAAGGACTCTTTTCTGGCCCGCAGCGCTCCGAAGAGCTGCGCCACAGACTGCGCCGCCGCGCGGAGAAATATGGCACTGAGCACTTGCATCGCATTCTGCGCCGGCTCGACTCTTCGGCAGCGAGCCGCATTCACGCCAATGACGTTCCCAAGATGATTAGGGCGATCGAGGTGTGCCTGGCCTCGCGCCGGCCCATGACCGAACTTTGGCGACAGGGACGCGAACCGCTGCACGGCTTTCGCATTCTGCGTCTCGGACTCAATCCGAAGCGCGAAGTTCTTTATGCCCGCATCAATCAGCGCGCCGCGAAGATGTTTGACGAAGGACTGATCGCCGAGACGGAAAGGCTTCTCGAAAAGTATGGCGAACAAGCCCGCCCGCTCGCCTCGTTGGGATACAAACAGGCGGTGCAGTTTTTGCGCGGCGAATTGGATCGGGAGTCGGCGCTCGCCGCGGCGCAGCAGGCGCATCGCAACTATGCCAAGCGCCAGATCACATGGTTCCGTCGCGAACCGGATGTGCATTGGCTGAACGGGTTTGGCGACGACCCAGCCGTCCAGGCGGAAAGCAACGCCACCATCGAACAGCAAATTTGAGAGAGCGCGTGAGCGATTGCCTGACTTTTGCTATTGTCAATTGCATGCTTCGACATCTGCTGCTGATCACGCTTCTGCTAGCTGCGGCGTTCTGCTTTGCAAAAGACAAGAGCAAAGACCGCGTTCTGCAGCCTGGTCCCATCCATCTCGACAAGGCCGGCCAGAAGTGGGTTGACAAGACGTTGCGCAAGATGTCGCCCGAAGAGAAAGTCGGCCAACTCTTCGCGATCTTTGTGAGAGCGCAATTTCTGAATGACGCCGACCCCATCTTCGTTCAACTGCGCAACAACATCCGCAAGTATCGCATTGGCTCGCTGGTCATGACCGTCCCGGTGGATGGCCCCGTCCTGCTCAAGAGCCAGCCCTATGTTGCCGCCGAGTTGCTCAACCGGCTGCAAAGATCATCGAAGCTGCCCCTGATTGTCGCGGCCGACTTCGAGCGCGGCGTGTCCATGCGTCTGAATGGCACCACCGTTTTTCCCCATGCGATGGCTTTTGGAGCTACCGGCAAAACAGAAAATGCCGAAGCCTTTGGACGCATCACCGCGCTGGAGGCGAGGGCCGTTGGAGTGCATTGGAATTTCTTCCCCGATGCCGACGTGAATTCCAACCCCGCGAATCCCATCATCAACACGCGCTCGTTCGGAGGAGACCCGGCGCAGGTGGGCGATTTCGTGGCGGCGTATATCCGGGGCGCTCACGAAGGCTCCATGCTGACCACGGCCAAGCACTTTCCCGGACACGGCGATACCGCAGCCGATTCTCATCTCGGCCTCGCTCAAGTCACTGGCGACTGGGCGCGGCTCGATGCGGTTGAGCTGCCGCCGTTCCGGCGCGCGATCGAGGCGGGCGTGGATGCGGTGATGGTGGCGCACGTAACCGTTCCTGCCCTCGACCCCGAGCCCAACCGTGTGGCCACAACTTCAAAGGCGATTGTCACCGGACTCCTCAAAGAAGACATGGGATTCAAAGGGATCGTCGTGACCGACGCCCTCGACATGGCGGGGTTGACGCGCCTGTACGCGAAGGATACCGGCCGGGCAGCGGTCGAATCCTTCAAAGCCGGCAATGACGTGCTGATCATTCCAGTCGATCTCGACACCAGCTATCGCTCGGTGCTGCAAGCGGTGCATAGCGGCGAAATCAGCCGTCCGCGGCTCGATCAATCCGTTCGTAAGATTCTGGAACTTAAGGCTTCTCTTGGTTTGAACAAGGCGCGGCTGGTGGACCTCAGCCAACTTTCCAGCGAGGTTGCGAAGCCGGAGAATCTGGCCGCCGGCCAGCGCATTGCCGACGAAGCCATCACCCTCATTCGCGACAACGGGAAAGTCATTCCGCTTTACTCTTATGGAACTCCGGCGGCCGCGCTTCCGTATCAATCAGTAGCCGAGGTGAGCAATCGCCTGGTCGCGGTGATTTTTTTCGACGACCTGCGCACCGACTCCGGACGTATGCTCGAACGCCAGATTCTAGCCCGTGTGCCTGACGCCCACTTGATCTACGTGGACGCACGGTCGGCCGCCGGCATGAAGCCGTCCGTTGCCGAAGCGGTGGAAGCAGCGGAGCACGTGATCGCCGCCGTGTATGTGGTTCCGACCGCGGGCAAGGCCATGCGTGCTGCTGGCGGAGGTTTGACGAATACGGTTGCCATGGACGACGCCACAGGATCTTTACTAACTGCGATTCTCGATCGCGCCGCCGATCGCACGGTCGTACTTGCCATGGGCAATCCCTATGTGGCGCAGGATTTCCCCGCGATCCAGAATTATGTGTGCGCATTCTCCAATGCAACCGTCTCGGAAACGGCTGCCGTGAAGGCGATCTTCGGCGAGATCCCGATCGGCGGTCATCTGCCGGTTACGATTCCGGGCATCGCATCCCGAGGCGAGGGTCTCGAACGCCCCGCCCAACCCAGCTCAGGAGGTTCCTCTCGTGTTCAGCCGAAAAATGTTCAGCCGTAACGTTATCGCAAAACTTTCCCTTGGCGCGCTGTTTGCCGCCCTCTGCGTTCTTCCCGCCTGCAGCATCAATGCCAACGACAAGCACAGTAGCAAGGATGGCGAGACGCACGTTGACATCAAGTCTCCCATTGGTGATTTGCACGTCAGCGAGCAAGCCGATATCCGCGACGCAGGTCTGACGCTCTATCCGGGCGCCAAGCCTGCTCCGAAAGACGACAGCGACGACAAGAAGAGCGCCAATGTGAATCTTTCGCTACCGGGATTCTCGTTGAAAGTGGTGGCTGCGGAGTTCAACTCCGAGGACGCACCCGACAAAATCATCGCCTACTACGACAAAGAGCTGCAGAAATATGGCAAGCCCATCCAGTGCCACGGCGCCTGGAGCGGCGGTCACGTGGAGTCCTCACCCGGCAAGGAAGAAGGCTCCAAGCCCGTCTCGTGTGGGAATAACGGCAGCGGAGACTCAGTGGAGTTAAAGGTTGGAACCGAGGGGAACCAGCACGTCGTCGCCGTTAAGCCCAACCGCCAGGGAACCCGCTTTGCCCTGGTTTATGTGCGCATTCACACTGGCAAAGACGACACGATCTAAAGGCATCGGGTGATCGGATCATAGGGCCATCGGGTCATCTACTGAATTTCCGATCACCAGATGACCCGATGGCCCGATCACCCGATGGCCCCATGCCTTGCTCTCCGCTTCGTTGTGCGCTAGCTTCAAAGACGTGGATCACCTTTGCCAACAATGCGGGACCACGGTCGAGGATGGCCGGCCGTTTTGTCCGCAATGCCGTGCTCCTCAAATCCATGTGCAGGTTGAGATTTCGGATGCTGAAGTTGCCGCGCGCTTGAACCCCGCGCCGGACGCGTTGTCTCCGGAGATTCCCGTAGAGACGAGGCTTGCCTCGTCTCAGCCGCGGCAAACCGCCGGCAGGACGATGGACAGGGGAATTGCCGTTCGTGCCGCGCTCAAGGCCGGCGTGCTCGGGGTTTTCATCGGGATGATCCCATTTCTCGGCATCGTGCTGACCGGGGCACTGGCTGTCTTTTTCTACCGCCGCGAAAATGGATTCGCACTTCCTACCGCTCTCGGATCGCGTCTCGGAGGAGCAGCGGGAGTCGTCGCCTTCGCTATCAACGCTCTGTTGATCACCATCCGGATTTTTGTTTTTCATGCCCAGCAGGAATACACCGACACCATCCTGAAAATCGCTCAGAGGTTCGGAGCAAATGCGGCGGACCCTGACTTTCAAGCCAGCATCCACAACCTGTTCACTCCGTCGGGGCTGGCGCTCACCTTCTTTTGTGGGATGATTGTTACCGTGGTGCTCGCCTCAATCGGCGGTGCGCTGGCCTCGCTGCTTCTAAGGCCCCGCAACACCCGCGAGTAGTTCAATCAGTATCGACGCGGGTTTCACGCCCGGCCTTGCTCTCGTCTTTGCGCACGCGTATGATGCAGCGTTTATGAATTCACGCACGCCAGGTCGTCCCGTTGAGGTCCATCAGAAAGCGCAGCTTATGTCGGCATCCGAGGTGGAGCGCACCTTGATCCGGCTGGCGCATGAGATTCTCGAGAAGAACAACGGCGTCGAAGATCTGGCCCTGGTCGGCATCCGGCGTCGCGGAGTTCCGCTGGCGGAGCGGCTGGCGAAAATTATCCAGCGCATCGAAAAGAAACCGGTGCTGCTCGGCACGCTCGACATTACCCTCTATCGCGACGATCTTTCGACCCTCGACTCCAAGCCGGTGGTGCAGAAAACCGAACTGGAAATCCCCATCACGGGGAAGTCGGTGGTGCTGGTTGACGACGTGCTCTACACCGGCCGCACCACCCGCGCCGCCATGGACGCGCTGTTCCACGCGGGCCGTCCCCGGCGCTTGCAGTTGTGCGTATTGATCGATCGCGGCCATCGCGAGTTGCCGATTGAGGCCGCTTTCATCGGACGAACGGTGCAGACAACGGAAAATCAGATTATTGAGGTCAAACTTCGCGAGGTCGATGACGCGGAGAAAGTCCTGCTGATGGAAAAGCTGTAGACGAGAACTGGCCTCATAACGGTTTTTGGGAAGGGCACGGCTTCAGCCGTGCCGCCCAGCGTTCAATAGGGACAGGGCTTTAGCCCCTGAGGGCGGCGCACCAGACCTCGGTAAAAACATTTATGAGACCAGTTGAACTATGAATCCAGCGCGTGGTTCCCTGCTTGGTATCGAGCACCTGGAAGCAGCCGAGATCCTGAGACTTTTGAAGTTTGCCCGGCGCATGAATCCGGACAAGCCGCGGCCTCTGCTCAAGGGCAAGCGTGTGCTTCTTCTTTTCTACGAAGCTTCCACCCGCACGCGGAGCTCGTTTGAAATCGCGGCCAAATCAATGGGCGCTCACACCGTTCTGATTCAGTCCGCCGGTTCCAGTATTGAGAAAGGCGAATCGCTGCTCGACACGGGATACACGGTGCGCGCCGTCGGCGCCGACATCATCGTCATCCGCCATCCCAACGCCGGAGCGCCTTACGTGATGGCGCAGCACCTCGACGTGCCCGTCATTAACGCCGGAGATGGACTGCACGAGCATCCCTCGCAGGCGCTGCTCGATGCTTACACAATTCTGCGCAACAAGAAAACTTTCAAAGGTCTGCAGGTCGCGATTGTCGGCGATATCTTTCACAGTCGTGTGGCGCGGTCGGCGTGCCATCTGTTGGGCAAGTTCGGCGTGAAGATTATTCTTTGCGGTCCGCCGGAACTGGTGCCCGACATCGCGACGACCATCGCGCCCGGTGTACGTGTGACCCGCCACATTGAAGACGCCCTACGCGGCACCGATGTGGTCATGCTGCTGCGCGTGCAGAAAGAGCGCCTCTCCGGGCTGAAGATCGACCTCCCGGAATACATCGCGCGCTACCAGATGACCCCGGCCCGGTTGAAGATGGCGAAGAAAGATGCCATCGTGATGCATCCCGGCCCGATTATTCGCGGTCTGGAACTGACCAGCGAAGTCGCCGACGGCGCCCAGGCGCACATTCTGGAGGAAGTGCGCAACGGCGTGCCCACACGCATGGCGATTCTGGCGCGGGCGATGGGAAAGATGCGATGAAAAACGATTCCCCACAGAGACACAGAGAGAACCAGGTCACGTTTTCTTGATTTTGATTTTCTCTGTGACTCTGTGGTGACAAATGTGGTGAAAAACGAAGGATTGACGTGACGTCACGCTCCACAAGTAGTTTGCTGATCAAGGGCGGCCACCTCATCGATCCGGCGGCGCGCATCGACGCGCCCATGGACGTGCTGCTGAAAGATGGCCGCGTTGCCGAAGTAGCTGCTCCCAACAAGATCAAGGGCGCGGACGAAAAATTCGATGCCCGCGGACTCATCGTCGCGCCGGGCTTCATCGATCTGCACGCGCACCTGCGCGAGCCCGGCCAGACGCACAAAGAGACGATCGCGACGGGCACGGCCGCCGCTGCGGCTGGCGGCTTTACTTCCGTCTGCACCATGCCCAACACGGTTCCGGTTGTCGATTCGGTCGAGTGGGTCGAGTGGCTTCGTCAGCCCGAACGCGGCGCGGTCGTCAACGTGTTTGCCATCGCTGCCGCGACGCGAGCGAGCAAGGGCGTCACGCTCACCGACTTCCGTGCGCTGCACACCGCCGGAGCCATCGCGGTCACCGACGATGGCAAGCCCATCCTCGAAGACGGCATCATGCGCGAGGCCCTGGTCCTGGGCGGGGAGCTGAATTTCCCGGTCGTGCAACATGCCGAAGACACGCGGATGACCGAAAATTGCTCCATGCACGCGGGCGCGCGTTCATTCCGGCTTGGGTTGCGCGGCATGACCGCAGCCGCCGAAGCCTCGATCGTCGAGCGTGACGTGCAGCTCGCGACGCAAATTCCCAATGCCCGCCTGCACGTCGCCCATCTTTCTACGGCGGACGCGCTGAAGAGCGTGCGCCGTGGCAAGCGCGCGAAAGCGCGTGTCACTTTTGAAGTTACGCCGCACCATTTCACGCTGACTGACGAGGACATGCGTGATTACGACAGCAATTACAAGATGAATCCCCCGCTGCGCTCGGCCTCCGATCTCGAAGCCATCCTGGCCGCGCTCGCCGACGGTACGGTGGACGCCATCGCCACCGATCACGCTCCCCACGCCGCCCACGAAAAAGAGATGGAATTCGAGCGCGCCGCGTTCGGCATCACCGGACTTGAAACCGCGCTCGCTCTGGCGGTCACCAGGCTGCATCGCGACAAGCGGATCCCGCTTGCCCGCATCGTGGAACTCTTCACCGCCGGTCCGGCTCGCTGTTTCGATCTTCGCGGCCGCGGTTCGCTTGTCCGCGGCTCGGCCGCCGACGTTACCGTTTTCGATCCGAAGAAGAAGTGGACGTTCGACGCCGCCAAGTCACGCTCGAAATCGCGGAACACACCCTTCGACGGATGGCAGCTCACGGGAAAAGTAGTCGCGACAATTGTCGGAGGAAAGATCGTGTACTCCGCTTAGTTTTACGTAGGGACAGCCGCTCCAGACGCCGTCCATCTCGTCATCCCACCAGCACCGCCCCGCCATTCACGTTGAAAACCTCGCCCGTGATAAATCCAGCACAGGGTGTGCACAGGAACAGAACCGGCCCAGCGATCTCTTCCGGCGTGCCCACGCGCCCCAGCGGGATGCCGCGAAAAATCTTTTCGCGCGTCGGCGGATCGTTCAGCGCTGGCGCTGACATATCCGTATCCACCCACCCCGGCGCCACCGCATTGATGTAGATGCGGTCGCGCGCCAGTTCCGTCGAGAGGCCTTTCACCATGCTGATCAGCGCGCCTTTGGTGGCCGCATAGTCACAATGGAAAGCTTCGCCGCGCTGGCCGGAAGTGGAACTGACCAGCACGATGTGGCCGGCCGCAGCTCCAGACGATGCTGCGGATGACGCTGCGCCCTGTTTTTTCATCTGCGCCACGGAATGCTTGACCAGAGAAAACACGCTATCCAGATTCACCGCGATGGTACGATGCCATTGTTCGTCGGACATGCGATCGATGGGCGCATCCTCAGGCGGCCAGATGCCGTGATTCGCAACCAGAATGTCGAGCCGCCCGAACGCCGAGATCGCAGTCGATACCAGTTGCTGCGCCGCCTCCGTGGTCGAGAGATCGCTCTGCGCCGCGCGACAGTTTCCCTCGCCACATGCACGCACCAGATCCTCGGCC
>JGI26339J46600_10000204_pt1 | contig 20892 bp, 20 predicted proteins | sample BogFormECP12_OM1_FD_46600 | JGI IMG/M metagenome (IMG submission 46600) | reverse complement strand
TTGACTGCGGGCAAAGCTTGGTGATATCCGAAACGATTCGCCCCAGGCGGCTTCCCTCGTGCGTGCAAAACGGTATGAGGGTTTTTCCCGAAAAATCATGTTCCGATAAAAAGGTTGCAACCGGCATGGGTATCGTCCCCCACCAATTGGGAGAGCCAATGAAAACCACGTTGTACGATTCCATGTTCTCGACCTTTGTTTCCAGTTCAGGCCTGTAACCCTCTGCAAGTTCCCGCTTTGCTTGTCTCACGACATCATCGTAACTGGTGGGATACGGATCGACGGCCACGATTTCGAAGCTATCGCCGCCGACGCTTTCGTGTATTTTATTGGCAATCACGCGCGTGTTGCCGGAATGGGAAAAATAAGCCACGAGAATATGGGTACTTCCTTCTAAAGTCATTATTTTTCACTTCCTTTTAATTTACTCTATTCATGAATGCCGATTATTGGATGCGGCACGTACGGTTCCTCCAGTAACGCGACTTCTTCAGATGTTAGCTTAATGGTGTTAGCTTAGCTTAATATTTGCCGTTACAGGCCTGTCCTCTTTTCCAGTTCCTCCGGATAGCGATCTCCCGCAATGGTAATCTCCGAGAGCGCGGAATTTATGTCATTTAATTCCTCGGGTGCCAATTCAATGTCCACTGCGCCCATGTTTTCCTCCAGGCGCTCCAATTTCCGCGTGCCAGGGATCGGGACGATCCATGGCTTTTGGGCGAGCAGCCACGCGAGTGCAATTTGGGCCGGCGTTGCATTTTTCTCTGCTGCGACCTTTTTAATTAGATCGACCAGGACTTGATTTGCATCGAGATTCTCAGGAGTATAACGAGGGACAATGTTTCGGAAGTCGGATTTGTCGAATTTTGAATCTTTGTCAAACTGTCCAGTGAGGAACCCTCTCCCCAATGGGCTGTACGGCACGAAGCCAATTCCGAGCTCCTCGAGCGTGGGTAGCAACTCCTCTTCAGGACGCCTCCACCACATCGAGTACTCGCTCTGCACTGCGGTGAGAGGTAGAACTTCATGCGCGCGGCGGATTGTCTGGACCCCTGCTTCAGAAAGTCCCCAATGCTTGACCTTTCCTTCTTGAACCAGGTCTTTTACCGCCCCGGCCACGTCTTCGATGGGCACATCGGGATCAACACGATGTTGATACAGCAGGTCGATAGAGTCAGTGTTAAGTCGCTTTAGCGAGCCTTCAACCGCTTCCTTGATATGTTCCGGACGGCTATCAACACCGGCCTGTTGTTCACCTTCAATCTTGAAACCGAACTTGGTAGCGATGGCCACTTCATCCCGGTAGGGAGCGAGTGCTTGACCCACTAGCTCCTCGTTCGTGAATGGGCCGTAGATTTCAGCGGTATCGAAGAACGTTACGCCGCGTTCAACGGCTGATTGAATCAGTTTAATCATGTCTTTCTTGTTTGGTTTTGGGGTATAAGAAAAACTCATTCCCATGCAGCCTAATCCAATGGCAGAAACTTCAAGACCGCTGTTTCCCAGCATGCGTTTTATCATTTCGAAGTCGCCCTATTTTTTAAAATTGTTTATTGTTTCTCACTCAAAGATTACTTCTATCTGGGAATTTTATTGCTAAGTTGCTACGGGCACACATTGGGTCGCAAGAGCCTGAATTGATGGGTTGATTGTTTCCCGAAGAGCTCGAAGTCGTAAAACTATGCTTCCATCACGATATAAAAAGTAATGTGATATTGTTGATACTAAGTCATATGATCCAAAGACTTAACTAGATTCGAGATATTTAAAAAGACCTTGCTATTTTTTTCGATACTGTCCCGCGTGATGTAATAAATCAAGTGATCAAAGCTCGTGAAAATGAATTTTGCTGCTTGCTATTCGCGGTATAAAAAAAGGCACGTGCCACGACATCGCGTGACAGTGGCTGTCCGGGTTAGTTCACACGTTGGCAGGAAGCGTGGTTGCCGGATCCGGAGGTGCCGGCTGCGGGACTGGCAAGCCTAGCAGCTGAAGCAAGCCATCCGTGTCTTGTTCGAGGAGCAGTCGGAAGACATCACGAACCTTGAGCTTCTTATTCAAGGTCGTGTGGTACAAGGACAGTAACATTGCGTAGACCTCGGTCAAGAAAGGACTCACGAAGTTTCCAGAGACTTTTCGTTGCACGACGAACGGGCGTATCGCCCGCTCCGCGCGATTGTTGTCTGGCGGGATGCCTTCGTGTTCCAAGTAGGTGAAAAGCTTGCGACCAAATTTTTCTCCACGCTTGAGCAGTCGTTCGATGTCGGGAGTTGCGACGCCTTCCGCGCGAATCTCGGCGAAGAGCACGCGCATGCGACGCATTGCTTCCTTGATCGTGATGCGGTCATCTAACGGCGTCTTCCAACCCATGTCGCCATTCTCCCACGCTTTGCAGAAGAAATCGTGCAATCGAATCGCCTGCCGAACCGCTTTGGCATGTCGTGTCATGTCTTCCTCGATGGCACGACGCTGCTCGTCAGTCAACGGCTCCGGTGCCTTGGGTGGTCGCCCGCGGCGTTTCGGCCCTGTCGTGCTGGCGATCGCATCCTTGACAGCTGCATCGCAAGCATCCAGCATCTTCTGTCCTTTCTCACCCTTCGCCCCGGCTTCAGCCGCGATGACGCGCAAATCCTTTACCAGATGCGCCAAGCACTTCTGTTGCTCCGCGGATAACTTGTTATACGCGCTCCAAAAGTCTGATATCAAGATCCCCTTGTACCCCTCGAACATCTCCTTTATCGTGTCATGACCCCGGCTCTCGCTCACCTTGAACAGCACCACGTTCGCCGTTACCACGGTCCACAACCACCAATTGCTTCCATCCATGGGCAAACCTGTCTCGTCCACGTTCGCAAATTCCGTCCCTCGAACCGCGGCGACGAATGCATCAAACACCACGCGGACCTCCGGCTCCCATTTTTCCATCCAATCGAGGAACGCCTCGATCGTCGGAATGCTCGTCAAGTTATCGGGGTCGTGGAAAAACCGGACGAATGTCCATCGAATCTCCTCCCACGAACAGTGCAGTGCAACACGCTCTTCCATCGCCAATGCGATGAGACCTAACCCGTAGTGCGCGTGGTTCAATTTTCCGAAATGTTTTGCCACGAGCTGATGACACCCGGGACAACGATATCGGTATATCACGTGCTTTACATTCTCGATTTGCGTCCCGCGATCGAGGGTCTTGGCATCGGTGATGACGTGGTCCCGGTGATCGATCGGTTTACATCCCTTTAATGGCGCACCACACAGCGGGCACGTGTCTAGTGGCCACTCGACGACCCGGTCGATCGTGGATGGCACCTTGTACCCACCGCCCCTCTTGCCGCGCGGTTTCCCGCTGCGCTTGTTCTTCGCCGGCACGTCGCGCGTCGTGCCCGCATCGCTGCGTTTCGTTCCGGCGGCGCGACGTGCCTGCTTGTGCTTTGCATGGTACGCATCGATGTTTTCCTTCATCTTGCGGTTCTTTTCTTGCATTGCCATGTTCTTTTGTTTTAATTTCACCGTTTCTTCTTTCAATTCTTTTACCTGCTGGATGAGAACATCCTTTTCTGGCGTTGTTGCTGCAGGGCTTGAAGTCTCGGCGGAAACTGGAGAAACATTTTCCGGTTCTGGCTTCTGGTCAAGGGACGGCGGCGTGACATGCAACGGTTGGGTGGGTGCAACGTTGACTGCATCATCCGTGCCACGAGTAAAGTGTCGCTTGAGCTTTTTCAGAAAGAGTGTGAATGCCATCATTATCATGATGACAACAGGAAACAAGAGCACGGGTTCCACGCGTGCCTATAACGGAACGACATTTATAAAATTCATGGAACTTCTAGTAAACTTATTGGATCACATGACTTAGTACCTACGCCTAATTTATATCATTTCATCGATGTATATAAGCATTCGACCGGAAATCATTAATAACTAAAGTGATACACCTTGGAAGACCATCTCGACACAAGGGCGCCTCCTGAGAGCACGTCTCACGGATTTCGAAGTACCCGTGCGGAAAGCACCACGACGGAGCCTTTTGATCCCGCTAAGCCACGTCTTGGCCGGCGAGAAAGCGAGCCCCACTCCAACGAGGTGAATTATCTCCACGATATTTTGGAGACGAATTTTCCGCAAGACAGGACAATGTGGGATTTGCATCATTACTTCAATCTGGACGAATCGGAGCTGGACATACAATTCGACATCACCTTTTTCCGTGATTTCTCAATACCATACTTATTATCATCTTACAAGGCTGCAGATTTTGGAAATCGTTTACCGACGATGGCGATTAACGTTCTCTCGAAGAGGACGTGGCAAGCTGACATTGGGGAACATGTTGATGCTTGCCGGGCCCTTAAAATTCCACTTTACGTTGTTTTCAGTCCTTATTACGCCGCGCGACAGAGTTACACGCCCCCGTTTCTTCGGATCTACCAATTAACCAGTATTGGTGATTATACGGTACGCGAATTGCGACAAACAACGATGCAAGAAGGTGGGACTATTAATATCGATAACGTGCTAGACGCCGGCGATTTGGTTCCATTTAAATTTGGATTAATGGAATTGCAGCAAAAATATGAAAAAGGTAAGCCGGTGTACAGATTAATCTTGATTGATCGGGAAGAATTGCGAGTGCTGCCTACCCGAGCAGATCAAGAAAAGGAACGCGCTGATCAAGAAAAGGAACGCGCTGATCAAGAAAAGGAACGCGCTGATCAAGAAAAGGAACGCGCTGATCAAGAAAAGGAATGCGCTGATCAAGAAAAGGAACGCGGTGATCAAGAAAAAGAGCGTGCCGATGCTGCAGAAGCCCGAATCCATGAACTTGAAGATACAGTTTAAATCTAATTCATCAAAGTATTTTTTTTCAACGATAACTACTAATATGTAAATTGCATAAAATTACATATATGATTGTATTTGACTCATCGCCGTTAATCCACCTTTCCAAACTTGGCAAGATCGAGTATGCTTTGCAAATCTTCGGTCCTATCACCATTTCAAGTGCCGTGTATACAGAAGTAATAACAAACGGGCTGGAAAAAGGATATGCTGATGCATCGCTGCTAAAGCGCTTTTATGATGAAAAAAGGATCGTGTGCAAGGAAATCAAGGATGAAACCAACACGTTCAAGGGATATTTACATGACGGCGAATACCAATCGATCCTGCTGGCCGAGCAAGGTAAGGCATTACTCGTTATCGACGAGCGTAAAGGTCGCATCATCGCGAAACAAAAAAATGTTCCGTTTCAAACAACTCTTGGCATGATGCTCATCCTCCTGAAAGAAAAGCAAATTGATTCAAACCATTACATTGAAAACTTAAATAAATACGCCAATAATGGTTGGATTTCGATCCAGGTACGTGATGAATTCAAAAACAAGGTGAACGAAGACGAGTGAACGATTATCCTTGGTCATTCCAAAAAAATTGAAAAAAAAGCTCGAAGGGTTACAGGAAATAACGAATCTCGATCAAAGCTCGTTGATCCGCCAACTCTTATCTGAGGCTGTTGAGGCAAAAAGTATCGAGTTCGCCGTTAAAGCCTATCGCGAGGGGAAAGTCTCCATCGGTATTGCCGCCGAGATCGCAGGAACGAACCCGTGGCGATTCCTTGACGAGCTACGGAAACAAAACGTGATGCTGGATTACGATTTAACAGATGCGCAGAATGAAATCGATGCGATCGAGAAGGGCAAGTATAAGAAATTCATCAAGCGGGAATAAGGACTTGAACCGGTTCATGCTTGCGTGAACTCGCGCCGGTACACGCTATAGAGCGTGTACGAGTACGTCCTGCCTTGCTTCTTTCTAAAGCAGAACCCCATCTCTTTTGCCTTGCGCAAGACATTTGCTGCCGTCCCCGGCGTGATGTTGCATCCTTCAGCGACCTCTTGCGGCGTGACTTCTTCCCTGGTAGCCATGTACTTGAGCACTTGCAGTTCCGTGTGGGCAAGCGTGCCCGAATCGACGATGACTTGCTCCTTGGCATCCTTCATCTCGCGCTCGAGGTCTTTTATGCCCATCATGTCGGCATCAGCGGCCGTAGGTGCAAGGGCAATCTCTTTTGGCTTGACACCCGGCCCGAGCACATTTTCCGCCGTGATGGAATCCCGCCCCTTGTTGAGCATGTCGATCACGGCATCCTGGCAAGTCTTCAAGATGGCACGGGGATAGCCACCCGATTTTTGGAAGATGGCCTCCAGGGCATCCTCCGTGAACGGGCTCAGGACGTTTTCCTTGTTGATGGAAAAATACGCCATGCGCTGCTGGATGAGATCGGCCGTGGTCTCGAAATCCATGGGTTTCAAGAAGAATTTCAAGGTAACCCGGTCGTCGATCGGGCGAAACATGTCAGCCAATTTTTTCCCGAAATTCGTGAGCCCCGTGAGAAACATCCTGCAACCGCGAAAATCGGACAGCACCCGCACCCACTGAAGCGTCTTGTTTTTCTCCTCGATGATGTCCTCCGTGTCCTTCTCTTGAATGGTCATTTCTTGTGCCTCGTCGATGAGCAAGATGACGGTCTGTCCCTTGAGCCGAGCTTCGAGCTCCTCGATCAAGTCACCCACGAGCACGATGCTGGATTCGATCTTTAACTTCCGCTGGAACGCGTGGATGAGCACGTCCGTGTTGAGGGGTTCTTGGATGAGGATCGGGATGTATTTTGCAGAATACGCGGGATCGGACTGTATCTTGAATTGCATGTGCTTCAAGATCTGCGACTTACCCGAACCATAATTGCCCTCGATGAAGATGATCGAGCCATAGGCGAGTTGTTCCATGATCGGGTTCAAGATCTTTTCCTTGCCAGCGAACACCTCGGGAATGAGGTCGAGCGAAAAGGGGAAATCCTCCCACCCGAACTTCTTCCGGATTTTTTCGATATAGGTTATTTCGGCCATGATTGTTCTCGAGCATATAAATGGCAATTTAAAGATTTAAATTTGAGTCCATCACGTTAACATGGAATGGATAGCCACGCTCAAGTGCCACCTATATGCTACGATGGAGATCAATGGAGTTCCAATCAACCCTGATCCGTTATATCATGCAAACGCTTATGACCGGCGTCTGCCTTTCATACGCAACAATCATGGTGAATGATATGCAAGCAGCTATCATCAAGGAAAAACAAGTGCTGGTTATCGAGGATGTCGACAAGCCCGAGATCAAGGACAATGAAGTGCTCGTGCACGTGAAAGCCTCGGGCGTTTGCGGCACGGATCTCCACGTTTACGAGGGCGAGGTGCCCATCGCGACATTGCCCGTAATCCCGGGTCATGAATTTTGCGGCGTGGTCGAGGCGGTCGGGGACGCCATTAAAGACGTCAATGCCGGCGATCGCATCGCAATCGAACCGAACTTGTTCTGCGGGTACTGCCATTTCTGCCGTAACGCGAAGAAACATTTTTGCGAGAATTGGCAAGCTGTTGGTTTGACTCGTAGCGGCGGGTTCGCGGAATATTGCGCCGTCCCTCGCCAAGCCGTGTACAAGATGGAAGATAGCTTGTCGTTTAATGATGGCGCGTTCTTCGAGCCCACGGCTTGCGTGCTGCATGGCATCGAGCGGTCGCATGCGAAGGCTGGCGACACGGTCGTCGTGATGGGCGCTGGTTCGATCGGGTTGATCTACGTGCAAGCCCTCAAGCTGATGGGCATCAAGTCAGTCATCAGCTGCGACATCGATGATAACAAGCTGGAGCTTGCTAAAGTTCTCGGTGCTGACGCGGCATTGAACACGCAAAACGAAGACGTTCCCGCGGTCGTCAAGGATATGACCCTCGGCCTCGGCGCGGAAGTCGTCGTCGACGCCGCCGGCGCCCCTCAGACGCTAAGTATGGCCTTCAACATCGTGCAAAATTGCGGGACGATCGTCGTGTTTGGCGTCCCGCCCGAGCACCTCGAATTACCCATCAAGATGTATGACATCTACCGCCGCGAGATCAGCGTCGTGGGATCGTTCACGAATCCTTACACGAATGAGCAAGCCTTGAAGATGATGGCCACGGGCAAGATCAAGTACGACAAGATCCTCACGCATCCTATTGCCCTCGACCAGGTAGAGGACGCCATCCTGAAGATGCGGGATCGCACGGAGACCGTGATCAAGGCACAAATTCAATTCTAGATTTTCCTTTCTTTTTTCTGCGATAAAATTATTTGTTTATCCAGTACAATCTTTCACGAAAATATCTTTCAAGGCTTGACCTATCGAAATCTAGATTTCAACCTTAAGATCACATGGTATACTTGATAAAATCGTAATCGAGGCTAGTTTAATATTATTCCCTTTCAACTTCGAGTCCAAGTATTCAAGACCAAATGTATATTTGTTCACAGTACCTAATGGTCCTTGATAAAATCCTGTGATAGCGATGGTTTTCAAGGTTACACTTCAGAAGGAGAAAGAATTAGCATTTCGTGAAAAAGAGATGAAAAAATTCGGATGAGAATATGAGAATATCAAGATCTCCGCAAACCTTGCCAATCTCATATAAATGACTCTTGATTTTTCCAAATCCATAGCTATCTTCCAAGGTAAAAGGTAATATTGAACATTGCTTGAAAAGCTCGTAAATTTCCTTTAGTGCTCCCTCCTTATCTGTAACTTGATTCACGCCAACGTGGAGCTCCCCGACATTAAAAATCGTGGTTATTAATCGCCCGTCTTCAGGCATATCATTAAATAATAACTCAATAACCTTAATTGATTGATTTTTTCTCCTTTTCGTTTCAATCGAAGGTTTTTTCGGAGATTTCCGTAAATAGGTTATTAATAAATCAGTATCAAGAACAGGCATATTATTCTCTCGAAATTAGCCTTGTAGCGTATAACATTTTTTCAACTTCGTCCCATTTTTCACTTTCATCAAGAATACCTTCAAAAGACCTTATATTTTCCTTGCTAGTTTTTTGCATGTCTCCTGTTAATCGCATAATGACGTCCGAAATTGATTCTCCTTCCTTTTTCAAGGCGTTCAAGCGATCAAGCACGATTTTCGATAAAGAAACGGTAACCACGGCCATCACATGATGTTATAGTTGAATTTTTATGATGCATCCTGAAAATCTAAGTATCATATCACTTTTGGTATCTAATTTTCAAATTAAATATTTAAACCTAACCAAATATGTTTTTTTGCATCTTACATTAAATGAAGGAAGAGAACTTCTCGGCGGAATAGTAAGGATCCGTAACAATACTGACGAGAGCATGGATCCGTACGACATGATAGTCACGCATCCCATAGCTCTCGACCAGGTCGAGGACGCCATCTTGAAAATGCGGGATGGCACGGAAACCGTGATCAAGGCGTAAACTCAATTCTGAAACCGTATCGTCGATTAGTTTCCGTATTATTTTTTTGTTGTCTAGTGGAAAAAGATTAAAGTATTCATTTTTTGTGTTTATTACGATTAATAATGGTTACATCTGTTAAAATTGGGGATGACTTGAAACGACGATTGGAAGAGCTTCAAGCCCGCCTCTTGCTTGATAAACAAAAGATCAATCAGCAAAAATTGTTGGAGAAATTGCTTGAGTATTCCCTCGAACATGTAGACCTGGTTTTCGAGTCAGATGGCAGCGAGCAAGAATTGGAGCAAGATTACGCGTGGAAAATGCTTGAAATGCCCAAATCCTGGGGAATATCAGATTCTTCGAAAAAAATCGATGAGTATCTATATGGCGAGGAGAGCTAGCTATTCCTCGCGTGTTTAGAAGCCGATGATGCACATGGCGATTCTCATAGATACGAGTGGCATTATTGCAACTAGAAACAAGGATGACGCGGATCATGGTACCGCCGTTAAGGCGATGCGTGCAATATTGCAAAGGAAGCATGGCGAAACGTTTATCACTGATTATATCTTTGATGAGGCCGTTACTATTGCTCTCGTTCGTACAAAGAATCCAGAATTTGCCAATGACATCGGGAATTTCATCTTAAACACGAAGCTAATAACAAAAATACAGACAACTCAAGGGGATTTTCACGAAGCTTGGTTGTTATTTCAGGAATATATGGAAAAAAGGCTGAGCTTTACCGATTGCACGCTAATAGCCATTGCCCGCCGGTTAGGGATCGAGAACATATTTTCCTTTGATTCCCATTTCGATGGAATATTGACGCGGATACATTGAAAAAATCTTGGGCGAAGCAAATCCTGGAAGGCGAAAACTATTGTCATCGAAACCCCGAGGGTCTGGATATTTTGGCGAGTGGATATCTGATCAATTTGGATTACCCGCGTATAGATACACGTGCGACCACGAGCACGATCCAAAGGCAATCTCACCGGTAACTGGCATCTGGCGCCCGGGGAACGAGCATTTGCACCAAGTCGGCAATGACAGGATCGTGGGCGTTGCTTCGAATTTCGGGCACGTGCAAGTCCGCCAGGACGAGGGCAGCCCCAAGTTTCTCAACGATCAAGACCCCACCAGAGGCGTGCATGCCGGCGGGTTCGGGTACGTCACGGATGGGGAAAATTTCCTGAGCACCGCATACCCTGGTAACGGCGATACCTTCGAGCGCGTATTCGGCGTCGGCTATTACCAGAAGGTGGTGAAAGGAGCAAGTCTTCAGGTCGATCAAGTCATCTTCGCGCCGTTCGGGGACGACCCGCTCTTGATTTCCCAGGTGACGATCACGAACGATCGCTCTACCAAGGTGGATCTTCGCTGGGTCGAGTACTGGGGTTGCGAGATGCACCAGTTTTCCTACAAGGCATTCATTTTAGGCTTGATCTCCAAGAAAATCTCGGTACCCGAGCTGCGACGTAATATTAACAAGAATTTCACGCACGAATTTGCCCCGATCGGTAACAATGGGATCCTCGCCACGAAGCGGTTTAATGGCCGGCCCGCGGGGGAGAAATTGCAGTGGGCCATAACGAGCTTCTTCATGGCAACCTTCTTCAAGAAATTGAGCGGGGGCAACGTCAAGCCGCCGGTTCCAGAGGCAACGTTCGAGGACCTTGCGCCCCCACGCACGTTCCTGGCATCGCTCGATGCTCCAGCAGATGGACGATCCGCGGATTCTGCAAGATTCTTCGGTGGCGGGGGCGTGCTCGATCCCCCTGGCTTGCGCGAGCCGTTTACCCTTGATTTCAGCACCACGGCCGCGATAGGCGGGATGTTCATCGAACGACGGGTTCACCTGGACGCGGGGGAAACGCGCACGTTATTTTTCGCGTTCGGGTACATTCCAGCGGGATTCGAGCTGGACGCGCTCCTTGCAAAATATGCAGTCAATCTTTCCACGTTATTGCAAGAATCTTGCGAAAAGTGGAAAGCGGGCCGGATCAGCCTCGAAATCGCGGATATGCCCTGGGTCGACCGCGAGTTGCAGTGGCATCACTATTACTTGCGGGGAAATATGACGTATGACAGTTTTTTCAAGGAACACATCCTATCGCAAGGCCACGTCTACCAGTACCTCATCGGATTTCAAGGCGCTGCGCGGGATCCGCTGCAGCACGCGTTGCCCTTCATTTTCACGGATCCCGGGGTTGTCAAGCAGGTCCTGCGCTACACGCTTAAAGAGACGGGAGCTGACGGAAGGATCCCGTACGGGCTTTGCGGGTGCGGGATGATCCAGCCATCGCCGTTCGCGCCGAGCGATCTCGAGCTCTGGGTTCTCTGGCTGGCCAGCGAGTATGTCCTCGCTACCCGTGATGTAGCTTTCCTTGACGAGGAAGTGTCCACTTATCCCGTATACGGTCGCCGGGCCAGCAAGGCACGCGTCAAGGACTTGCTCGCGCGCGAGTTCGAGCACCTGGTGAACATCACCGGGACCGGCAAGCATGGGCTCCAGCGATTGTCCAACGGCGACTGGAACGATGGCGTGGTTCACGGGAACGTGCCGCAGAAGATGATCGGCGACGTCACGAAACAAGGCGAAAGCGTTCTCAACGCCGCAATGGCTATCCATGTCTTGGACCTGTATGCACGGCTCCTGGCATTCAGCGGCGACACTAACAAGGCCGAGACTGCCCGATCCAAAGCCGCAGCGCAGCGTGAGGCGGTGCGATCACAATGGGCAGGCCGGTGGTTCAAGCGCGCGTGGTTATCGGAGACTCTCCAGTGGATCGGCGTGGACGAGCTGTGGCTCGAGCCACAGCCATGGGCGATCATCGGCGGGGCAGTCACCGAGGAGCAAAAAGCCACTCTCGCCCGCGCCATCGACGAGGAACTGCGGCAATCGTCGCCCATCGGGGCAACGCTCATCAACAAACCGGTCAAGAAGGAAACAGAAGCCCCTGGCATGGGGACGTCCGCAGGCGTGTGGCCATCCATCAACGGCACGCTCGCGTGGGCACTAGCCCTCGTCGACGGCGCCATGGCATGGGACGAGTGGCAGAAGAACACCCTCGCTGCGCACGCCGAAGCGTACCCGGATGTTTGGTACGGCATTTGGAGCGGGCCCGACACGTATAACTCCCACTTTTCCGAGTACCCGGGACAAACCATCTTCACGCCAGAAAATGAATCAGGTGTACCATCTGCTTGGACGGGCAGCATCAGGATATTCTGGACAGACTTTCCGGTGATGAACATGCACCCGCACGCGTGGCCGCTCTATTCGCTCGCAAAGCTGCTCGGCATCGCGTTTACCGAGACTGGCTTGGAGCTTGCCCCGGTGTTGCCCCTTAACGAGTATACTTTTTCTTCACCGCTCGTGGGCCTGCGAAAGACCAGGAACGGTTACCAAGGCTGGTATGATCCTGGCGCGGCGGGGACGTGGACGGTATCGATCAAGCTTCCAGATGAGGATGCTGGCAAAACATCGGCGGTCATGGTGAATGGGGCCGATAACGAGTTCGATCGGCGCGGATCGTCCATCGTGTTTAGCGGGACAAGCACCCCGGGCCAACGGCTCGATTGGGAAATCAAGTATGAATAACGTGCTGCAAAGACCTCTCGAAAAAAAGGAACATAAGAGAAGACGTTGGGGCTCTCACTCAAGGCCCATGTTCTGGTACCCGTTGTGGTGGGTGAACTCGTCCACTTCGCGGCGGACTCGCACATACGGATAGGATCCCTCGGCAGGATAGCCGAGCCGGATGCCGAATGCGATGGTCATATGCTCAGGGATTCCGAGGATGCGCTGGATCTCCGAGGCGACATGTGGCGCGGCGAGGGATGCCAGGATCTGCACGCCAATGCCGAGCGACTGGGCTTGCAGCCACAAGTTCTCCATCATGCAGCCGAGGCTCATGAACCCGAGCACGTCACCCTCCGAGGCGGGCGCCCGCTTCCTCGAGTCGTACGCGACCACAAGCAGCACGGGGCAGCCACCAACGCGCTGGCCAATGGGTGCTGGTTCTGTATTCCTAACGAGATCCTCGAACTGGTCGGGATCCTTCCACGATGGCGGAAACATGAAGCCGAGGATGCCGGTTTTCTTCTCCTGCAACTCATCCACCGAGAACGAGAGCTGCTCGTAGTTTTCCTGCAAGAACTCGATGGATATGCCGCTCTTTATGGCACCGATCTCATCCATCAAGGCCGGGTCGTCCACGACCACGACCTCGAAATTCTGCATGTTGTGCGCGGTTGGAGCCCACCTCGCCGCCTCGAGTATCGTTCGTAAATCCTCCATAGCAAGCGGCCTGTCAACGTCGAAGGGGGCTCGCGCTGACTCTCGGTCCTTGATCAGCTGCAAGAGCTCGCTGCTCTCAACCATCGTTCTCGCCGCCCATCTTCAACACCGCTCGGAAGTGCACGGTGCCCGACATCATCTTGTCGAACGCTTCCGCCGCCTGTTCCAGCGGAAACACCTCGACCATGGGCACGACTTTCGTGAGCAAGCTGAATTTCAACGTGTCGTTCATGTTGCCACCGATCCAGCCTCCGATCGACCGCACGCCACGCATCAACACGCCCGGGGAAATTTGCATGGGTTCGTTGACGAAGGTGATGATGATCATCTGGCCGTAGCGGCTCAATCCGTTCACGAGGCTCGCGATCGCCTCGCTATTCGGGGCAGTGCACAAGATGACTTTCGCGCCGCCAAGCCGCATCAATTGCTCAGCAGCATCTCCCGCATCGGTGTCGATGTAATGCTGGGCACCAAGCGATCGGGCCAATTCCTCCTTGTCCGTGCCACGTGACAAGACCGCGGTGTTGAACCCCATCTTGACGGCAAATTGCAATGCCAGGTGGCCAAGCCCGCCCATTCCATGGATCGCAACCAGGTCTCCGGGTTTTGCCGTGCAATTCTTCAAGGCGCCCAGCGTGGTCGAACCCGCGCAGAGTAGCGGTGCAGCTTCCACCGACGACAGATCGTCGGGGATGGCAGCCAGCACGTCCATCCGGGCGATCATGTATTCGGCATAACCGCCATCGGTCGAGATGCCGGTCGCAAGGGGATTTTCGCAGGCCCAATATTCTCCTTTCCCGCACGAGCGGCAAGCACCGCAGTATCCACCGCGCCACCCGACGCCGACCCGTTGCCCGACTTGCCAGTGGTGCGATTCGTCCCCCAACCTTTCGATCACGCCAACGACCTCGTGCCCGGGCGTCCGGGGATATTGAAGCCCGGGATAGTATCCTTGCTTGACGATCGCGTCGCCGTGGCAGATCCCGCAAGCCTCGACTTTTATCAAGACTTCATGCTCATTCGGTTCTGGAATTTCCTTTTCAACCAGCTCGAAATCAGCTCCAGGTGCACTCACCTGGATTGCTTTCATCAAAGGCATAATTAATCATGTCTCCTTGATTTTATCAAGATTGAAATCTAAATTAGGTATTTTGTCATGTTGCATTTAGCTGTTATAAATAATTTATGATACGTTTCAAGGCGCAGCGCCATTGTTTAGAGTTTTATCGAACGACGCGTTCTGAAGCATGAGCATCGAGTCGAGTTCGCAGCATCATGGTCCTTGAAAACATCCCAACGGCCAACATGTTATCGAAGGTTGAAAACGCGAGAGTTTTACACGCGTGCTACGCCTATCATTTCTTCAACGACGGGATCACCTTCATCTTGCCGACCGTGATGGGACTCTTGTTTCGACGGTTCGGATTAAACTGGTTCGAGGCAGGACTCGTTTATGCCATGAACTTGCTGTCCATGATCATCTTCCAGCTGATAATGGGCTATTACTCCGATAAGCTTGACCAGAAAAAGATCATGTTCACGGGTATGGCCCTCCTTGGCATGAGCACGGTGTTCATGGTGTTCTCGATTGATTTTTACTCGCTCCTGGTTTATGGCACCATCTTGGGCCTGGGGCTCGGCATCCAACACGCGTCGTCTTATTCAATTTCATCACGGATCAAGAACGAGAAGGTGAACCGGCAGTCTGCTGCTGGCGACGCGGGCAAAGGTGGGGCGATACTCGTGTCCACGCTGCTCGTGTTTTTTTTGAACAATGATCTCGCCTGGCAAATCCCCTTCTTGACGTGGGGCGCCGGGACCCTCATCATGCTGCTCGTGGACGTGATCCAGCTGAGGCATTACAGCTTGTACCCGTCCGGGTTCGTGAAAGGGCAACAACGGCACGAAACGAGCGATCCGAGCCAGATGGGAACGATCTCTGTGAAGCAAATTGTCGGACTCTCGAGTTTTTTTGCGCTTTTCATGCTTTACAATGCGCAATCCCAGGTCATCACCAACAACCTCACGCCTTATTTCACAGCTTACAAGGGCTTCGACCAGCACGTTGCCCCGATATTTTTCGTGGTGTATATCTTGCTTGCATTTGCAGGGTCATCATCATCACTTGGATTATCGAATAAATTGGGGAAAAAAAGGCACGTTGGCTTGAATTATTCGATATACCTGGCCGTGCTGGTTGCGTTCGTCATTTTCAACTCGCCAGGCCTGCTGATGAACATGATCTTCTGCGGGATGCTGGGGTTTTTTTCATCGACCGTGTATCCTGTTATTCTCGAGGTCATGTCATCGAAAACGCCGAAGACCCGTCTTGGCCTGGTGTTTGGCATCACCATGGGCATTGGATGGACCGGTGGGTTTGTGGCGTCGCTGCTCGCGGGGTATGTCGCGCAAATGTTCACGGTACAATCGATGTTCCTCATCACCGTGGCTTGCGTGGTATTCTCGATGGCCATTGCGTGGAAAATGAAATTTTCTTGATTTTAATGAAAAATATGGCACTCAACCACCTGAACAAATCCTCGTGCTCCTCTGATGCTGGTGAATGCATTGTTGAAGCCCGTGATTCTTGAATCGAGCCTTACAGATGAATTTTTCAACCTTTTATAATAAATCGTTCATGAGGTGTTCCCTTCCAAGCACGTGATGCACCTTTGTTTAATGAATACCCGATCAAAGATGGCACTACCACGCGTGATAAACTATTTCTCGTCATGTGATTAGATGGAAAAGCATTATATAGAAATGCATTTATCGATAACAATTGGAAGGAGATAACATGGACAAGGAGAAACTCATGGTCTGGCTCCCGGGCATCCTGGCAATATTAGGTATTGGTCTTCCTATTCTGCTGAGCAGTGAAGTTGCTTTTTGGTCTTGGGGGCTCGTGATCACGTCTCATGGCGAGGTATATAACATGATCGTCGATGCCGAAAGCTCGAGCTCCAGGATGATCGCGACAATATTTCTCATTTTCTTCATCATCGACGCCGCGGGCATCGTCCTATACATTTTGAAAGTTACTAGCATCATGAAATTGCCAAATGTATCATGGCTCCCTGGGCTTCTCATGCTTGCAGGCATGGGATTTCCAGCGTATTACATGATCATAACCATCCCAGATAATGGATTTGTGTTTCCACTCGGCGTGATCGTGGGCATAATCGGGGGAATCTGGGTGCTTGTTATTGGCATCAAGGAAATACCGAGAAAATCGTGATTCTGACCTTTCAACAGTCATTACTTTTTTATTTTTGTAACCCATCCATGGATATTTTCTATCGGTGGAACATCAGATTAATTTCTTGCGCGTGGAATCTTTATCAAAGTCACGAACGAGACATATACCATGGATTGGTCTGATGAAGAACGTTCCGAGATCAAGCAATTGCTCGTCGACATCGTCGGCGAGCGCTGGGTCTCCAATGACGTGGAAACGCTGTCGAATTACGGGCGTGACATGACGGAAAACGAGCCGCATAGACCAGATTTCGTCGTGCTGCCAGATAACGTGGAACAAGTGCAGAAGATCGTCCTGCTCGCGAATGAACGAAAAATCCCTCTTATTCCGTATGTCGCGGGTGCGAATGTCGGTGGTCTTACCATTCCCACCGATCTAGGTGGCATCACGGTCGACTTGAAGCGCATGAACCGCGTCATCGAGCTCAACAAGCAAGACAAGTACATCGTCATCGAACCCGGGTTCACGTTTGGCCACTTGCGCCGGCTCTTTGATACCGAGATCCCCGAGTTCAGGTATAGCTTTCCCTTCGCCCCGCCCTTCACGTCGGTCATGACGAACGCGCTGCTCCACGGCCTCGGTAGCCTTTCGGTGCTGTATGGTTCGGCTGATCAATTCATCAATGGCATGGAAGTCGTGCTTCCGACCGGCGAGATCGTGAACGTCGGCACCCAGGCCGTGAATAAACAAGCCGTCTGGTATGGCCGGGCACCGCTACCCGACGCCGCGGGCTTATTTATCGGGTGGCAAGGAACGACCGGCATTGTCACGAAGATGTCGATCCAGCTCATCGATCGCCCGCGAATCCTCGAGCATTTCGCGATCATTCCTGAAGATCCATATGACTTCCTGGAACATTTCGTTCACGATCTCGTCAAGCTCGGCGTGTGCGATGAGATCGGCATCGGATATTTTCCCGCCAAGGTCGGCAAGGGCATGATTCCCGATTACATGCTCGATTTGATGGCACGCATGATGCACTACCTTCGATTCCAGAAAAAAACGACTATGGTCAAGCGAATCTGGCCGCTCGTGCGCGCCTTGAGCTTCGGGAATCCTTTCAACCTCGTCAAGAAACTCGCGCCGTTGCTCCGTATGGGGAAATCGGATGATGATCAAGCGTGGCTCATCGCTGGCATCACGATCGGGGCGCACAACGAGCATATTTTCAAGGCAAAGTACAAGGCCATGGAAAGATTGTGCAAGAAAGCCAAGCCACCCGTTTTATTATTGCCGACTGGCGATTTCGGTGATTTAAAGAAGGTATTCATGAGCATCCTTGATTTACCTACGCAATTGCCAGCACTCTACGATTTAAAAGCGGGAGGCGGGCTCACGTGGGTCGGCAGCTACGTGCCAGCGAGTCGCGTGCACATTGGAATGAAGAAGGGCGAGGAAATCCACAAGAAAAATCATTTCTTCCCCGTCATCGTCATGCGGCCGCACAAGCAGGATCACTATTTTGTGTTGCGATTTATCCTGGCCTTCGACCGGAAATCCAGCGAGGAGACTGCCAGGGCTCGACAAACGCTGCAAGAGCTCGCCGCGGTCATCCTCGATGATTGCAAGGGCGTGCCGTACAAGCCTGCTGGTTGGGCCGTCAAGATGATCCAGGATCGCGCGGATCCCGCGTCGATCGAGCTGCTCAAGCGGGTCAAGCAATTCATGGACCCGAACCATGTCATGAATCCAGGACGGCTTGAATTCGAATGATTGATTTTAAGACATCCTTTTGTTCTATAGAAGGTAACCTTTGGAAAGACGATAAAAATCGAGCTCATGCCTAATTTTTGAATAGATTTTAATTATACTACCGTGAACTTGCAAGTGTTAGAAGACCATGGCGTGCCCTATTTTATAAGGATGCCAGGGCAAGTACGTCATATCATTTACATCGAATGGGAAAAGTGTCATTATTATGGCTGAGACAGAAGTTATAGAAAAAAAAAGTGAACCTCGAGACAAGGAGGAAAAATCGATTGACAAGTCCGCAAAATGGAACAGACTTGAGAACTTTATTGCCGCGTATTGGGGAAAATATGCGTGGTTGATCGCGCTCAGCGGCCCAGTTGTTATATTGTTAATAGTTTTCTTGCCTATCTTGAGCTCTTATAGCTTTTTACAAGGAATTATGGCTACTACGGGGAAATACTGGGCAGTATGGCTTTTTGATTTCATCTTGCTTGTTGCTTGCGCAGCGATAGGCTTGATCATCACCTTTCTCTATGTTTATCCGGTGTTCAGCAAGAAATGCGCTGCAAAGGATTGGGATTTCTTGGCAAATGATGTATTGTGGATAGGAAAATTTCACGTCTCCAAGATGTTTCTTTATGGAGGGCTTCTCGGTTTTGGCTGGTGGTCGTGCGCAGCGGTGCTTCTTCCTGCATTTTTGCTTCTCTTCCTAGGACCCGTTAAAGTAAGATACATTGGAGGAACGGGTGAGAAGAAGGAGAAGAAGCCGAAGGAAGAAAAGAAACCAAAAGAACAGAAGGCTCCTGAAAAAGTCGAAGAAAAGCCTATCGAAAAGATAAAGGAAAAAACCCCTGCAAAGCCTGCAGCTCAACCCGTTGCGAAACCCGCGGCGAAGTCTGTACCGAAACTGGCGGAGAAACCAGCAGCCAAGCCTGCACCGAAACCCGCGGAGAAACCAGCAGCCAAGCCTGCACCGAAACCCGCGGAGAAACCAGCAGCCAAGCCTGCACCGAAACCCGCGGCGAAACCAGCAGCCAAGCCTGCACCGAAACCCGCGGCGAAACCAGCAGTTAAGCCTGCACCGAAACCTGCGGCAAAGCCTGCACCAGCGAAAGAACCCGCGGAAATGCCTGCTGAAGAACCAGCCGTGAAACCAGTAAAGCCTGCGAAGAAGGCTGCAAAGCCCGCGAAAAAAGCGGCTACGAAGCCCGCCGAGCCTGCATCTGAAGAGCCTGTAAAAGAAGCAGCGGAAGTGCCTTCTGAAGAACCTATCGCGAAACCGGCAAAGCCCGCGAAGAAAGCTGCAAAACCGGCGAAGAAGGCTGCAAAGCCTGCGAAGAAGGCTGCAAAACCAGCTAAGAGAGCTGCAAAGCCCGCGAAAAAGACTGCCAAGGCAGCAGCTTCAGGACCCGCGGACGATTCATGAATTTATTTTAGTTTCCTCTTTCCATTTTTTTCCAACCGTGTCACAAACGGGTTTACTTTTGTTTTCCACTACTTCAAGAATGGCCGGAAATTTTTATGACGTGATGTCTGCAGTCACGATTCTCGTTCTTGCCGACACGCATTTCGCGCGACATACTCAACAGTTGGATCCGGCGATAACTAGTTATTTTGATTCCGTCGATTACATCGTGCATGCCGGGGATTACACCACAGAAAATCTCGTGGAAACGCTGGAGGTAACGGGCAAGTTCGTGGGCGTGTACGGGAATATGGATCCTCTCGCCGTACGTGATATGGTGCCCGAGATCAACTCGATCCGTCTCGATAGTATGGATCTCCTCATCGGAATCGTCCACGGTTGGGGCGCGCCCGATGATTTGATCCAGCGCATCCATCCCTTGTGCGCAACCAAGAGGTTCGACATTGTCCTTTTTGGCCACACGCACAACAAGCAAGAAGAACAATTCGATGGCATCACTTATTTCAATCCTGGCTCGCCAGTTGACAAGATGTTTGCCAAGGAAAACTCGTTTCTATTGCTGACGATTGCATCAAAAGACGACGTGCACGCGGAGTTTGTCACGCTTTAAAATCCAGTCGTGCATTCACCATCCTGAACGATGCCCATGAAAAAAGCTAACCATTTCTAACAACAAAAAAAATATGATTCCGCCAGCTCATCTATCGGTCCAAATCACATCGACTTGACTTAACCATTGAACTTGTTGATATGACTTGGATTTTTGTCGGCAAGATGAGGTGGCGGAATCATAAAAAAAAGAACAAGAATTCAAAAGATGATATCATTCTTGCAATTCGGGCATGGAATGGGCAAGTTCTTGTGGATATTGTACAGGTCCTTGTTCACTGCGATGGTCCTGTTGCAAG
>JGI26339J46600_10000199_pt1 | contig 21136 bp, 16 predicted proteins | sample BogFormECP12_OM1_FD_46600 | JGI IMG/M metagenome (IMG submission 46600) | reverse complement strand
GCCACTACCCCATTAGTGGGTGCGCGACATAGAAGGGAAAGGCGTGGGATGTAGCGCGGGCGTCTCGCCCGCTGTGGCGGGAGCGTCCCGCTCCCGCGCTAAGGAAGGCCAAGCGCGTTTGCCAGGAAAGCCAGAGCAAAAGGCACAGGAAGGCTCGCGCGGGCAGGATGCCCGCCCCACAGCGGGCGGGACGCCCGCGCTACCGTCCATAACATGACCGTTGCTTTGCGAATCCACATGTGGTATGCAATAGCTCGTTCGGCATAGTCAGAGGTAATGTTTCGTAGGGAGTTCGCGTTAGCGGTCAGCGGCGCGCGGCTTGAGACACCGCGGCCCCGTGCGGTCGAGATACTCCGACAAGGAGGGCTTATGGCGTTTTGCCCGAAGTGTGGAAGTCAGATTAATGAAGGTGCGACGTTTTGCGGATCGTGCGGGGCGCAGGTGGGCGGTACGACGGGAACTCCGGCAAGCGCGCCCCCGGGAAGCTCACCGCTCACAGGAGGCTCGGCGATGGCGAAGAATGTGGCTGGAATGTTGGTTTACCTGCCGTTCGTGGGCTGGATTATTGCTATTGTGTTTCTGGTGGCCGAGCCCTATAAGAACGACAGATTTGTGCGTTTCCACGCCTTTCAGTCCATCTTTTTCGCCATTGCCTGCTTCGTGATCTACTGGGTGTTGGGGACGTTTTTCGTTCCCGTCGCGTGGGGCGTGGGCTTCTCCCTATTCTGGGTGATTTGGGGAGTGATCAGGCTGGCGATCTTTCTCGCCTGGATCTTCCTCATGTTCAAAGCGTACAACAAGGAAAGGTTCATGCTGCCCTTCATCGGCCCACTCGCCGCCAAGCAGGCCGGCTAGCGGTAGACGGTAGACGGCAGAATGTATACGGGGCTTCACCTCATTCCGTCTACCGTCTACTATATACCCGTGCAGACAGACGGCATAAAGGGAGAGAAGCCCTCAAAGAGGCACTCTTTCCCCATATGCGGTCTACCGTCTACCGTATACCTTGCGTTAACCGGACGAGTATCCTACGCTTGATTTAAGGCCGGCAGTGCATTAATATAGTATCTTCCACTTTGGAAAGAGTGAGCGCGCCAGCGCCCTCCCGGGCCAGCCTTCAATTGTTCTGAGGCAAAGCGTTCGGGCGAGAAGAATCTGCGAAGCACGCGAGTGAATCTCAAAGAAGGAGGCCGAGAACATGTCATCTTCAACATCTTCGACTGCTGCTAAAGGAGGTTTTATGCCGTTCACTGTCCCACCGTTGCCGTACGCTTTCGATGCTCTCGAACCCTACATCGACAAACTGACTATGGAGATCCACCACGACAAGCATCATGGTGCGTATGTCACCAACTTGAACAAAGCTCTGGAATCCGCACCCGCTCTGGCGGGAAAGAGCCTGGAAGAGTTGCTCGCCAACAACTGCGCGATCGTCCCCGAAAATATCCGGACGGCGGTTCGCAATAACGCCGGCGGTCACGCCAACCACTCGATGTTCTGGACCATAATGGCGGCTAACGCCGGCGGTCAGCCGAGCGGGGCGCTGGCTGACGCCATCAACAGCTCTTTCGGCGGTTTTGCCCAGTTCAAGGAGAAGTTCGCCGCCGCGGCCACCGGCCGATTTGGCTCCGGTTGGGCTTGGCTGATCAAGGGCGCCTCGGGGCTCGAGATTTATTCGACCGCCAATCAGGACAGTCCCCTAATGGAAGGCAAACACATCGTCATGGGCCTGGACGTCTGGGAGCACGCCTACTACTTGAAGTACCAGAACCGCCGGCCCGAGTACATTACCAACTGGTGGAACGTGGTGAACTGGCACGAAGTGGGGAAGAGGTTGTAGCAGGGGACCCGGGCTAAAGGGTGAAGGGTAAAGGGTAAAGGGTGAAGGCGAAAGATTGAGTCATTGAGTGATCGGGTCATTGAGCCATTGAAGACAAGACTGTACAATCCGCTTCCTCCTCAATGGCGCAATGACTCAATGATTCAATGACTCAATCTTTTGCCTTTACCCTTCACCCTTCACCCTTTCAAGCGCCCACTCAGCGTGCTCGCGCACGATGGGGTCAGGATGTTGGCGGGCGCGCTCCAGCCAGGGAATGAACTGCGCGCTGCCCGAGTTTCCCATCGCCACGCAAAGGTTCCGCAGCCAGCCGCGGAACTTGGCCCGCTTGATGGGGGAGCTGGAGAATACTCGCCGGAAGTCTTCCTCCGAAAGAGACGCCAGCGCTTCGAGGGGAGGATTGAAAAGAGAGAACACGGGTTTCGGGTTTGGGGGTTCGGGGTTCGCAGAAGAAAACCGCGAACCGGGGTCGGCTGTCCGCGAATCCCGAACCCCGAATCCCGAATCCCGCCGCCCTGCGCTGGCAGGGTTTCCGGATGGTTCTTTAGACTGGAGCGTATCAGTCTCCTCGGGAAGCGTCACCTGCATGGGCTGGAATTCCATCATGTCCGTTATTCCGACTTGCCTCAGTTGATTAAACGAATCCCTGGGAGCGCGGGCGTCTCGCCCGCTCTTGTTGCTAATGCTCTGATACCGGGGCAGAAGAGCGGGCGAGACGCCCGCGCTCCCAGGATTCTTCACCCCCTCCGACGACTGACTACTGTTCCAGGGGCAAACGTCCTGGCAGATATCGCAACCGAAAATATTGCGGCCGATGGCGGAGCGAAACCCGAGCGGAATCGATCCCTTGAGCTCGATGGTGAAATACGAGATGCAGCGGGACGCGTCCATCACGTAGGGTTCGATGAGGGCGCCGGTTGGACAGGCTTCGAGGCAGCGGGTGCAGGAGCCGCAGCGGTCAGGGGCAGGGAAGTCCGCTGCCAGCGCCAGGTTGGTGAGGATGACTCCGAGGAAGAACCACGAGCCCTTCTCCTGGTTGATCAAGCAGGTATTCTTGCCTACCCAGCCGATGCCGGAGTAGCGCGCCAGCGCCCGCTCCACGACGGGTCCCGTATCGACGTAGACGCGCGTTTCGACTCCCGGCGCGAGCGACTCCATCTCGGCGCGCAGTAGATCGAGCTTGGCGCGCATCACGCGGTGATAGTCGTGGCCCCAGGCGTAGCGAGAGATCCAGGCATGGCTGCGGAAGGCAGTAGGCAGAAGGCAGTAGGCAGTAGGCAGTAGGCAAGAAGCAGAGGGCGGGACGGTAGGCAAGTTCCGATTTGCGAGTCTTTGGCTTCGAATTTCGAGTTCGGAGCTGCCTTCCGCCTTCTGCCCGCTGCCTTCTGTCTTCTGCCGACTGCCTACCGCTTCCTGCCTGCTGTTCTGCCGACTGCCGACTGCCGACTGCTGACTGCTTTCTGTCACCTCCGTGGAGTAAGGCAACGGCGCATTGTAGACTAGTCCGACACAAATCACCGACTTCGCCGAAGGGAGGGCGCGGCGCGGATCGTCGCGCTTCGGATTTGCGAGGTAATGCATCTCTCCGCCGTAGCCGCTATCCACCCAGCGGCGCGCGAAGTCGAGGTCGTCCCAAAAGCTCTGCGGCATCGCGTCGAGAGACACGATACCCGCCAAATCGAACCCGGCGGCCAAGGCTCGCTCTTTGATGATGGAGCTCAAATCCATGTGGCGGTCAACCGAGAACGGAGAAACTGTTTGAAAGCAGATAAGAACTTAACACGGAGATCGCGGAGGGCTCGCAGAGGCCACAGAGAAGAGCGTGCAAGCGCCTTCAGGTCCGGCTCGCCCCATACCCATTAACTTCATTCGTACTGAACCGGCGGTAACGGAGGCGTACCAGGGCTTTTCTTCTCTGTGGTCTCCATAAGCCTCTGTGACCTCTGTGTTGAGCTCTTCTTTTTGGTTGCAGCCACATGCCGCGCTACGTTTAATTGTTCACACCTTCCGAAGGGCGCCGTCTGCCGGCTAACGGGCCATGAACGGCGCAGGAACGAACGACAGGACCAGAACCACGAGGGCCGCGACGGCAAGAATCTTGCGGCGGGGGCCGATCGACGGCTCCTCATAAAGCACGCTGGGGTGTCGGAGGCGGAGGACAAGCAGCAACACGGTCCAGACGAACCAGCCCTGCCAGCAAAACCAGCCGAGAGGGAGCAGGGCCAGCCACAGACCTCGGGAAACCAGCTTGTGTCCCCGGCCGAAGAGGGCGTACACGATGTGTCCTCCGTCCAGTTGTCCGGCAGGCAACAGGTTCAGCGCCGTGGCGACCAGGCCAACCCACGCCGCACAGGCGACGGGCGAGAGCAGCAGCGAGCCGGGGCGTATTCCCGGGTGAAAGGCGCGGGCGAGCAACGTCAGCGCCAGTGGGTTGCCGAGCACGATGGTGTCGCGGGTGGCGGCGGCAACGAACGGTGCCGGGATCAGCCTGGATTGAAGGACTCCGACCACCAGAGCCGGGATGGCCAAGACGAATCCGGCCAAGGGGCCGGAGATGCCGACATCAAAGAGCGAACGCCGAGTGGTGAAGCGCGACTTGATCAGAATGAAAGCGCCCAGGGTGCCGATCAGGGTCGGCGCAGGAACAAAGTAAGGGTAGCTGGCCCGGATGCCGTAGGCGCGGCAGGTGAAGTAGTGCCCTAACTCGTGCGCCAGCAAGATGCCGAGAAGGGTGAAGGAAAAGGGGGTGCCCCAAAGCAGCCTGGCCGGATGGTGCCAGAGGGAGCCGAAGAACGAACCCGGGAGCTCCCAGTCAAACGGTTGAAGTCCCAGCCTGAAGTTCATCGCGATGTGCGCGCCCACGATCAGCGTGGTGGTCACCGTCACGAGGAAAAGCATCAAGTGGAAGGGAAGCGATGTGAGCCATCGCCCCAACCGTAGACGCCAGCCGCTGCGGGTGCGAGGGACCGGCGGCGCTCCAACTAAGTAAATCTCCGGCAGCCTTGGCCGTTCGACGCCGCCCGGCTCGGCAGGATCAGGATACAGTCCATCGAACATAAGAACACGATGACGACCGCGCGCTCCGCTGAGGGTGGGCTCTTGGGCTCCTCGGTCCCGTTAACGCCGGGACACACCGGATCCCCTTCTGGCGTCGGGACCGCTCCCCTTGCGTCAGAGCGCCACCCGACGTGAGAACGCCGGCCCTATGCTTATTGTCCCGCAGTCGCGTTGATGTGTAAATGCTCCACTCAAATCGAATGGAGCTCTTTGCCGGGTTTGAAGCGAACGGCTTTGCCGGGGGGGATGCTCACTTCCTCGCCTGTGCGAGGATTGCGACCGATGCCCGTCTTGCGGGGTTTGACGTTGAACACGCCGAAGCCCCGCAGTTCAATGCGGTCGCCCTTCGAGAGGGCACGCTTCATGGATTCAAAGACCGTCTCGACAGCGACCTCGGCTTTGGTCTTGGTAAGGCCCGTACGAGTAACCACCGCGCTAATGATGTCCAGTTTGATCAAGCTATCCTCCTGAAAACAAGCTAACTATACTACTGATTGGGGAAGCGCATTGTCAAGAACTTCCTTCATGCGGTTCATGCGGTACCGGTGACATTTGACGAAAGAATAGAATCCACAGATTACGCAGATTTCTCAGATTGAGAAAAGAGTGACGGATCACACCTTGGCGTTGTCACAAGTGCGGTGAACACGCCGCTTGCTGGTTACTCTTGCTGAGGAGGCGGTTTCTTCTCTTAATCTCGGAAATCTGCGTAATCTGTGGATTCCCATTTTTTCCCAAGTGACACCACCACGGCTCATGTAATATGATTCCCGTTCTTTCAGCCGAGGTGCCAGCGATGTCCGTGAAGAACGACAAGTGGATCCGCAGGATGGTGCGCGAGCACGATATGATCAACCCTTTCGCCGAGAGCCAGGTGCGCGAAGGCGTGATTTCCTACGGGGTTTCCTCGTATGGATACGACTTGCGCGTGGCCGACGAGTTCAAGATTTTCACCAATGTGAACAGTACCATTGTCGATCCCAAGCACTTCGACGCGCGCTCGTTGGTCGAATTTCGCGGCGACGCCTGCATCGTTCCCCCTAATTCGTTTGCCCTGGCCCGCTCGGTGGAGTACTTCAAGATCCCACGTACTGTGCTTACCATCTGCGTCGGCAAGTCCACCTACGCGCGCTGCGGGATCATCGTCAACGTCACGCCCCTTGAACCCGAGTGGGAAGGATTCGTCACGCTGGAAATCTCCAACACCACGCCGCTGCCCGCGCGCGTTTACTCCAACGAAGGATTGTGCCAGATCGTCTTCTTCGAGTCGGACGAAGTCTGCGAAACCTCGTACGGGGACAAGAAAGGGAAATACCAGGCGCAGAAGGGAATCGTCCTCCCCAAGGTCTGAAGGTTAGGGAACAGGGAACAGGGAACAGGTGACAGTCCCCCTGCTTTTGTTTTCCTATTCCCTATTCCCTATTCCCTCCTCCCACTTGCCACTGCTTCAGGTTTTCCAAGATGCGATCTACGTGGGAGCCGCGCCAGTAGAGGTGGCGGCAGCTTGCGCAGCGGAAGAACTCCTCGTACAAGTTGAAAATCTTGGGGTCCAACTCCGACTCAACTGAAGCCTTCGCGACCTTCTCAATGACTCCATTGCACAGGGTGCATCGCGTCCAGAGACCGGCGTGCGTATCCAAGCCGAAATGCTCTACAACCTCCCGGAGTTGCTCGGCGGCCACCGCGCTTCTCACTCCGACCACGCCGGGGACGCCTGTAAACCGTCTTTCCAGGCGGCCGCGGGTGAGAATAGCTCGCTCCTCGCGGGCCGCTGACTCCTTGAGCCTGCCCACGGACGCAGTGGGAGAGTAAAGCGTGTCGTAGCCCACCAGTCGCAGCAGCCGGGCCAGGCGTCCCAGGTGGCGGTCGACGGCGAACCGAATTTCGCCAGGTCGGATCATGGGCACGATGCCAGTAGTGTAGCATGTCAGTTTTTCGCTTTGTCGGGTTGTCAGTTTTCTCGGGAAGAGCCGAAAAACCTTGCCCGTCCATGGGACGTAGCGCGGGCGTCCCGCTTCCCGCCTTGGCGGGACGGGCATCCGTTCGCTACGCTCATGGCAGGCTCTGCCGCGCCAGTTCCATGTTTCGCTTGGGCCGGCCTTTCGCGCAGGGGGTTGGATCTTATCTCCGCATCTTTGCGCGGGAGCGGGACGCTCCCGCGACAGCGGGCGAGACGCTCGCGCTACAAAGCAATCGGCAACTGGGCTGCGACTCTGTTATGTATAATGGACGAAGAGGTGAAAGACGTGGCCAAGCCAAGAACGCTCGGTGAACTGAAAGCCAACGGCTACCAGAGCGCGCGTGTGAAAGACGAGATGCGCACCAACCTGCTGCGCAAGATGGAGACCGGCGAGACGATTTTTCCCGGCATCATCGGATACGAGGATACCGTGGTTCCGCAGATTGAGAACGCGATCCTCTCGCGTCACAACTTCATCCTGCTGGGCCTGCGCGGGCAGGCCAAGAGCCGCATCCTGCGCGAACTGGTCTATTTGCTGGACGCAGAGAAGCCTTTCATCGCCGGCTGCGAGATCAACGACGACCCGCTGAACCCCATCTGCCGCGCCTGCACGCTGCGCCTGGAGGAGGAGGGTGACCGCACTCCCATCGACTACCTGCCGCGCGAGCAGCGCTACGTGGAGAAGCTGGCCACGCCCGACGTGACCATTGCCGACATCATCGGCGACCTCGATCCCATCAAGGCGGCGCGCGGCGGCCACGCGCTTTCGAGCGAGCTGACCATTCACTACGGCCTGCTGCCCCGCGCCAACCGCGGCGTCTTCGCCATCAACGAGCTGCCCGACCTGGCGGGCAAGATCCAGGTGGGCCTCTTTAACATCATGCAGGAGGGCGACGTCCAGATCAAAGGCTACCCCGTCCGGCTTCCGCTTGACGTGCTGCTGGTATTCACGGCCAATCCGGACGACTATACGGCGCGCGGCAAAATCATCACGCCGCTCAAGGACCGCATCGGCTCCGAGATTCGCACTCACTACCCGGCCACCCTCGAACATGCCATGGACATCACCGCGCAGGAGGCGTGGACCGAGCGGGCCGGCGCGCGCGACATCGTCATTTTGCCGTTCGTGCGCGAGGTGATCGAGTCCATCGCCTTCGAGGCGCGCCAGGAGAAGAAAATCGACAAACGCTCGGGCGTCAGCCAGCGCATGCCCATCACCTGCATCGAAAACGTGGTCTCCAACGCCGAGCGCCGCGCCCTGATCCACCGCGAGCCCCGGACGGTGCCGCGCCTTTCGGATATCTACGCCGCGCTGCCCAGCCTCACGGGCAAGTTCGAGCTGGAATACGAGGGCGAGCTGAAAGGCGCCGACGCGGTGGCGCGCGAGATCATTCGCCAGGCCACTGCCCGAGTTTTCCGCAAGCACTTTGAGGGCGTCCCCATGCACTCCATCGTGCAGTGGTTCGAGATGGGCGGATCGCTGAAGTATCCGGAGGGAGCTCCGGCAGAGGAGCTTTACGCGCAGTTCAAAAAGATTCAGGGCCTGCTGGAAAAAACCCAGCCACTGGGCGTGAAGTCGAAGGATACCCCGGAGCTGGTGGTGGCCGCGGCGGAGTTCGTCTTAGAAGGGCTATACGCAATGAAGAAGATCAGTCGCAACGAGGAGTTGGGTTACTTCGTCGAGCGCCAGCGAGGGGAGCCGCCCAAAGAGGAGCCGGGCAACGTCCCGACACGACGGCGGTCACTGAACTGAGAATGCCTGACAACGGACCACGGACGTCTTCAGAGAAATGAAATACATCAAGTACTCCAAATTCGTTGCCGACCCCTTCGAGGGCATGAGTGCGGAAGACCTGATGCAACTCCTCCAGGACTTTCTGCTGCAAAGCGGCTTCAACAACGACTACTACGGCTTTTACGAGATGGACCGCGAGCAGACGATGGAGCGGCTGCACCAGGCTCTGCTCGACGCGCTCCACGAGCAGGGGAAGATTCCGCAGGAGTTGCTTGAGGATTTTCTGAAAAATTCAGAGAATTACGAGGATTCACGCCTCTCGGAGCTGATTAACAAGTTGCTGGAGCGCCTCTCCGAAGAAGGCTACATCCGGGTCGATCAACCGAACCAACCAGGCCAGCTCACCCAGCCGCGCGAGGGGAGCGCCATGCAAGGCTCCGAGGGCCGGGCCAAGTTCGAGCTGACGGACAAGGCCCTCGACTTCCTCGGCTACAAGACGCTCAAGGATCTGCTGGGATCGCTCGGCAAGTCGAGTTTCGGGCGTCACGACACGCGCGAGATGGCCACCGGCGTCGAGTCACACGGAGCGACCAAACGCTACGAATTCGGCGATACGATGAACCTCGACGTGAACGCCACGCTGCTTTCAGCCATCAAGCGCAACGGCCTGCAAGTGCCGCTGGACCTCGACTACAACGACCTCCAGGTACACCAGTGCGAGTACCAGAGCTCGTGCGCGACCGTCCTGATGCTCGATTGCAGCCACAGTATGATTCTCTATGGCGAGGACCGCTTCACCCCCGCCAAGAAGGTGGCGCTGGCTCTCACCCACCTGATCCGCACCCAATATCCTGGCGATTCGCTGCACATGGTGCTGTTCCACGATTCGGCGGAGGAGATTCCGCTCGGCTCGCTGGCCCAAGTCCAGGTGGGCCCCTACTACACCAATACGCGTGAGGGGTTGCGCCTGGCGCAGCGCATCCTGGCACGGCAACGCAAGGACATGCGCCAGATCATCATGATCACCGACGGCAAGCCGTCGGCGCTGACACTGGAGGACGGCCGCATTTACAAGAACGCCTTCGGGCTGGACCCGCTGGTGATCTCCGAGACCCTGCACGAGGTGGCGCGCTGCCGCCGTACCGGCATCCTCATCAATACCTTTATGCTAGCCTCGGACTATAGCTTGGTGAGCTTCGTGCAGAAGGTCACCGAGATCTGCCGCGGCAAAGCCTACTTCACCACGCCCTATACCCTGGGGCAATACCTGCTGATGGACTACATGCAGAAGAAGGTGAAGCGCGTGCATTAAGCGGACGTTGGCAGTTCACTGTTCAACGGCGATTGCCTGGCATTCTAAGCTACTTCGACCTGCCTTTGGCGCCCGGCTTTCCCTTGGGTGGAGGCGTGCCTCGTCCCTTCGTGCTGGGACTAGGAACTGGACCCTTGGGCTTGGAGCTGCCTGTAGGCCGCTTGGGCGGTTTCTTCTTCTTCTTCTTTATTGGCGGAGGATCTGGGGGCGGGGTCGGAGGAACTACGGGGCCCGTCACAGGGGGCGGCAGAGGCGGTTGGCTGTAATCGAAGCAGTCGGCCATGCCGTCCGCCGCCGCGTCTCGCTGGTTGAGCGACGGCAAACTAAAGAGGTTCTCGCAGAACTTCGTGAGGCTGACGTGAGAGTGCTGGACCTTCGAGATGTACCCAGCTTTAGCATACGGACTGAGCACCAGGCATGGCACACGGCTTCCATAGCGAAACTGGGTGCCGTCAGTCCACAGCTCCACTTCGGGCGGGTTGACATGGTCATACCAGCCGCCCCAGTCGTCCCACGTAATGAAGATGGCGGTCGAAGGCCATAGTCCGCCTTGCACCACGGCATTCACCTGGCTCACCGTCCAAGCCATGCCCTTGGAGACGGAACCCTTTGGATGCTCGTCGAGTCCCGAGGGCGCATACAGAAACGACACCGAAGGGAGCTTGCCCGCCGCCGCATCGGTGGCGAACTGTGCGGGCTGCACGTTGTTAGGACTGTTGGCCAGGTTAGTGATGTATTTAAACGCGTAACCGCCATAATTGAGCCAGGTGACGCCGGCGGCCGTGAGGTTGGCCGGCAACGAAGGCAGGTTAAAAGAAGGCGGAGGACCGGGGTTATTGATGATGGGCGAGTCGGCCGCAATCAACATCAGATGATTCGGCGTCGAGTCGCTGGCGACATCGGTAAAATAGTTGTCGCAAAGAGTGTACTGTTGGGCGTAAGCGAAGTACGCCGGAATCTGGGCTTGGCTGTATTGCTCGCGAACCGACTTGGTGGCCCGCTGCAACCATTGGGCATGGGTATTAGAGGGCGTCACGCTGGGCGGGTCGGACGCTGCAGCCAGGGTCGCGTCGCCGTTGGCCCCGGGGAACTTGCCGAAATAGTTGTCGAAAGTGTGGTTCTCTTTGAAGATGATCACGACGTGGGCGATCGGGCTCTGGGGTGTCGCCATCGGGGTCTCTCCGCGGCACGATGCCGGCTTGCGACGCGAATGCCAGCGTGCCGAAAACTGACTGTAGCACAAATCGGCCGCCCAGGCCAATCCGGCTTGATGCGCTTCGGCGCGCGAAGCAGCTTGAATACGGTGTCGACCGTTTTGCGATAGAATCGCGATTCGTGAGTGCAGCAACGCGGAAGACCCCGAAGATCTGGATCGTAATGAAACCCCATGGCTGAGAGGCTCATCGTCATTGGTGGTGTGGCAGCGGGCTTGAGCGCCGCCAGTCGTGCCCGCCGCACCAATCCGTGGCTCGAAATCGTGGTCTACGAAAAAGGCCCGGACATTTCCTACTCCGCCTGCGGCCTGCCCTATTTCATCGGCGGCTTGGTGCGGCAGGCGGACTCGCTGCGCGTGTACTCGCCGGATTTCTTTCGTGAGCGGCGGAACATCCGCGTCCTCACCGGCCACGAAGTCACGGAGATCACGACCAGCCGTCACCGGGTAACGGTTGTCCCGCCCGGCGGGGCTGGGATCGAAGAGGTCCACTACGACCATCTGATCATCGCCACCGGCGCCGCTCCCGCCCGGCCGGATGCTCCCGGCCTTGATTTGCGCGGCGTCTTTCACGTCAACGATCTCCAGTCGACGCTGGCCCTCCACCGCTATCTGGAGGAGGAGCGCCCGCGCCGGGCGGTGATTGTTGGCGGCGGCTACATCGGCCTGGAGATGGCCGAGGCGTTGCGCGCGCGCGGCCTGGAGGTGAAGCTGCTCGATCGCTCGGCGCGGCTTTTCGAGGCCGTCGACGAAGATATCAGCGCCGCCGTCGATCGCGAGCTCGCCAACCACCAGGTGCGTGCTTTCACCCAGGCCGAGGTGACCGCGATCCTCGGCGGCCCGGACGGTCGCGTACGACGCCTGACATGGCAGGGCGGCAGCGAGGAAACAGATTGCATCGTCCTGGCCACCGGAGTCCGGCCGCGCGTCAAGCTGGCCGAGGAAGCCGGAATCGAGATTGGCCGCACCGGCGCCATCGCGGTGCGGGATACGATGGAGACCAGCGCCGCCGCCGTCTATGCCGCCGGAGACTGCGCCGAGGCGGCCCACTTGGTGAGCGGCCGACCGGCCTACTTCCCACTCGGCACCACGGCCAACAAGCAGGGCCGGGTGGCGGGCGAGAACGCGGCCGGAGGCCGGGCGCGCTTTGCGGGAATCGTGGGCACGGCGGTGGTCAAGGTGTTTTCCCTGGAGGTCGCGCGCACTGGGCTGAGCCTCGCCGAGGCCGCAGCCGAGGGATACAGCGCTTGCGGGGCCACCATCCAAGGCGCCGCCCGCGCCCGGTACCTCGGCGGACGGGACATCACGGTTAGACTGGTGGCCGATCGTGCGTCGGGCCGCTTGCTGGGCGGTCAGATGATCGGACCCGAGGGCGTCGCGAAGCGCATTGACGTGATCGCGACGGCGTTGCACGCTCGCATGACCGTGGAGCGCCTCGCGGAGCTCGACCTGAGCTACGCCCCGCCTTTCTCAACCGTGTGGGATCCGGTGTTGATCGCGGCCCAGGAGTTGCTGCGAGAACTGCGGCGCTAGGAATAGGCGATTGCCGATTGTCGATTGCCGATTGAAAAAGCAAGATCGGTAGTTCTTCGTTCAATCGTCAATCGTCTATCGGCATCCAGGTGCGGATCGGAAGATGTAAAATAGTCCCGAGGAGGAAGGCATGTCCCTAGTCAGCGCCGGCCAAGCTGCGCCGCCCTTTGAATTGCGCGGCATCGACGGCCAATCGTACTCGCTGGAGGAGGGGCTCCGGCAAGGGCCAGTCCTAGTGATCTTTTTCAAGGTGTCGTGCCCCACTTGTCAGTACATGCTTCCGTTCCTGGACCGGCTTCACCAGCGGCTTCCCGGCGCCCGGATTTGGGGCGTCTCCCAGGATAACGAGCGCGCCAGCCGGCTGTTTGCCGATGAGTTCGGGGTCACGTTTCCCATTCTCATCGACGAGGAGCCGTGGGAGCTGTCGGACGCTTACGGGCTCACGCACGTTCCCACCTATGTTCTGATTGCCCCCGACGGCCGGGTGGAATTGTCAGGCGACGGATTTGTCAAGAAAGATTTGCTGGTCATCCAGGACTCACTCGTCCGGCAGTTCACGGTCAAGGTACCGCCACTTTTCGGGTCCACGGAGAAAGTCCCGGAATTCAAGCCCGGCTGACATTCCAAGAACTAGGCTTGGTCCAAGCCGGGGCATCGAAACTCGAAAAGAGCGTGAATCCACCGATTGCACGGATTCGCGCAGATTATGAAGACTTAGGAGATTGACCCGCGGTTACGCCGATTCCGGGCTGCACCACGGTTTATCTCTTCTGAAGTTTGTGTCATCTGCGTAATCGGTGGATTACTCTTCCTCATCCAATCGCTTTTTGTGCTTGGGTGGCTTGCGCTTCGGGCTGACGAGAGGCGACGTCGGTGGCGGCGAACCGACGCGCCGGCGCGCCTGCCGCTTCACCTCCTTGGCGGCCCGGAAGGGTTTAGGTTTTCGCCGCTGGGGCATAGGCAAAAGACCTGTCACTCGCTCTTGCGGAGACCTGCGCGCCCTCGGCAGAAAACGCGCCTGAAACCGAACGGGCGATTCGGCCCGCAAGAATGATGCTGGCGGAAGTGAGTCGGAATCGAACCGACCGGTCCACCAGAAGCAGACCCACAGGATTTGAAGTCCTGGGCGGACACCAGCCCACATGCACTTCCGTACAGATTCTAAATCACTTTGTTCTTGACTTCCAGCACCGTCCTGAAAAGGATGCGCGACATAAACGTGAAAGGTCCCGAACCTCCTAAGGAGAACAGATTTGTAGCGCGGGCATCTCGCCCGCCGTCTGCGGTCTTTGCCGATTGCCGATTTTCGGTTTCGCGATTAGACACTCCGCAGAGGAGTCTCGTTGCCGACCTCGGACCTCGCCGTCCCGCCGCACGGGGATCACACTTATGAATTGCCTGGTCTTGAGCCTCTTGAATCCGAAATCTCCAATGTTGAATCATTGCACTGGTTGCTGGCCGACCAATTGACTCATGATCTCTCCGCAAACACGGTTTGTAAGTCCTTTCAAATTGAGTAAACGCTTCGTGACCGTGGCGCCATGTTTCTGGGTCGATGAACGACGACGACAGTCGGCGCTCCCGCTCTGCGTTTAGTTTTTCACACCTTCCTGTAGGGCTGAGTCTTAGCCAGTTTCGCGTTTCGATTTTCGAAATAGGCTACGGCTTCCCAAGAAAAAGCCTCTTGACAGCGGGAAAGATGTTATAATGGCTAACAGCGATGGGGGTTAAGAAAGCCCTTCGCTCTTTCGGGGTACGCCGTGGCGCCAGCCTTGCGAGTCCCGAAGGCCCGGAGCCTCAAGCTGCGGGATCGCGGCGAGCGAAAGGAAAGCGGCACTGGTAGGGGACAAGTTCCAAATCCTCTTGCATGGAGGGGTATGCTCCATGGGTAGTTGTCGCCAATCTAGCCTCGCCCTTTGGGTGTGCCTCACTGCGCTCGCTTGGCTATTGTCACCACCCCAGGTCGTTGCCGCTGAGGGCATCGCCGTCGTCACTAACGAACGCGGGGAGAAGGTCTATGTCAACGACGCGGCAAGCGCCGGGGCAGAACGGCAGAGTGCGCTCAAAGGATGCCGCCGTGAATCCTGCACCGGCGGAACCTCCAAGGCCGTAAACTCACAAGCGACGACGCCGGACTCCAACGCCGCGGCTTCTCCCGCCCCGGCAGCGCCGACGACCTTTGACGATTTGATCGACAAAACCGCGGCCCGCCACCACGTGGACCCCCAACTGGTGGAAGCCGTAGTTCGCGTCGAGTCGGACGGCAATCCCCACGCGTTTTCGTCCAAGGGCGCCCAAGGGCTGATGCAACTGATTCCAGCCACCGCCCAACGCCTCGGCGTTCAGGACCCGTACGACCGACGCCAAAACGTCGAGGGCGGGGTTAGTTACCTGCGGTACCTGCTCGACCGGTTTGGCGGAGATGTTTCGCTGGCGCTGGCCGGTTACAACGCGGGCGAGAACTCCGTGGTGCGCTCCGGGGGTGTTCCGCCCTTCAAGGAAACGCGGGCCTACGTACGCAGGGTGAACGAGTTGTACGGAGCCGGCGCCGGAACCGCCGAGTCGTCCGAACAGGCGCCAGCGTCGACACCGGCCGCGCCCGCGATCTACCGGTATGTTGACGGCCAGGGCGTGGTCCATTATACGAATGAATGACATTGACGATTGAAAGGAATTGCCGATTGCCGATTGCCGATTGACGATTGGAAGAGCGCTCTCGGACAACGCCTCTTTCAATCGTCAATCGACAATCGGCAATCGGCAATTCTCCAAGGCATGAACGTGCGAACCGGCAAGAGAGGAAAGAGATTGGCCCTGCTGCCAGCCGCCATGACAATTGGAGGGCGCCGGCTCGGAGACACGTCTTCCAATCGGCAATCGGCAATCGGCAATCGGCAATTCTTCGGACACACCTCTTTCAATCGTCAATCGTTCCCGCGGGGCGGGATCAGTCGTCAATCCTGTAAGTTCGCCCTGCTGCTGGCCGCCCTGGCGGCGACCGTGCCGGTGTGCTTGGGCCGAAGCGATCCCGCTCGGCTGACGCTGGCCATCCAAACTTACGAGCGCGCCACGAAGATGCGGGTGCAACTCGAAGCGCGTCCGGAGAAGGCACGAACCCTGTCAGAGTACTGGATGCTGATCACCACCTACCGAAGCGTGTACGCCACTGACCCGGCCTACCGCAACGCCGCGCCGTCGTTGGCCGCCGTCGCCGAACTTTACCGGGAGATGGGCCGCGTCCGATCACGCCCGCAGGACTTCACCGCAGCGATCAAGGCTTATGAGTTTCTGATCAACGAGTACCCCTTCAGCGTGTTGGCACGCCAGGCATCGCTCGACATCGCGGAGATCTACCTCTCCGATCTCAACCAGCCCGAGGAAGCCCGGCAAGCATGCCAGCAGCTCTTGGAGAAGCATCCCCAATCTTCCGAAGCGGCCCAGGCCCGGAAGCTGATAACGCAGATCGGATCGTCGCGCCCCGCCTCTGGCCCGAGCACAGTCCTCGCGTCGCCAGCGCCTTCCGCGAATCCGCCCAGCGAGGAGAGTGGCGCCAAAGAGCCTCGCCACCTGGCAGAAGTGGGGGCTGTCCGCTGCTGGGAGGGACCCGGCTACACGCGCGTGGTGATCGCCGTGGAGAGTGAGGTGAAATTCGATGCCAGCCGGCTGGCGGACCCGGACCGTCTCGTCTTCGATCTGGTGGACACGCGCCTGAGTCCGGACTTGGCGGGCAAGACTTTCCCGGCGCATGTTTTTTTGCGGCAGGTGCGCATGGCCCAATACACACCTACCATCACCCGCGCCGTGCTCGATGTCGCGAAGCTGGACAACTATTCCGTCTTTACTCTTCCCAATCCTTTTCGGGTGGTCATTGACATTCATGGCGGACCGGGCGAGGCGAATCAGGAAAGACAGGAAGACGCGCGGTCCAAGCCGGCCCAACCGGTGGCAGGCCGGGCCTCCGCGTCGCTGAGCCCTGGAAATCCACCCGCGCCACCGAGCCCTGCCCCGCCAGGTCGACCGTCGGTCGGCCCTGCGACCGCCTCCCATCCGCCGGCGTTGGTCGAAAACGGCTTCCCCGGGCCGACGAACCAGAAGAAGGAAACTGTTGCCGCCCCGTCGGTCGGAAGTCCTGGCAACGGGATCATATCGGAAGAGAACCTGCCTGCTCCTCACCGGCCCCCGGACGCGGCCGTTTCCCCTCACCCGGTTAACCCGGCTAGCAATGCGGCGAATGACGACTCGGAATCACGTGAAGCCACAGCGCTGGAGGATTCCGCCGGCCCGCCCACTGCCAGCGCCAGCACGCTGACTCGCGTCCTGGGACTCAAGATCGGCCGCATCGTCATCGACCCCGGGCACGGCGGCCACGATACCGGGACCGTCGGACCTCACGGCCTGCGGGAGAAGGACCTGGTACTCGATGTCGGTCTGCGGTTGAGGAAACTGCTCGAAGAAAAGGCCGGCGCCGAGGTCATCATGACTCGCAGTGACGACAGCTTCGTCCGGCTCGAGGAGCGCACGGTCATCGCCAACCAAAAAGATGCCGACTTGTTTGTCTCCATCCATGCCAATGCCAGCCGCGATGCGAGCGCGCGCGGAGTGGAGACCTATTACTTGAACTTCACGTCCGACCCCCACGCTCTGGAAGTGGCGGCGCGGGAGAACGCAACTTCGGAAGAGTCGGTGCATGAACTCCAGGACCTGGTGAAGAAGATCGTCCTGACGGAGAAGATTAAAGAGTCGCAGGTCTTTGCCGACGACGTTCAACACGCCGTCTACGGGCGCCTCATCAAAGCTGGCGCCGGGCAAGGCAATCGGGGCGTGAAGCGAGCTCCGTTCGTGGTTCTGATCGGGGCTAACATGCCTTCCATTCTGGCGGAGATCTCCTTTCTCACCAACCCTTATGACGAGCGCCAACTGCGCAAACCCGAATACCGGCAGAGAATAGCCGAAGCGCTTTATCAAGGCATCTATCAGTATGTGAGCGCACTCGGCGGGGTCAAGCTCGCCGAGAAGGCCAGCTTGACCGGGCCTTCGCAGGCGGCCCGGCAGAGCGACCGTTCCGATGGCGCTGAGCGGCAGTGACAAAGAATTGACGATTGACGAACATTGAGTCATTGAGCCATCGGGTCATTGAGCCATTGAAGACAAGAAAGAACGATCCGCTTCCTCTTCAATGGCGCAGTGGTTTAATGACTCAATGACTCAATCTTCCCACTAGCCACTTGTTCTGATATGCTTTTAATGTGACCCGGCTCCTGGCCAAATCGCTTTCGCTGTGCGGCGCGTGTTTGGTGGTGTGCGCTGCGTCGCTGGCTCAAAAGCCTTCCGTGATACCCCTCGTCCCCGCCGCCGACTGGCAGATGATCAGCTCCGAGAAGTTGGATGTGGAGGCCGTCAGCCAGTGGGGGGGCGATCCGGCCGTCGACCGGGAGTATGGCGCCAAGGCCATCGAGCACCGGCGGTACCGGCTGGAGAACGAGGCAGCCGATGTGGTGCTGGAAGAAGGACCCGACGCGTCCGCCGCCTACGGCCTGCTCACCTATTACCACGCCGATTCGATGGAGCCCGTGGCTGGAATCGAGTCAGCGGCGAGCGGATCGAATAAAGCCTTGATGGCGCGCGGGCGTTTCTTCACTCGCATCCTGCCTCATGCCGGCGCTGGTTTTTCCGCGAACGACCTTCGTGCTCTTCTTACCATGCTGCGGGGTCAGCAACCGGCCTCCGAGGGCGCGGTCGGTTTGCCCACGCCCCTGCCCGCCATCGGACTCATACCGGGTTCGGAAAGATACTTATTGGGTCCGGTTGCCGCTCGCAACGTATTGCCTTCTCTCCCATCTGAACTGATCGGATTCTCTCAGGGGGCCGAGATGGAGGTCGCGAGCTACCGATCCAAGGCGGAGAGCCCCGCCGAAAAGCGCGCGATGCTGGTAGCGATCACTTACCCGACGTGGCAAATCGCGCGCGAACAATTCGCGATGGTCCAAAAGCAACTCCGGATGAATGAGGGCGACGCATTGATCTTCGGAAACCGAAAAGGGTCATTCGTTCTTTTGACCTTCAACACCGACGGGAAGTCCGCGGCAAAGATACTCGACCAATTCAATGTGTCAGAGCGCGTGAGTTGGGACCAGAAATATCCTGGAAAAAAATCGCCGGCGCTTCAGATGTTGGAGATCATTGTCTCCAACCTTATTCTTGTGTTTGCGCTCGTCGGATTCTCGGTGGTGGGTGGGATTGCCATCGTTCTCGCTAAGCGATTGGCACGCAAATGGTTCCCCGATGGCGCGGACGGGGGCCCGGACGGCGAGGGCTTGGTGGTTCTGAACCTCAGATAGAAATAAGTTATTTATTTTCTATTGTATAACAACATAAATGTAATCCAAAACACGAGGTAGGGGTTGTTTCTCCATATCGACGCAGCGCACTGAGGTTATCGCCTTTAAGCAATTCATTGTAAACGGTTTATTTGAACAAAAAAAATCCAAAAATTTCCTTGACACAGGCATCGCCGCTTTATAGACTCCAAGACGAGTTAGGTGGCGGAGCGCGTCCGCCATTCTATTCTCCTCTTAAGAATGCTCACCCGCGGATGTGGCGATTGAATCCAATCCGTTGGGTGAGCATTTTTATCTGCACCACACCATATTCAGCCGGCGTAGCTCAGTCGGTAGAGCAACGGTTTCGTAAACCGTAGGTCGGGGGTTCGATTCCCTTCGCCGGCTCCAGTGCTTTTCAAGGCCTTTGGTTTCAATCCAAGAATTTAAGGCTCGTGGAAGCTTCTTGAGACTTACTGAAGCTGGGTGCTCTGACCGTCTACAGAATCATCTACAGCCTAGTTCTGAATGCCAAAAAAACCTGAACAAAACCTCAAGGGCTTCGGGTTCAAAAACCAGAGATCAGCTCCAATCAAACTCTCCCAACAGGTCACCATGGCCTAGGGTTTTGCTACGGGCAGTCGCTGCCCTAGGGATACTGAAACCAAACTCAATATCCATGGACCCTTGCGAATTCGGACGAAATCCGACTACCTATGATTTTGGTTGGGCCTGATGGACAATAAAAAAAGCTGGGTTTACCTACCAGCTGTAGGAGAAGTCCTCCTACTTAGGTTTGGGCTTTAAAGCCTGCCATCCTGTCTTGGCCTGCCGTGTCCGCAGTAACCACAGCAAAGGGAATAGTGTGATGCCTCCATCGCGAGGATTCTGCCAGTGAGAGAAAGCCGAGCTTCCTCTCTCCCTCCCCTGATGTTGATGTGAAGATGCCGGCACCAGCTCTTGGGTCGCATGAACTCTTTGACCACGTTCAGACCTTGTGGTCTCGCCATTTCGGCCAGCTTCGCCAAGACTTCGGCCTCGGCTTCGCTACCGTTATAGGTGATTTCCTGTTGCCAGTAGATGCGCCCCAGGGGCACGAATACGGCACCTTCCGGTGGCTCATATTCAATTGCCTTTGAGGCAGAGGTTCCTTCCACAAATATCTTGCCTTGCTCATCGGTTCGGACGCGCCACCAACAATACTTTGACTTGGGTAATGCATTCTGCAATTCACCCCCGACGTAGACAAGATACTGAATATCTGCCGGCGCTGACCTGCGATCGAAGCTATAAAGAGGGACAAACCTTACGTTCTCCTGAAAACTTTCGATCCCTGCTTGCAAGTCATAATTGAGCTTATCGCCTGTAAGTGGGATGGGTTCCCAGCCACCGACAGTACGCCGAACCGGTGGATCCTTCATTGAGTAGAGCTTTACCCGTGCTGGAACTCCACCCGTTAGTGAAATAAACACAAGTGGTAGAGCCTCGCTGCACTCTGGCTCTACTTTTCCAACGAGAGTCAGGCATACAATCATACCTAAAGGGACCTGCTTGTATTCCAAAACTGGTGCCCTCATACGCGCCTCCTTTCGATTGTCTACCGAGCCGCCAGGAACGCACACTAATCCTGGTGATCTCGGCTTTGGAACCGAAAGAAAGTCGGGGAGAATATCTACACATTGTAAGATTTGGGAACCAGGGTGTCAAGGCCACCCCAAGCACTGCTGCGGGCAATGTGTAGGTTAGCTCTGCCCTAGGCTAAAGAGGAATAAGTCCAATATTGGCAATCAGTTTGTGACCTGAGTAAAATCCGACTACCTATAGTTTTTTAACCATTTCCTTCCCTCGGAGTGCAGTCCTCATTGATCCACAGAACCTATACCCGGATGCAAGTTTTCCCTTCTTTTCAAATCTTGAAATCCGCTGTAGGGTGTCCTGGCCTTCGGCGCTCGCCAAGAGTGACCCAGTAATGCTCGGTTGAAGTGACCCCCATTGAAGACAGCATTTTTGGAACAGGATTTAGAGTGGGAGAGAAACGACATTATCATCCACGCCGAAGGCGTGCCGTAGCAGGTCAGTCTGGAGGCAGGGACGNTNNGGCAGCGACGAACTGGGAAGAAGTAGGCTGAATGCCGAGTTGTTTCAGCAGCTCCGGATGCTCGACGGCCT
>JGI26339J46600_10000198_pt1 | contig 21202 bp, 18 predicted proteins | sample BogFormECP12_OM1_FD_46600 | JGI IMG/M metagenome (IMG submission 46600) | reverse complement strand
GTTGCACCGAGTAATCAACCAGAATTGGAGATCACTTTCGTTAAATCGGACACTGCGGAGAAGCTGGAGGCTTTAGGAAAGCAGGCTGGCGACCACGTTCTTCTGACACTGGAAACTGACAACATCGGCAAGGACTACGAAATGATGAAAGCAAAAGGTGTCAAGTTCATGGGAGAGCCTGAACATCAACCCTATGGAACCGAAGTAGTTTTCGAAGACCTAAATGGCAACTTGTTCGATCTCATACAGCCCGCATAACCTGACAAGCAAATTTGAAGCGCACGCCACTCGTCATATCCGTGATCATCTTATGCCAAATCGCCAGCCGTAGCGCGTCCTCGTACTTTTTCATGCAGCATTTGATTTAAATGCATTCTGTTCATAAGCAGATGCGACAAGTGAGCGGAGGTGAAGTTTCACGGATTTATTCGACATCTACCTGTTGAACTTGCTGCTAACNTTGGGAATGTTCGTGGTCTTGATTTTCCGNGCTTGGCTTGAGAAGAGGAACTACAGCTTGATGTGGAANGAGCTGGAATGGCAACAGACATATCGTACCATGGGACGAATTCTCAAAGGAGAGAAAGATCTGTTTTCCAAAGTCGAGGGAGGCGACGAACTCTACCGAATGCTTTGCGAAATCTTCAAAGTTGAAGACAAAGAAGCCTAGGGAAAATGCCAATCTTCAATTAACTCGACGTTTCTGCCGTCACGTTTCTCCATTCCGTACCGCATANGAGGCTTCGTTAAGTGTCTTTGAGATCTAGCTGACGCAACGTATAGACCTNTGTTCAATTCACGTTTTGCCATGAATTTCAGTTTTGCACCTTGAGAGTCTCTGAAGCCGCATCTTTCACATCTGAACCCCTTCCTTTTNCCCATCGATTTCATGCGTTTATCGCACTTTGGGCACTTCGGATTTTCGTAGAGGATTTTTGGTGCCAGTTTCAACAGCTGTATCTTCTCAACGTTCAATGTGGCAGGCGTTTTTGCGGAGGGAGCTCGGACGCTGCCGTAGACCCGTATGTAGTCTCCTTCGAGTAATTCTCTTGCAGCTCTGCTTAGATTGCCACTTGGTTCATAAGCAGCACAGTCAACATGTCCTGTCTCGTCTTTAACTGAAAATATCACGTGTCTGCCACGAATCAAATGAGGGCTGTCCTTTACATGCACTCGTACAATCACTGAACTGTATGGTTTCAGCTCTCGCAAACTGCGGATTCGTTTCAGGTGAGCGTCTGTCCCCTGGTTTGAACGGAAAATAACCCACCTCTCCACTGGTTCAAGTGAATTCGTCATTGGGAATGCTTTCTTTAGGATTTCAGGGTTTTCGCCTCTGATGCCGAAAAGAATCGGATCTGGTCCTCGTGGAGTTATAATGACTCTGCGTTTGTCTGTGTCAACATTATTGAAAGTATACGGAGATGTTGCTATATCCATTCTGAAAATTGAGGCTTCATCCACTTTCCGTTTTGATCCGTAGTTTTCTGGAATTCGATAAGCCAGAATCTCGTACGTATAATCTTTTTCGAGTGTTTCGCCTATTGCTGCGAGGCTGCCGATGATTCCTCTGCCGTTCTTGAAACCTATGGCTTCACCTTTGTATTTCTCCAAGAGTCTGAGCGCTTCCTTCAAGGTTTCGATTCCAGTTATGGTGTTTTTGGCGAAATCTCTGATTTCTTTGGGTATTCTTTTTCTTCTTAGGAATGCGACGCCGGGGTCCGTGCCTTTGAACTGTAAGTCTGCATTGTTTTCCACTGTGGACAGGACAACATGTTTTATTTCGTCTTCAACGCGCTCGTCGTATCGTATTCTTAGGCACAGCGCGCCGTTCCCTCGTGTCTTCCATGGCACATTGGGGTTCAGCCTTATGAGATTTGGATAATCGACGAAGCGAGCACCTAGTTTTTCAAGTTTCTCCACGAGAAGAGCAGCAATATAAGTCGTGCAGCCTTTTCTCGTAGAGTCGGTGTCATCAAGTCCTATATGCATAATCCTTTGAGACATTCTTTTAGACTCAGCCGTTTAACATAGAAAAGTTGGTCGATAACATAGACTGGGCATTGTTTGGTAGAATAAAAAGGAGGGATTGGCTGCTATTTCTTTGCTCCTTCTTCCACAACAATCATGGTGAGCGTTGATCTGACTTTGTCGAGTCTTCTGACTTTCCAAGTTACGATTTCTTTAAGTCTGTCCATGGTATCTGCGCTGACTCTTGCNATGATGTCATAAACGCCGTAGACTGCGTTTGCCTGTTCTACTCCTTCAACCTTTTTCAAGTCCTTCAGTACATCGCTTTCTGAACCAATTTCAGTGTTGATTAACACGAAAGCTGTTGGCATTTGAAATCTCCACCATACAGTCTGCGTATATGCTTAAAATATTTTGCTACTTTCTTAGAGTAATCAATCATGCTCTTCTACAGAGCACCAGTTTAACAGAGGAATGGGCCTTGTTCATTCAAACGACAATACGCTTATCTTTGATTTCTCAACACTAGGCTATTGGGACGCAAAAATGGTTAATGATTCTATAACGAGTCTTGATGTGCGAGCGTTGGAGACGAACGCGGAGTATTTTGGGGTCTCCAGGCTTCAACTTATGGAAAATGCCGGTCATGACGTCGCTTTGGAAGTCCTTTCACGGTTCAAACGCGGAAAGACCGTTGCTGTCTATTGCGGTTTAGGCGGAAACGGCGGCGATGGCTTTGTCGTAGCTAGACACCTGTCCTCTATGGGTTTCAAAGTGCGAGTAATACTCGCAGGAAAGACCAAGGATATCTCAGATAAAGCCGCGCAAGAAAATTGGCGGGCATTGCAGCCGCTTAATGACATAATTTCAGTCGAAGAGATATACGATAGTGGTCTCGTGCAGAAACTGTCGGCAGACATCGTAATCGACGCATTGCTGGGAACCGGTTCTAGNGGGAGGCTCAGAGCGCCTATTCTTCAACTGGTTGAAAGCATCAATGAAATGAATGCATTTCGAATCGCAGTTGATGTTCCAACTGGAATTGATTCCGACACTGGGGNTGTTTCAGAGAAGGCTGTGAAGGCAGACTTGACTGTCACTTTCCATAAGGAAAAAGAAGGGCTGAAGAAAGCAAAGAAACATGTGGGCGAGCTAGTTGTGAAAAGTATCGGGCTGCCCGACAAGTTTGAACAGTTAGCAGGGCCAGGGGACGTTCTGCTTGTTGCAAAGCCGCGTCCTTCAGAATCTCACAAGGGAGACTTTGGTCGTCTGCTCATTGTTGGTGGCAGTGATACCTTTTCGGGTGCGCCAACTCTTGTTGCAGAGGCTGCGATGCGTTCGGGCATCGACCTAGCCTATGTGGCCGCACCGGAAAAAACCGCTTACGCCATTTCCTCCATGTCACCAGATCTCATCACGATAAAGCTTGAAGGAAAACACCTGAACCCAGCCAACCTGAACACATTGAAACCTTACATTAAAGGCTCGGATGCCGTGGTAGTCGGTCCAGGTCTCGGGTTGGATCTGGAGACCAAGGAGGCTGTCAAAATAATAATCGAAAACGCGGAGCAGTCAAGGAAACCTTTGCTCTTGGATGCAGATGGGNTGAAAGCATTTGCTGAATTCAAAAGAAAACTGAAAGTTCCATTAATGTTGACNCCTCACTCAGGAGAATACACCATTCTTACTGGAANAAAACCTCCTGGTCCTCAATCGGAAAAAGCCGCAGAGGTGCAGAAAACCGCTGCGAGGCTTAACGCCACAGTTCTGNTAAAGGGACCTGTCGATGTNATAAGCGACGGCAAACGCCTCAAACTGAATTTCACTGGAAATCCAGGCATGACAGTTGGAGGCACAGGGGACGTGTTGAGTGGCATAGCTGGAGCGTTTCTTGCACAGAAAGCAGACTGTTTCGAGGCTGCCGTTGCCGCCGCCTTTGTCAACGGCGCTGCAGGAGACTTCGTTTTCGAGGAACTCGGCGCTCACATGGTTGCAACAGACCTCATACGACACATCCCAAACATTTTGAAAGATCCAATGAGTCACCTAAGGGTGCTGAAAACGCGTGCAAGAACGGGTTAGAGTCGTAGTGTACAACGCGAGGCAGTGTGACCCCAAGAAATGCACTGCCTTGAAGCTTAGACGATTTGGGCTTGTTCGTCAGGTAGTTCAACTGCGTTTTCTGCCCAAACGAGCAGTCGTTCTCAACCCCTTTTCTGAGACAGCTTTCTCTCCTGCTGACAAACTGCGAATCGAACAGTTCGGATTAGTGGGCTTGGACTGCAGTTGGGAGCATGCTGAAAAAGTGTTGTTGAAACATGTCAGAGGGACNTCCCGCTGCTTGCCAATATTAATCGCTGGAAACCCCGTTAACTTTGGCAAACCCACAAAGCTCACAACGGTGGAGGCTTTGGCTGCCGGACTTTACATTGTTGGCTTCGAGGAACAGGCTGAAGAGATGCTGTCTATTTTCAAGTGGGGGCACACTTTTCTTGAACTGAACGATAAGAGACTCGAATGTTACGCTAAATCGAAGGATAGCGGGGGAGTTGTGGAGGCTCAGAAGCACTTCATGGAAGATTTCATGATTCGCCAAGAACCGCAACCTTCGCAGGACGGCAAAGAAACAGATGAAGCCTGAATTCTTTGTTAGAAACACAGGAATCTGCTTAGTTCAGGGAGACATAACAGACATGGCAAATGATGCCATAGTGAACGCGGCGAATTCGTCTCTCATGGGAGGCGGAGGCGTTGACGGGGCTGTCCACAGACGGGGTGGACCGCAAATACTCGAAGAATGCAAACGCCTCAGAGCCAGAGAATGGCCAAAAGGCCTTCCCACAGGAAAAGCAGCGATCACCACCGGAGACCACCTCAAAGCCAAAAACGTCATTCACGCAGTCGGTCCTATCTGGCATGGAGGCGACCAGAATGAGCCTGAGCTTCTGGCAGAAGCCTACTGTAACAGCCTGAAACTCGCCGTCTCCAAAGGCCTCAAGACCGTAGCCTTTCCCTCTATAAGCACAGGCGCATATGGGTATCCAATAGAGAAGGCTAGCAANGTTGCCCTTGAANCTGTAAAGGGATTCTTGGAGAAAGAAAATGGGCTGAGTACAGTAACCTTCGTGCTATNCACGAAAAACGACTTAGCAATCTACACTAAAGCAGCAAGAATAGTCTTTTGACGGTTGCTTTCCTAGAACTGTGCCAGAGCTCATTCTTAATGGTGCGTGAAGAAACTGCATGTCGGCTATGGCCTGTAGCCGCTGAGAATGCATAGGGCAAGGGCAGCCGCTATCAAGTCAGCGGTCGTCCCGGGGTTCAGAATGTTGCCTTCCAGCCTGAGCTCTTTGTCAAACTTCTCGAGGCTTTCAAGGCCACGGTGGGTTTCCAATGCCCCGAGTTCGAGAATATGCTTGGCCTTAGCCGACACTCCTTTGGCTCTTTCCAAGCTTGTTTTTCTGGCGATGAAGGTATCAGGATGTTCCGCCAAAACTTTCAAGAACGTTTGAATAACGGCTTGAGACGTCTCCTTTTTTTTCCTCGTTTGCTCGATCAAGTAGGGATAGGCCAAGTCGAAGGTCACAGGATAGTTATTCACCCATTCTGAACAGATGGTATCGTATGTTGAGGCAATTTTGAAGATTTGGTGAAGCGTGATTCCCTCATCCAGTATCCTACGTGTAGACTCAAGGCTGTTCACATCGAGATCCGAAACTTTTCCTAGACCACTGGGCTTCGCGATTCTTATGGCCTCATATAGGTTGATAGCGTCTTCGGATGTTGTTGATTCGATGACATCTTTGAGATTTCTTCTTAAGCCTGGAATATCAAATCTGCCTTCTTCGTCTCCGCTCATCCCAGCTGCAACTGCTATTGGAGACAGAAGAATCACAGTGCCAAGCAACGTGTTGCCCCCCAGTTGCCACTTGCTGATCCTCTGCACGCAATCCTTTATGATGTCGCCAACTCCCATTTGGCTAGGACTGATTTCTCCCTTGGAAAGAGCCATTCCTCTCTGGGCTGCAAGTTCAAACGATGCCCTGGCAGCCACGGCAGAGGCGAGAAAATGTTCGTAGCGAGTGTCCTCAAAGTTCGTTACGACGCTTATGTTTCCAGGCTTGTGGGCGCTGCTCTCCAGTAGAATTGCAAGCTCCAAACAACTTGCGATATGTCTAGCCCTCTCAAGGTTCGTAGGAACCATCGAAAACATTACCGAGTGAATATTACTCGGGCGGTTTTATTAGAATTATGTAAGATATTACACAGCAAACTACAAAGATACATAGTCAATCAGTCTGAGCGCTCGCAGCAGTTTTCACCTGGACGTCAGTTGAAAACAGTAAACTACGAGAGGAATCTTNTTTCCCCAAGGAGATTTGAACATTTCCTCTTTCACTTTCTTGAAACCATTCTTCTCGTAGAATGCTCTGGCATGAGCTTCGTCTCTTCCAGCTCTGACAATGATCGTCTTCACCCTCTTTTTCTTCTGATCTGCAATAGCTCTCTTCAGCATTTTAGTGCCTATTCCCATTCTCTCATACTCTGGAAAAACCACGATACGGTCCAGTTCCGCTGTTCCGGAATCATGCCNTATGACCTGAGCAAAGCCGANTATTTCGCGCCTATTCTTCAAGGCCAGATAGAAAGTTGCCTTTTCTGATCGAACTGAATCTAGAGCTGCTTCCGAAAAAGCCTTTTTGACGTATTCATCTGGAATGCCAAATCTCACAATGTTGTCCTTGTAGAACTTGCCATTTCGGTCTTCCAGAAGTTTCTCAATCTTCCTGCTAAGGGCCTTGATTCGGTTCTCCGTTGCTTTGCAAACATTTATGGGTTCCATCGAATGCACAGGTTATTAATTCACAACGGTTCTAATAATTTGTGCCATTTTTCAGAGAGCAAAAAATCTGCGGGCGCTCTGAATATTTCTGGTAATTTTTATCCGAGTCTCACTTTTTCCCCCGTTGCTATGTACACTATTGATTCGCCAATGTACGTAGCGTGATCGGCTATTCTTTCCAAATATCTGATAAAAAGAAGGTTGCAAACCAAGTTCGCNGCAGNAGAAGCCTTGGAAAGGGTGTCCAAGTAGTCCGCGTAAATCTTATCNACTTCTCTCTCGGTCTCCGACAGTGTCTTGGCCATCTCTCCGTCGTTTTCTCTGAGCGCTTTGACGCTTGTATCCACCATTCGCAAAGTCTTCTCCGAAATTCTCTCGATTAGCTTGCTTCGATCTGCGGATTCTTCGCACACAGATTTGGCAAATTTCTTCTGGGTGAAGGAAATGTCCCAAGCGTACCTGCCATATCGTTCAAGGTCATACGCAATTTTGATGTACGAGTTCGTAATTCTTAGGTCGGATGCCACAGGCTGGTACTTGACTATGAGTTCGAAAGCTTTGTCCTCTGCGCTGACGGCCATTGAACGGAGCAACTCAGAAAGTTCATGGACCTCTCCACTCACATCTCTGTCTTCGATGAAACCCTCGACCGCGACATTAACTGCTCTCTGTCCAACTTCCCCCATCTTAAGCACAATGGTCGTAAGCTGTTCTAAACCGACATCTANCAATCTGCTCATGATTTCACTCTAACTAAATCTGCCCGTTATATAGTTCTCTGTGAGTTCACTCTGAGTTCTCAAATATATCTTTTGTAGTCACGTATTCNATGGCGCGATATTGTTTGCNTATGTGAATTCGATTACGCGTGCTTTCGAGGTCCAAGAAAATCATGTTCTCAGCAAAAAGGCTGAGATCGGGCAAGTCATCTTATGCGANTGAGTAGTCTTGACATTATACTAGACTGGTTACGAATCTCGCTCGCTTTCACCTATGGAACACCTGTCTATCACTGCGGATTTTTTATGCAATCTTCCTAAACTATATAGACAACTCTTTATAAATANATAGACAGTCTGTCCTATAGAGATGGTATGGATTGAGCCGNACTTCTAGGAAGCAGGGAGGAGAGGCAAGGAAACTTCAAGTTACAGGAGGNTCCACTTACATTGTATCTTTGCCTAAGAAATGGATAACAAAAAACTCACTCAAGAAAGGGAGTCTCTTGACNTTCTTTGAGGAAGAAGACGGATCTATGTCTCTATTGTCATCATCTGAGTTTGAGAGAAAAGAAGAGCAAGACGAAGCGTTGATAAAAGTCTCTCATAGCGAGAATCCCGAGACAATTATCAGAAAAGTTGTATCTGTCTATTTAGTAGGGTACAATATCATGAGAATAAAGGCTTGTGACGAGCAACAACTGTCGGCAGAACAAAGAAATAAGATAAAGAACTTTGTACGTGACATGCTCGTAGGAACGGAGATAGTAACTGATACTCCGAAAGAACTGACCTTGCAAGTGTTGTTGAGTTATCCTGAGCTCTCGATCCAAAGCGCTCTCCGNCGAATGGTAATCATCACATCTTCTATGCACAGAGATGCCATGACTGCGCTGAGAGATTTGGATTCTCAGTTAGCCCAAAGTGTCATTGACACTGATGACGAGGTTGACAGATTTAANCTATACGTAGTACGTCAGCTGAAAACTGCCATACAGAATCCAAAGCTAGTGAAAGAAATAGGCCTAACTAGCGCAAGAGACTGCCTCGGTTATCGACTTGTGACAAAATCGGTTGAAAGAGCCGCAGACCATGCTACTAACATTGCTGATAACGTCCTGCTTTTGAAGAAACCCGTCGACAAAGAGGTTTTGGAAGAGCTTGAGGAAATGAGCGGCTTGGCTGTTTCAGTGTTTGAGAACGCCATAGAGTCCTTGTTCAGACTGGACTTTAACCTCGCGGAAAGTGTTATCCAGAAAACGAATGAAATCGATTTCGTAGGGAAGGAAGCATTTCTCTCTTCCAAACGTATTGGAAAAGATGAAATCGCAAACCTTAGGCTAGTTATCGAGAGTTTAAGAAGGACAGCGGAGTACGCTAGCGACATTGCAGAGATTGTTATGAACTTGACGGTCAAATCTGTAATAGGATAATATTATTTCGAAGCTGAATCGTGGCCTGATGCGAAAATAGCAGGCCAATGAAAGAATCGTCAACTAGCCAATGGTCTACTGTCTCTTCAACAATGATATCTGGGNGTAAAGGCATTTTCCAACTATATAGAATAGATACGCCTGTATAAAATGCNTGGGAATAAGAGATAAGCTTCCTGCAAGTAGCTTAGTTAGGGGATTGGAATGAGGAGAGTATCAAGGAAAAGAAAGAGGCAGGCGGCAGTTGAAGAACCGTGGTACATAATCCACATATGAAGAGATGAATGAAGTCGTAACATTACAGGAGGACACTGACATGACTAAAGCCAATAAAGAGGTTCAGTACACTCGAAAAACCAAGCAAAGGCCGACTGCGGAAAAACTTGACTGGCTACTAGCCATTGACGCTTTCTAAGATACGATGACAATGGCTTAATCCAAAGAGTTTCAGGCCGTCCCAACGNANACGATTATGTATGCTCAAAAAATGCCACTGTTCTGCGCCGCCGTTCTGTGAAGAGGAAGGATAGCGNTTGGAGGTCAGCTCCTAAATGAGCTAGATATAACGAGGCATTGGGGTCAAATAGTGTGTTTGGGAAATAGATGNGNGTTCGAGATCGAAGAAATTCACGTGGTGGTGTAAATCACAACCATCGGCGACGTTCAAGAAGACAACAGAGTAAGTACAATCTTCAGAGGACCTAGAAGAAGGACACATGTCGACCTGATTCTGGAAATATTGGAATTGTCAGAGGGGGGAGAGAGGAAGACACATTTGATGCAGAGGATCGGAATGTGTACTTCCCAGCTGAACAGTTATTTGGAGCTTCTCACAAGAAGCGGCATGATTATTGATGATGACAGGAATTACGTAACAACATCTAAAGGACTAGAATTCATCAAGAGATACCAAGAGATCATCTTGCTTTTCAGCTAGCGAATAATGAACCACCCATCGGATTAATGATGCCCTCCTAAACTCGAATAGCGCATGATTCCTGTCCTTTGCAACTGCGCCTTGAGGTCTCCGGCTTCTAACTAAAGATGATATATCGTTTGTCTTATCCCAAGCCCTACGAAGTGCCGGCCCAGCATTGTTGGATGACAGAATTAGTATGGACAAATCGTAAAGCGTAAACCAGAAGCGCTCACAACACATGTTTCACTTTCTCGTCTGCATGCGTGCTGCTCCTTCAATGACGAGAGACCACGAAAGGTACAGCTTCTTCGCGCATGAAACGTTTGGGGAGGACAAAGCAGAAAAAGAGAGCGTAACAAGTATTTGGGAGCCGCTTTATCCTCGTCATTTTCTTCATGTCCTTCTCTTGCAATGCACTGCAGAGGCATCTTATCATGATTCTCCAAATAGTGTATGGACAACTCTATGCTGTATATAGAACTCACATGGAGCGAACGCTGAAAATCACGCTACCGTTGAGTATCAGTTGATGTCTGAGCGCGTGAAGAAGCGGGAGTGCACGCGCTCTCATTCAGTGCATATTGACTGTCTGCGGCACGGCAGTTGTTATTAGGTAACATGACACATGTATTATCGAGGTTTTTCTGGCTTGCAAATGGACGCGATTGTGAATTTTGGAGTTCTCATGGGCAAAAAGATTGAATTGAAAGCCTGCGATTCGGGTTGGATTCCCAAATGGGCCTCAGACCTTGAACATAAGGAAGGCAAAAAGGCGGCAAAAGAGAAGGCTTTGGTCATAGTTGAATCGAATAGGCAAAAACTAATCAAGGTTCAGGAGTTGTTCTGGGCAAGCGACAGTTACTCCATGCTGATAATACTTCAAGGAATGGATGCAGCGGGCAAAGACGGGGTAATCAGCCACGTAATGTCAGGGGTAAACCCTCAAGGCTGCCAAGTCTACAGTTTCAAGACACCTTCCGAAGAGGAATTGAACCATAATTTCTTATGGCGCTACATGAAAGTCCTTCCTGAAAGGGGGCACATAGGCATTTTTAACCGTTCATACTACGAGGATGTGCTCATAGTCAAGGTTCGTCCAGAAGTACTTGAAAAGCAAAGGTTGCCGCAGGAGCCAGTTGGCAAATCGTTCTGGTCTCAACGGTACGAGGACATAAACATGTTCGAACGACACTTGGTTCGGAACGGCATAATCGTGCTGAAATTCTTCCTTAATGTGTCAAAAAACAGGCAGAAGCAACGCCTTCTCAAAAGGCTTGAAGACCCTGATAAGCACTGGAAGTTTTCGCTCACTGACCTTTCGGAAAGAGCAAAATGGAGGGAATACATGGAAGCATATGAAGACGTTCTTAATGAGACAAGCACGGAATGGGCGCCTTGGTACGTTATTCCTTCGGACAAGAAATGGGTCGCACATGCCTCAATATCTGAGATCATAGTGTCAAAAATCGAGAGTCTTAAGCTGCAGTATCCAGTTTTGACTGAAGAACAGTCCGCAGCTTTGGACAAGGCTAAAGCTGAACTCGAAAGAGAATAGAGAAACACGCCCGCCAAAAAACAAACTGCAGAATACATTGCGCATTTGATAACACGATTGATTTAAGTTGTCGATTGCTCTCCTTCTATTCTATGAAAGAGTTAGAAGTCAAGATTTTGGAAGTTAATAGAGAGAGAATTGAAGAAATTCTTGCCCATCTTGGAGCCAAGAGAGTTTTCGACGGCGAGATTGAGACTTTATTCTTCGTCTTCAAAGATATCAACATGGCTAAAGCAGAAGATGTGTTGCGCCTAAGAAAAGAGAAAGAAAAGACTGAATTGACATACAANCGGGTTCTCAGCAATCAAAAAGTCAAAGTTGCGGAGGAGTATACGGTCGAAGTTTCAGATTTGGAGGGCACGAAGAAAATACTTGAGTGCTTGGGCTTATCAGAGGTTGAAAGAATGCGGAAGTACAGAATCAGCTATTCGCTTGACCGCCTGCACTTTGACATAGACAAATACACAGGCGATTACGGGTACATTCCTGAATTCCTAGAAATAGAAGCTGAAAGCATCGACCTAATCCACAAATATGCTGAGATCTTAGGCTTCAATGCCAAAGACTGCTTGCCCTGGTCCACTAAGGATTTGATTTACTATTATTCTTCAAGGAAGGGCAAAAATTGAAGCTAGCGAAGGCTTTTCTTCAAGTTGAAGATTTGGACGGCTTACGTGCTGCACGAGCTTTGGCAGGTTCCATTTTCGTCTGAGCTTTTCAGGCATTTTCTTCGGGATATTCCAAATAGGGTACTCACCGTGTTCTTTCTTGAAGTCTTCCAGAAGTTCTTGCTGCAACGTCTTCGGACTATCACTTAGCATCCAGCTGATCGAGGTTTTCTCGATGTATTCATCATCGAACAACTTTGAGTTTATTTTTTTGGTGGTTTTTCCGCCGTATCCGGCCAAGTATCCTCCTAAGATTTTTCTTGATAGCTTCTTTGATCGGCCAATGTATAGAATGTCTGAAGCTTCTTTTTCCAGAGATTGTGCCGTCAATTATCACCAAGACGCTACCTTTATTGTATGGGAGGCTTGAATAAGAGAGCTCTTTCAAAGGCAGGAATTCGGCGAAGCCGTTTTCTTTAAGAGTTAAAGAATTCATGCCTTTCATTGTTTCAGGGCGAAATTTAACCCTTACTATATAGACTACGAGCGTCTATGGAATCTATTTTCGGAGGCCTTAATGAAGTCCTCCGCCTTATGCCACGTTAAAGAGGCACTTCCATGAACAAGAAAGCCCCACTTTTCGAATATGAAGTGTTCGCCGTTCGCAAAACAAGATCTGTAGACTTGGACGATTTGCCAAGGAAGCACAGCCGCTGAACCATCCCCATCTTAACCTCTCCATAANGTCATATAGAATACTTGATAAATTGCGGCTCCTGTTAAATCTCACGAGTCGCAAGTAAATCAACCGAAATGGCNGAAAAACCTCGGAGGTCAGGAACACTTGTTAGAATCTGGCAAAATTGATTCTAATGCCAGCGACAACTCTTTTAGCCAGAAAAAAGCACTAAATGACCCCCGCTACTTCATTAACCGAGAAGTNAGTTGGATTAGATTCAACGAACGAGTCTTAGAGGAAGCACGCGACCAATGGCATCCTCTTCTTGAGAGAGTTAAGTTCATCGCTATCTGCGGAAGTAATCTTGACGAGTTCTTTATGACCCGAGTTGCCCGACTTCTGAAGAAAATCAACAAAGGGTCAGCCGAAAAATCCATGGATGGAATGACGTTCATGGAGCAAATCGAAGCCACTCGAACAGAAATTATTCCTCTAATCGAGAACCANGCAAATTGTTGGCGAGACGAGCTGATGCCTGCCCTTGCAAAAGAAGACATATTCATCAGAGAATTCCGCGANNTACCCAGCAATCAGAAAGAAGACCTTCGTGAATACTTCCAGAAAGCAATTCTTCCAGCCATGAAAACAGCTCAAGAAGGGTTCTANGGTCCTTCAATTGAAAATCTACACATAAACCTCTTGGTGCACAAAGGCGCCCCAGACAAAGATTTCTGTTACGTANTAGATGTCCCCATCGAGAAATTTGGAAGATTGATAAGAATTCCAAAAAGGGGATACCGCCCGGAAGCAAGCAAAGACATGGAAACCGCAGAATGCGACTTTGTCTTCTTGGAAGATTTAGTGGCAAGTAGTTTAGACTTGGTTTTCCCCAAAGAAACAACGTTGACTGCGTACCCATTCAGGCTAACACGCAACGGAGAAATAGAAATCATAATGGATGAGTCCTCAGACTTCCTCAATATAGTAAAGAAAAGTCTGCAGAACAGGAAAGCCGGTTTTCCAAGCAGACTCGAATTTGACAAGAAAATGCCGCCTTTCCTAAGAGACGCAATAGCAAATGCTCTAGACTTGCCAGAATATTTGGTATACGAGTCTGATGGACCGCTAGGACTTGTGGATCTCTGGCAACTGCTTAAAATAAACCGCCCCGATCTGAAAGATACAACCTTTCTTCCTTCCATTTCGCCTTTGCTAACCTCTGAAAAGAACATTTTCGCAGCTATCGCCAAGAGAGACTACGTCCTCTATCATCCCTATGACGGTTTTGAGACAATCATTAATCTGCTAAGAGAAGCAGCNGTGGACCGGGATGTTCTCGAAATATGCATAACAATGTACAGAATGGACCCAAAATCGCCTNTTGTTGATGCCTTGATNGAAGCCGCGAGAAACGGCAAAAAAGTGACAGCCATAATCGAGCTAAAAGCCAAGTTCGACGAAGAAAACAACATACTCCTTGCTTGGAGAGTCAGAGAAGCCGGCATAAAAGCCGTTTACAACTTTCCCAATTTCAAAGTCCACGCAAAACTATGTCTCATAATAAGAAAAGAAAAAACAGGCATTGTCAGATACTCACACATAGGCTCAGGAAACTATAACGCAGTAACCGCAAAAATCTATGGCGACATAGGCTACTTGACAGCAAGACCAGAGATAGGNATGGAACTTGAAGAGCTTTTTAAGGTTCTCATAAATGGACTTGAGGAGAAAGAATTCAAACACTTGCTCGTGGCCCCTAAGACTTTGAAAAGAGAAATTCTAAAACGAATAGACAGGGAGATAACCTATNATCACAAAACAGGAAAAGGATACTTGGCTTTCAAACTAAACAACTTGGAAGAAAAAGACGTTATCCAANCCCTGTACAAAGCCTCCATGGAAGGAATCAAGGTCGACCTCAACGTCAGGGGTTTGTGCTGCTTGAGACCCGGAATAAAAGGCGTTAGCGATAATATTTCAGTAATATCCATAGTGGGGCGTTTTCTTGAGCATGCCCGGATTTACTATTTCCAAGATGGAGAAGAAAGTGAAGTGTTAATCGGCAGCTCAGACTTGATGTTTAGAAATCTCAACGAGAGAGTTGAAGTTCTTTTCTCCGTGCCTGACCCGCGCATCCGCCGTGCTATCTTGGAGAGCATGTTGAAAATCCATCTTCGAGATAGCGTTAAGGCCAGGAGACTTCTTCCAGATGGAACATATCAAAGGGTGACGCCNAAGGAGGGAGAAGAAGTCATTAATTCTCAGTTCTGGCTCATCCAAAACAGAGGCATTTGGCATGAACGCGNCGCATAAGCCTCAAGAATGCGAAAGGGACCCAAATTACTGCACGTTTGGAGCAGAAACGGTCAATAATCTTCTTGAGGCTTTGGAAGCCCAAATCGACAGCGTAACAAGAAGCGAAAACATTGAATCTGTCCACAGAATGCGTGTTGCTTCACGCAGAATTAGAGCNGCATTGCCTCTTTTCAGAATCTGCTTTCCAAAGAAAAAGTTCAAAAAATGGCTCCTAGAAGTGAAAAAAGTGACGAGGTTACTCGGGGAAGCAAGAGACCTCGACGTGCAAATAGCCTTCGTGCANCAGTACACGGNAAAAATAAAATCNCCCACTGAACGAGCGGTCATGGATCTTCTGCTGAAAAACCGCAAAGATCGGAGAATAGAAATTCAGGCAACCGTTGTAAAAGGGTTAGAAGAGTTACAGAACTCAAACGTCTTGACGGGCATACACGAATTCTGTGCACAGACTATCAAGAAACTGGCATCGGTCCCTCTTGAGGCTTCTTCTGTTCTCGAAAAAGCGTATTGGCACATATCGTCAAAACTAGATGATTTCCTCGACATGGAAAAATATGTTCACCAAGAAAGCGAGATTCTCAAACACCACGAGATGCGAATTCGAGCCAAATGGCTCCGTTACACGATGGAAGCCTTTTCGCCCCTCTTCAAAANCAAGCTCGCAAACGAAATCACAACAATCAAGGCTTTTCAAGACGTGCTCGGTGAAATGCATGACTGCGACGTTTGGAACGACTACATTCCAAAATTCATAGACAAAGCAAAAGCCGAAATCAAAAGCAAGAACACGAAATCGATAGTCGAACGCGAACAAGCACTCCCAAAGTTTCTGGCATACACAAAAGAAGACAGAAGAAACCTCTATACCCAGTTCGTTCAGCTCTGGGAAAGAAACATGGCGAACAATTCTTTTGAAAGACTCCGGGAAACAACAAACGCCGGATTTGCGGTGAGCGAAAACAAGATAAGACAGGCACTTTTGAATCCCGACGTGAAGATTGCGGTCTTGGCGGATATTCATGCTAACCTGCATGCGTTAGAAGCAGTAATTCAGGACGCCGAAAGAAGAGGAATAGAAGTCTTCCTCAATGCAGGGGACCTGATAGGATTTGGGCCTTTTCCAAATGAAGTCGTAGAGTTCCTTCACTCGAAGAATGTAACGAGTGTAGTGGGTAACTTTGATNTTGAAGTAGTAAAAAATCATGTCAAAGGCANGGGTGCAAAGGGAATTGCCTTGGAATTTGCGAAGAAGGAATTGTCAAAACCGTGTGAATCTTATCTTCTCTCCTTGCCTCGGGAGTTCAGGTTTGANATCGACGGACAGAAACTGCTAATGGTTCATGGAAGCCCTGAGTCTATCGAGGAGCACCTTTATCGCGATTCGNCAGTTGAACAGTTGAAGACGCTTGCTGCCGCCGCAAAGGCGGAGATAGTGATTGTAGGGCATTCTCACGAACAATTCCGCAGAGAAGTCAACGGAGTCTCATTCATTAACCCTGGAAGTGTGGGAAGGCCTGGTGATGGTAACNCAANGGCTGCCTACGCAATTTTGAGTATCGTNCCNTTCAATGTTGAGTTTGTGCGGCTAGACTACGATGTTGCAGCTGCTGCAAATGCCTTGAGAAAAAAGAAGTTGCCGGAAAGTTTTGCTCAGATGCTGCTTCGCGGTGTGGCACTTGACACAATAACTGAAGAGGACGATGCTAGGAAAGATGCTATGCTTCATGACTGTGAGGAAATGCTGGAAACCTCCCAAAGAGTCTCAAAGAGATATTTGAAAGACACAGAACATTGCGAGCAGGTCAGAAAAATCGCCTTACGCTTCTTTGATGTTCTGAATATTGTTCATAAGTTGGGCANGCGAGAACGATGCTGGCTGGAGTGCGCGGCAATTCTGCATGACATTGGCTTGTCTGAAGGGATGAGTGGACACCACAAGAAGTCGATGAAGCTGATCCTGAATGATACTGAACTGCCTTTTACATCTGAGGAAAGACGGACTATTGCCAGTATCGTTCGATATCACAGGAAAGGTTTTCCCAAGCAAAAACACTACAACCTTGCAACGTTGAACGGCGCCACCATCAGAAGAATAACGATACTCTCCAGTGTTTTGCGCGTTGCCGATGGTTTAGACTATTCGCATCAGTCTGTGGTTAACATCGTAAATTTCAAAGTAGGTTCCAAGAAGGTCAACGTTGAATGCATTGTCCATTCAGCTTCAGCTCCGGAAGAACAGGCGTTTAATAAGAAAAAGGACTTGTTTGAAAACCTCTTCAGAAGGAAATTGGTGCTCGTATGGAAGCAACAGTGAAAGCTGCTGGCCAAGTCGTCGGGTTCGTGGATATTGGAACTAACTCGGTGCGTCTGCTAGTGGTGAGGATAAACCCGAATTTCTCCTATACTGTAATTAGTCAAGAGAAAGAAGTTGTAAGGCTAGGCGAGCAAGAGTTCAAAGATGATCTTCTACGACCTGAGGCTATGGAGCGTGCTATTTTCGTTTGTGGGAAATTTGTTTCCCTTGCAAAAACTTACGGGGCCACCAAGATAATTGCTGTAGGGACATCAGCTATTCGAGAAGCGCGAAACCAATCAGAGTTTCTTCAGAAGCTTTTCAATGAAACTGGACTCAATGTTCACGTCGTAACAGGCATGGAAGAAGCACGTTTAGTTTACCTTGGCGTATCAAGTGGAATAGATATCGGCGAAGAGAAAGCCGTATTCATCGATCTGGGGGGTGGCAGCACTGAGATTGCAATAGGGGACCAATATAATTGGTACTCCTTGCACAGCCTCAAGTTAGGGGCAATAAGACTTACAACTCAGTTCATCGGCGAAGGCTGGAATGGACCTGTGGGAAACAGGGCGTGCAAGAAGATAAGAAGTCACGTACATCGCAGCATGCATATTGCCAAGGCAGAGGTTCAAAAATATGGGGCAAGGCGAGCATGGGGATCATCGGGCACTATCATTAACTTGGCAGAAATCATAAACAAAATGTTCAAAAAAAATGGTAATAATAATGGCGGTCGCCTTGTTTTATCGAGGAAAAATCTGAAGAAGTTGGTTCCCGTCCTTTGTTCTATGACGCTTGATGAAAGAAAAAACGTTTCCGGAATCAATCCGGATAGAGCCGACATAATAGTTGCTGGCGCAATCTTGCTTGAGGCAATTATGGAGGAGTTCGGCTTGGAAGAGATATGCGTTTCACATAGGGAACTGCGGGATGGATTGCTTGTTGATTTTCTGTCAAACCTTGAGGGTTTCAGAGAACTGCAAAAAACCCCCTTGAGGAGCAGAAGCGTGTTGCACTTGGGCAGATCCTGCAATTTCGACGAGAAACATTCAGAAGTCGTGTCTTACTTGGCCTTGCAACTTTTTGACAGTGCAAAACAAATAGGGCTTCATAACTTGGGTGAAGAAGAAAGAGAACTTCTCTCGCATGCTGCAACATTGCACGATATCGGTGATTTTCTCTCTTTCAATGACCATCATCTTCATTCTCACTATATAATCAGCAACGCGGAACTTTTCGGGTTCGCCCCAAAGGAAATAGCAATAATAGCTAATGTTGCCCGTTTCCACAGGAAAAAGTTGCCTTCCAAGAAAGCATTGAAGGCTACCGGTTTGAACCAAGAAACTAACGTCGCAATCGTCATCCTTTCAGCATTTCTCAGGATTGCAGAGAAACTTGACCGAAGCCATTGTGGCCTGGTGAGAAAAGCAGAATTTACCAGAACTGGCAAAGACATNATATTGCTTTCTTTTTACGCGGATACCGACTGCAGTCTGGAAAAATGGAGCATCATTCAGAACAGGATGGCGTTCCACGAAGCTTTCNGGAAGCAATTAGAGGTTCGCTGCAGTGTTGCGAAAGACGGATGTGGGCCCCCAAAACTCGAGAGGCTTGCTGAAGATTGTGCGTGGCGAGGATGAACGTGTGCTTTTCGCCAAGTCTCTGATAGATGCGGAAAGATCCGAAAGCTCTAGGCACGTCTAGCCGAATTTTCCTGTTATGTATTTCTCTGTAAGTTCACTTTTTGGATTCTCAAACACGTTTGTCGTGTCGCCATATTCAACGAGTTTGCCCACGTACATGAAAGCAGTGAAATCGGAAACTCGAGAGGCTTGCTGAAGATTGTGTGTGACAACGATGACTGTGTACTTTTCACCGAGGTCTCTCATGAGAGCTTCTATTTTTGCGGTTGCGCTGGGATCCAGAGCGCTGCATGGTTCATCCATCAGTATTACTTCTGGACTGACAGCCAAAGCTCTTGCAATGCACAGTCTTTGTTGTTGCCCGCCAGANAGGCTTAGAGCACTGTCGTTCAACCGATCTTTGACTTCGTCCCATAACGCAGCTTCTCTCAGGCTTCTTTCCACTATTTTCGAGAGTTCATCTTTGTGGACCATGTTATGGATTTTCAGTCCGTAAGCCACGTTCTCAAGGATGGTTTTTGGAAAGGGATTGGGCTTCTGAAAGACCATGCCAACATTTCTTCTAAGTTCATAGACATCTGCATTTCTGTCGTATACGTTCTTTCCGTTGATGATTATCTCACCAGTCGTTCGACTGCCAGGAATCACATCATTCATCCGATTNATTGCCCTAATTATCGTTGTTTTCCCGCAGCCAGAAGGACCCATCACTGCCGTCACGGCGTTCTCTTNGATATTCAAGCTGACATCTTTCAGTACGTGGTTGTCTTTGAACCAAACGTTAAGGTTCTTCACATCCACCTTGTACATGACTGCCTCCTCCGCCAACGCATCCTCAACGGTATTTCGAGAATCGGAAGNCTGTGAATAATGGTAAGGTCATGCGATTGAGACAAATTGCCGCCATTATTGCAGATCATACCGATATCCCAACTCGTGTTCAGCCNCAATGGGCGTTCTTCTCTGTGGCCTTTTCTTTGCCGACAAAGAATCGGCTAATTATTATAGGGTTTTCTATGTAGTCTTTATAGATTATTGTAGATAGCGTTTGCGCAGAATAGCGCACGCTTTTGGCCTCTGATTGCAGAGATTAGCGCAAGTGCGGATAGATAAGGTTCGCTGTGTTAAACGAGACCTCGCTAATCTTCTTTCGATGTAAGCACTAGAAGAGTCCGAAGCAATCAGTTGTGGTAGCCTCTTTTTTCAGGAAATGTCTAGTGGTTTTGTTTTGGTCTGACCAGATGTTGCGAGTCAACTGTTACGTTGTGCTGTGTGTTTNGGTCGTTTTTTNATCAAAACAGCCATACTCGCACCCGCAAAGATTATTACAAAAACCAGCATGTTCGAGAATTCGGGTATCGNAACAGTGACTGACCCATTACTTGCAGTGAAAGGTATCAATGTCTCGTCAAATCTAAACAGGGAAGTTTCGTTAAGCGTTATGTCTGAATGACCGACCGCGAGTACTTCAAAGGTTACGTTGAATAGGATGCCGCTACCGTTTGCAGTTGATGCAGTCAAAAGGGTGTCGGAGATATCCCTAAAGTATCCAGGTCCTTTACTGCTGGGTAGCCCAAAAATCGTGCTGCCCGCGGTTTTCAGGAATGGTCCTTCTTGTAGATTTGTGGCGTTTAATACGGTAGGGTTCCAATTCAGACGCAGACTCCACGCCCATAGATTTGCCACACCCGTGATATTGATACTACATGTGAAATTGTTCCCAATTTGATCTTGGGTTATATTGAGTGAAGAGGGGTCTACTGCAACCACCGTTCCTTCACCTCTGACGAAGCCGACCATGCTGAGACAGAGGGCAAATGCAATGACGGCAAAGATTATCGCAGATTTCATTCGTTTCGCGTCCTTTGATGACTCAGCTGCTATTCCTAATAGAACTTCTCTCTATAATGTATTGGTGCGTTTTATTTACTATATAGTCTAATTCGACATCGTGTCCTAGGATCTAATTATGATAAAGTCCGCCTTTCCGGTTGGGGACATCCAGCTTTGGGCGGAGATATTCTTCAATTTTTTCCTTGGAGCTATTTTGGGGATGTTCTTGTAAACAATTCTCGATCTCTCAGAAGAACGTAAAGCATTAATCCATTGATTATCGTACCAGGAGCTGATGCTGGAGCACCAAGGAGACCTTGGTACAAAAACGCAACCATGTCGAAGAATGTTGCCAATGCGAATATTATTATTGCGATCCAAAGGGCC
>JGI26339J46600_10000195_pt1 | contig 21491 bp, 18 predicted proteins | sample BogFormECP12_OM1_FD_46600 | JGI IMG/M metagenome (IMG submission 46600) | reverse complement strand
AACCCGGCGGCATCGACGTATTATGATATCGCCTGGATACCGTTTTTGGGCGTTAATGTCGGCATGGTCATCGATTCTCTGAGCATCTTGTTCGTGGCACTGGTATCCTTTTTCGGACTGATCATCATTATTTACTCTCTTGGTTATATGAAGGGCGAAGAGGAAGGTTTGACGCGGTACTATTTCTTCTTGCTACTGTTCATCGGATCCATGATAGGGCTTGTCATTTCCGACAATTTCCTCCAGATGTTCATTTTCTGGGAAATGGTCGGGCTTTGCTCGTATGGCTTGGTGTCATTCTGGTACAAGAAGGATGTATCCGTGAACGCGGGCATGAAAGTGTTCTTGATGACGCGTGTCGGCGACGTGTTTTTACTTGCCGGGATCCTCGTGCTCTACGTGCAGTTCAAGACGTTCTCGTTTGCAGCCATCATGACAGATATTAGCACGACACCGATATCGAATTATTTACCGGCAATTACTGTCGCCGCGTTCTGCGTTCTCGGGGGCGCCATCGCGAAGTCGGCACAATTACCATTGCACACGTGGTTGGTCGCGGCCATGGAGGCGCCGACATCGATCAGCGCGATCCTGCACGCCGCGACCATGGTAAAAGCGGGCGTCTATCTCATAGCTCGGACCATCGTGATTTTCAGCATGTTTAAACTTGGAACGGTAACACCAGTTGTTGCCTTCATTCCGAATTGGTTGACCACGATCACGTGGTTCGGCATGTTAACGGCCGTCCTCGGTGCATCCATGGCGATTTCCACACCGGATATCAAGGGTGTCCAAGCATATTCAACGATCAGCCAACTTGGGTGGATGATCATGGGGCTCGGCACGGCAGTCTCAGGTATTTATTCCTTGGGCTGGTATGCCAGCTTGTACCAGGCCGTGGTGCACGCGTTTTTCCAGGGCCTGAACTTCCTTCTCATCGGGGGGATCATTCATGCCACGGGAACTCGCGACATGCGAGAAATGGGCGGCTTGCGAAAGAACATGCGCATCACGTTTTGGCTCGCGGCCATATATCTGGTGACGATCATAGGTTTCCCGCCATTACCGAGTTTCTTCAGCAAGGAATCAATCGTCACGAGTATTATCTCAACAGGTAGCATAGCGCTGGTCATCCTCGTCTACATCGCGATGGCTGCGACGATTGCTTATGCTTTGCGATATTTCATGCTCACGTTCATGGGTGAAAGTTCTCCAAAACTAGAGCATGAACACGTGCACGAGCCACCGAAAGTGATGCTTGTCGTGTCCGCATTTCTAGCGGGACTCTGCCTGGTGTTCGGGTTCTTTGGGCAATACTTTGTCACTTTCATGGAAAAGGTAAGTGTCCTTCCGGTTACTCCAGAAGTGAACGCAGAAGTCGGGTTCTTTGCAGTCTTAACCAGCTGGCCGTTAACACTCATGTTCGCGCTCGTATTCATCGGAGTATTTGTTCTCGCATATTATTTCTACATCAAGAAATCCCCGTTCATGGAGAAATTCGTGGCAAATGGCGCGGTGCGAGGATACAATCACATACTGGGACAAGGTTATTACTTCGACCCGTTCTACGAGAAGATCGTCGTGATCGGCGTTAACAAGTTCTCCGAAGGGGTGTACGAGTACGTGGAAAACAAGCTCATCAACCGCTTGATCGGTGGTTTCGGTAGAGTGTCGCAATCGGCTGCAACGAAGATCAAGCAATGGCACACGGGATCGTTGAGAATATACATCGCGGGTGCCGTCGCTGGAATTGCCATCATCTTGGTGGTGCTGTTACTAACGATTCTCGGGTGAAATGACATGGGAAACATACTTCTGATCGCGGAGCTTCTCCCCATCATCGCCATTCCTTTCGTGTACCTGGTCGGGAGAAAATCCTCAAAAGCAGCATCGTACTTGATAGCCTTTGTCGCTTTCGTGGACATCATCCTATTCGTGTTGACTGTTCAACTCATGTCGGGCTCACCACAGCGATACGTGGAACCCTATAATTGGATTCCGAGCTTGAATACGCAATACACGTTGTTTGTTGACGGTATCAGCGTTTCCATCGTCATCATCACGTTGATCCTCGTGATCGCTTCTTCGATCTTTTCACCACGATACTTCGGGGAAAAGCATAGAAAGGATGCGGGATTCTATACGCTCTTGATGATGCTCACGGCTGGCCTCGTCGGTGTTTTTATCACGTCCAATTTCCTGTTTTTCTATTTCAACTGGGAATTCATGCTGATTCCGGCGTACTTTATCATCGGCGGGTGGGGGTATTCCAAGCCATACAAGACGGCCTTCAAGTTCTTCATCTTCACGCATATCGGCGCGGTGTTCGTCTTGCTGAGCATCGGAGCGGTCTATCTTTTCGCGAGCGGTCCAGCTGGTGTCAGCAATCTTGATATCCTGGACATCCAGAAATATGGAATGCTGAACAATGCTCCGCTCGACATGCTTCACTGGGTGCTCATCTTGTTCACGGCTGGTTTTGGCGTGAAAATGGCAATATTTCCAGTACATGCATGGCTCCCGGACGCACATTCGGAAGCGCCTGCGCCGATGTCCGCGTTACTCTCTGGCGTCATCATCAGCGCCGGGGCTTACGCCATCTTGCGCATTTGCCTGCAGACCGTGCTACCAGCAGTGATCGTGAATGATAAAGAGTTTGCTAAGGATTTCCTGCATCTCTTATGCTTGTTAGGGATCATCACGGCATTCTACGGCTCGTTCATTGCCCTGGTGAGAAATGATATCAAGCGCATCATCGCTTATTCCAGCATCTCTCACATGGGCTACATCATGTTTGGCTTGTCATTGTTCCCGATTCAACCAGTCGGAGCAATAGTTTGGATTGGCATCACGGGAGCCGTTCTCCACATCGTGACGCACGCGGCGAGCAAGGGGTTGTTGTTTTTAAGCTCCGGCTCGATCATGAGCCAGCTCGAGATACGTGACACGAGGGAGATGGGCGGCCTTGCTGGTAAAATGCCCTGGACCGCCACCACGACGACCACGGCAGCGCTGAGCATTGCGGGTGTTCCACCCTTGGCTTGCTTTTTCAGCGAATTGCTCATCTTTCTCGGAGCATTCCAACTGATATCAACGGATAGTTTCTATATTTGGCCCACCGTGCTGATGCTGATCGCGGTTATTTTCTCGCTAGCCTACATCTTGCGTTTCATCGCGCGGATTTTCTTCGGCGCTCCGAAAACAAAGACAGAAAACGCGAAGGATGTGCCATTCTCCATGAAATTCGCCATGGTGATCCTGGCCATCGTCATTGTCATCATTGGTATCTATCCGACGTTCTTTATCCAGTTAATTTCAACGGCGCTAACAGGAGGGATGTGATAAAAATGACAGTGACTCTACTTGACGTGACGTTACCGATCATTACTCTCGTGATCCTTTCGGTCTTGACAATTCCCGTCGTGGGTTTCATTCGGAAGCGCCAGCACGGCAATAAAATACTGATGGTGGCGTGGTACCTTTTCGTCTATGTCCTAGCGATCTTGACGGTCATCAACCTGGCGTGGCAATATTACAACGCTTCATCCGCGGAATCAATGATCATCACGTTGTCGCCAACACCAACAACATACACGTTAACATCAACAACCCCGCCAATCTTTTCAAGCGCGTTTCTCGTTGATCCGATCTCGATCTACATGGCGGTCTTGTTCGTCGTGATCAGCGCGATCGTGTTCTTGTACGCCATGTCCGCGATCAATTTCCGCGAGAAGCCTGCGGAACGTTACTTCGCGGTTATGTTGATCGTCACCGCTTGCTTGATCGGCGCCATCCTTGCCGGCGATTTACTCACGCTGTTCATATTCTGGGAAGGATCGGCAGGCGCCGTGAGTTTCCTCATCTTGTACGAGAAAACGCCGGAATCGATACGTGCCACGATGAAATATCTTGTCATGATCATCATCGCGTCGTCGTTGATCGTGTATGGCTTGTCGATCATCTTCGGTATTTGCGGGTCCTTGAATTATTGGACTGTAGCCCAGTACATCGGCACGGTGCCAGACAAGAGCTTGTTCATCTTCGCGTTCGTGCTCGTCACCGCGGGATACGCCACGGAGGCGGCTGTAGTGCCATTTCATTCATGGCTCCTCGACGCGTATGCCGCTGCGCCCGCTTCTTCCGCTGCATTCATCGCCTCCTTGATCGACCAGGGCAGCTATTATATCATCCTGCGGGTTTTCGTGTATATTCTGAAGCCGGCATCCTCCGGAATCAATTGGCAATTAACGGTGGCGATATTATCAACCATAACAATGATCGTGGCGAATTTAGCCGCCCTCGCGGAACGGAATGTCAAGCGCTTGTTTGCATACATCTGCATCGCCGATGTAGGATACAATCTCATCGCAATCACCAGCGTGGATAAAGAAGGAATACAGGGCAACCTATTCTTCTTCTTGGCCGGTGGTATCACGATCGCGCTCGCTTTCATGTGCGTTGGCATCTTTAATTCAATGGGTATCAAAACACTGAACGATTTTCGCGGGATAGGAAGGAAAATGCCATACACGAGCCTTGCGCTGGTCATCGGAACCTTGTCATTTGCCGGGTTTCCGCCTATGGCAGGCTTCATCGCGAAATACCTGGTATTCACGGCCGCGATCCATGCAAGCTTCGTTTGGCTCGCCGTCATCGGCGTCTGCACGAGCGTGATCCAAGCGTGCTACTTGATCATCTTGTACACGGACATGTTTGCGAAGGAACCCACGATCAAGGAACACATCAAGGAACCGAGGAAATTGCTCGTGCCCATCTATGTCTTGCTCGCTGCAATCTTCATCTTCGGTATATTCCCGCAAATCGTGCTTAACTTCATCGTTCCGGTTGTGAACCAGTTTTTCGCCATTTCGTGGTAGAAAATTTTATTCCATAGTTTTTTTTTCCTTTTCTGTTAGAGACTTTTTTTCCTTTCGCGCCAGATCTATAGATCATGAACCATCGTGACCGCGTCTTGAAAGCACTCCAGCACGAGGAACCTGATCTCGTCCCCATCTACAGCCTCGGCTTCGAGCCGACGTGCACGACGTACCAGCAGTTCATGAAGAGCAATGAATTCAAGGTTAATGCCACGAACATTCCAGGCGTGGGGGACATCACCGAGCAACGATTTTGGCATGCTGACTTGTGGGCCATGCACCCGTGGAAGGAATTCACGACCGAGTATTATCCCGTCCCGAAAGGATACGAGGGCTATTCCTTGCACTTCACCGGGCGCGTTTACCGGCAGGAAACGACGGGATCACGATCAGGTGTTCCGTTCCGATGGTATCACACGGGCTTGTTCACGTCGCCGGAAATCGTGCACGAGTACTGGGATCGCCACGGAAAGCCGGTTGACTTGATCGATGACAGCCAGGATTATTCCCCGCAAGTCTGGAACAGCTATGTCGAGGCCCTTTCCCCTTATGTGTATCCCATGGCGTGGCTCACGCTATCTATCCACGAGGGCTTGTTCGAGGGCATGACCTTGAGCAAGCTCGCGTATTACATAAAAAAGCAGCCGGAGTTCGTGCACGAGATCGCGGACGCGTTCCTGGATGCGAATCTCGAGCTGATCAAGCGCTTTGGGGAAGCGGGTGTCGAGGTCGTTTTTTATTCCGATGATTTCGCGCAGCACGGGCGTTCTATCTTGTCAAGAAAGGATTTCGAAACGTTCATCCTTCCCCGCTACAAGCAATTGTATGACGCGTGCAAGAAGCAAAACATGCTCGTCGTGCAGCATTCTTGCGGCTTCGTGGACGAGTTCTTGCCGCTAGTCGTGGATGCCGGCTTGGATGCCATTCAATCCTTGGAGCCCGCAGCTGGCGTCGACCTGGCAGGTCTGAAAGAAAACTATGGTGATAGAATTGCTTTTCTTGGTGGCATGGATTCCACCCGCGTGCTTTGCTTCGGTACACCCGAGGACGTCGTTAATGACGTGAGGCGATGCATCAGCGCCGCGGGCCATAGCGGGGGTTATTTTGCGGGGCCTGCACACACGATCCTCGATGCGCCGTGGGAAAACATCATCGCGTTCCGGGACGCCATTGAAAAATGTCGGAAATACCCGCTGTTTTCATAAAAATTCGGCATAGTACGGAAATATAGAGATAATCATTGAAAACAATGAATCCAACTTTCAAAATGGTTATCGAATGTCACCATCACTCCTATATGATGCTGTTCAGCAATAATTATATTAAGGCAATCAACAAAGCTCACCGGTTGTTTTTTCGTGTTGGAATTAATCTTCAGAAACAAATCCCATGCTTTGTTTTCGGTTGTTTCTGATGGACGCAATAGAGATGCAATGCGAGCATCCCCCACGAAGAATGATTTGATAACATGCATTGCTTCTATATTTTTTTTTGTCCTAATAGCCACCAACGTTGCTGCCTCGGCCATCACGAAGGAAGTTGTGTACGGTTGGCCATGAATACCCGTTTTAATTTCTTTTAATATTTCGGGAGCTCTCTGATAATGTGCATCGCTTGGATCAATGAGTGCAATATAAAGGCCTGTATCGAGAAGAACTGCCATAGGATTCTTTTCTCAAATGTAGATTTTTATTTTTAGAAGAACCTTGAACTGCTCGTGTATTCACGTCGAATATATGTCCACGTCATCATTATTCGCAAAATTATCACGATTTGACGTTATCCATTCAATTTTGGACAATTTTTCCCTCAACGCCATAACCTTGGAAATTTTATTATCATCAAGCAACGCCGTCGGTGCAAGCTTTATTTGAAGTTCATCAAAATGCTCATCCGCCAAGTCAACTGCAGCATCCACAACATCTTGTTGCGTCGGTTTGTGACCCGTTTCAAGCGTGATACGCGCCACGAGTTGATCAAGTTTCTCTTTTTTAGTAAGCTTGATTACCGCCACTTTTATCACCTATGCTACTAAATAAAAAGGAGTATAAAAATCTACCACCCTTATATTTTCTTGTTATATCGTGGCAAGATATTTTATTCATCGAGATGAATAAAATGAACCGAAAATTTTTGATATCGAGACCAAAAGCGTTTACTCCTCGACAAGAATTTTCATCTGGAGTGCGGCAGATTGTCGTATTCGCTGAGAACATTATCCTCGTTACACGGCATACGTTGTAGCTCGTCGCCAAGAAATCTTTCCTTTCCAATCCCAATTAATTACTTTTTGCTCAGGTTACTTGATCTTATACATCGCGCCATCTTCGATGAGGAACCCTTCTGTTTCAAGTTGCTTTGCAATGCGTTTGACAATCACGACCTCGATGCCAAGATCACCCGCAAGTTCTTCGGCGTTTCTTGGTGAATCAAGAAGCAACTTTAAGATATTGCCTCGCATTTGCCTGGTGGATCCCTTGAATGACGCTTGTTTCGGCCGAGCCTGATGTTTCTTGGTAGGATCCCGACCTTCCTTTTTCAGCATCACGCCATAATCCATGAGCGCATAATACCATTCCCGTGGATTTGATCCATCGATCGTTTTTTCCACGATGTCCAGGAGTACCGCATCGCTCGGGAGTTCCTGGTCTTGAAAAAAGAAGAACGTGTAAACGGCACGAATATTCGTTTCGATAAACGGAACCGCGACGTTAAATGCAAACGTGGCGATCGATGCCGCCGTGTTTGGACCAACAGAAGGAAATGTCTCCAATGCCTCGATTGTCTCTGGAACCTTGCCACCATACTGCTCGATGACGGTTTCCGCGATCTTTTTCAAGGCGAGGGCACGCCGGTTGTACCCCAAGCCGATCCAGGCTTTCAGCACGTCTTCCGTGGCGGCACGTGCTAGCGTGGCGAAATCGGGAAACTGGTGGATGAATGCCAGGTACTTCTCTACTACCCGATCTGCTTGTGTTTGTTGGAGCATAATTTCCGATACGACGACCTTGTATGGATCGCTGTAATGAGCTGGTTCCCGAAACGGATACTTTCGGCCCCTCACCTTGTAATGATTCTTGATGATAGCCTGGAATTCCGCTAAAACGTTATTTGAACAACCTTGCTCATCCAACAATACACGGAAGGTCGATACCTCGTTGGGAATCAATTGCGTTTGCGGCATCAACGTGGTTTTGAAGGGACGCGGTGTTTTAGTTTTTTTCCAAATTACTTATATGCAAAAGACGCATCGTGATCCTTTGCGATGAGACCACTCCTTTTTTTCTTCCTTGAAGCAATGGAGTTCTCGGTGGAATTATTAAATAGGATAACGTAAACTTTAGAAGCAATAAATGAATTTCGGCGGATTTAATGACCCTAGCTACTTCGACTTTAGTTAATGGAATAAGTGCTTGCATCATTGTAATTTTCAGCGTCCTTATGTGGGTGAGTTTTCTTCTTCGTTTTTCTCGAGAAAAGAAAGGTTTGCTACCCAGTGTCGGTTTTTTGTATGCAAGTTTCGCCTGTTTTTATTTGGGACCCTTCGTGACATTTCTTTCGCTGATCATCACGGGTTCTAATATTGACGTGACCTTGTACGCTTGGTTATCTTATTTCATCACTCCTTTTGCCATCACGAATGCAATGTGGCTGGGATTCACCCTTTTCAACCCGAACCGGAAAAAAATTGCATTTATAATTTTCATATTATCCGGCATCCCGTATTACATTTTCTTATTTGGCTTTCCAACCCAAATGGTGGTGCTCAATGCCTCGAGTATCGCTGACCTCAACGCCGCGGGGAAGATGATCGACATCTCGATAACATCGGTGCTGTTTGTTTTCAACGCATTTTACATCCTGAGCATGGTCTTCATTCTCACTGGCGGGTTTTACTATTTACAGCAAAAGATCACGGGGATTGAACGAAAGAAGATTAGATACCTTGCATTTGGATGGTTGATTTTGGGCCTTGGTTTCATCATCGAAAACGCGCTTGGGAGTCTTGGAGATTTAGCAAAGATATCTGCACGAGTTCTCGTCGTGATAGCAATCTCGATGATTTATCTTGGATTCTCTGGCCAAAAAACTGCTAAATCGGACAAACAAGAAATAATACACGCGGAAAAACCTGAAGTCGAATGATAATTAAGGGTGATCTGATGAGCCAGGTAAAAATTCATCCCAATTGGTATTATACCATTGGCAAGAAAACGCAAGCAGGGATTGTCCAGTTAACCAGCGTGAATCTGAGCGTTTTCAAGGGAAAGAAATTGGAGATTTTACTTGCATTTGGTGACATCCAGCAAGTTTCCAAGGAATTGGGCAAGAAAGATCCCGTGGTAAAGATCGTCGATACAAAGAACCAGGAAATCATGCTTAAACCCCTCTTGGTCGGGAGTAATGACCTGGAACCATTAGTTGACCAGCTCATTACGGCGATCGAAAGTGCCCGGGGGAATGTTTGATTTAAATGCCACCCGTTTTCTCGATTTTAATTTTGCGTCCTTCGATTTTCTTGCCAAGTTGAAGGTATCAAGAATCCATAGCCCTTCCATTTGAGCTTTCGATGCAAGTTTTTGGTGTTTGTCAAATCAAATATATGCGATAGACTCATCGTGATCCCTGGCGAACAGAAGAATGATTCCTGACAATCTGCAAATGGAAGATCCAGAGGCAATCTACCAAGCCTTACTAGAAGAAGCAAGAAATGATCCGAACATCATCGGTTTTTTCTTGGGTGGTTCTAGGGGAAAGGGGTTGTTCACGAAATATTCGGATTACGATGTCGTATATGTCATCGATGATGATCACGTAAATGAATACAAGAAACGATATCCGCGGTACAACTACAAGCAAATGGAGTTACTGCCGCGATCCATGAGCGATTTCAGAAAGGAGGCCTTGTGGGGGGCACCAGATCAGTGGGCACGCTATGATTGCGCGTGGCTCAAGGCGGAAGTTGATAAAACAGGCGAGATCCAGCAGCTCATCGATGAAAAAGGGAGGATCCCTGAAGGAGAAGTGAAGAAATTCATCGAAGCGAGCCTGGACGCGTACATCAATTACTTCTACCGCTCGCTGAAATGCTTCCGTGATGGTTATTACCTCGGCGCCAGGCTAGAGGCGACGATCGAGCTCGGTTGCCTTTTTAATCTCTTGTTTGCTATCCACGATTGCCGTCTCGTTCCCTTCTACAAGTACCTGGCATGGGAATTGGAATTACATCCCCTTGAAAAAATCCCGTTCACGGCACATGAATTCATAAACAAGATTTCACGCATCTTGCACGATGCAGACGTGGAAACACAACGCGAGATTTTCTTGATGGTAGAGAAACTCTGCAGGGACGAGGGTCACGGCCACATCATTGATGGATGGGAACAGTCACCCGGGCAAGAAGATATGGTGCTGATGAGAACATTTCATCACCAAAGAACGCCGGAAGAATATAGAAGCATGGCGTTCGAAGTGCCTCTTGTGGAATACGATCCCGAACCACACGCGAAAATCGAGCCCGCCTTCGCCATCGAGAAAAAGGATGTTCCCGAACAATGCGTCATTTGCTTTTTCAAGGACGTGATCGATGAATTGCTGGAAAATCCAGAGACACGCGAGATCGCAAGGGATGGCAGTGTCATGGGGGACTTCCCGTTCTACGAGACCGTTTTCGATGGCAAGCCCATCGTCATTTTTCATCCCGGGCTCGGTGCACCCTTGAGCGCGGGACTCTTGGAATTCGCGATCCAGCTAGGTTGCGATAAATTTGTCGTGATCGGGACCGCCGGCGCCGTTCAAACGGGTATTTGTTCGCAATACGTGGTGGTTCCCGTGTCTGCAGTCAGGGATGAGGGAACGTCTTATCATTATCTTCCTCCTAGCAGGGAAGTGGATGCAGACCCTGATGTCGTGCATGCCATCGAAGAAGCTTTGACTGCGCGTGAAGTCGCATACGTCAAGGGAAAAACCTGGACCACCGACGCGTATTATCGAGAAACCCCTACCAAGATCGAGCAACGACGCAGTGAAGGTTGCGTGGCCGTTGAAATGGAAGCCGCGGCCTTCTTCGCGGTAGCAAAATTCAGGAACGTGAAACTAGGACAAATTCTGCTTTGCTGCGACGATGTCAGTGGCGAAACTTGGAATGCCTGGGGTGCGGACACCGCTGATTTGAAGAAAATGCTATTCTCCATCGCGGCGGAGGCTTGTTTCAAGCTTTGAAATCACGAGGAGGTAATGCACGGCGTGATCATCGCGCATGACATCATTCCCGCGACGTTTCTCGTGCGTGAAAACAAGTTCCTCGTCACTGCCAGGATGGAGGACGATACCACGATTCAAGCGTTCTTAGCCGATCCTGGCAGGCTCAAGGAACTGCTCGTGCCTTCTTGCAAGGTGTTTCTTGTCAAGGCAAGCAATCCACGCAATCCACGCCGTAAAACATCATTTGACATGGTTGCCGTGGACCACGAGGGCCTGATCGTGAGCGTCGACACGCGCGTACCGAATCGCTATGTCAGAAGGCTTCTTGATGAAGGGTACCTGTTCGAGGGCACGTTCGACGGGATACGCCCCGAGTATCCATATAAAGACAGCCGCATCGATTTCCTGGCGTGGAAAGGTGATAAGAAGTTCTTGATCGAGGTGAAGAGCGTGACGCTCGTGGAAAATGGAATTGCGTTATTCCCAGACGCGCCGACCACCAGGGGCACGAGGCATGTCCGTGAGTTAACGAATTGCCGGGAGGATGGCTATGAACCAGTTCTCGTGTTCGTAATCCAGCGACCTGATGCCGTGTCGTTCCGGCCTAACGATGCAATCGATCCTGATTTCACATCGGCACTTGTCGAAGCCAAGCGAGCGGGCGTGACCATCAAGTCGTTCACGAGCAAGACCTTCATCGATGGTCGCGAGAACTTATGCATGGAGCCGTTGGCTCGCGTGAGCCTCGATTTCTGACATGATTCGAGCGGAATCTCCTTCTATCTCGTGATCACTTGGGAAATATCCTCTTTTGACAATTCTTTTTCAAAGAACGCGGAGGGGCGTGACTCGATGATCCTCCAGTTTCGATAGTATTTCTTCTTCAGCATATCTAGTTTTTATCGAAGGTCACCAAGATGGATTCATGGAGGCAAAAACTCGTGCGTTCTTGACCACGCATTTTATCATCGGCATTGCACTGTTTATCTTGTTTGTAGGGGGCTTATTCATCAAGATCAGTGATGGGCCCTATTATATCGGGGTTATTGGCCTCGGGGTGATATTATTCCCCCTCATCGGCCTTGGCAGCTTGTATGATGAATTGCGGGCGGAAAATATCGGGGTAAAGCCTTGGTACATCATTGCCTTGAGCCTTACCATTGTCGTGCTGGTCGTAGATGTCATCTTGGCTGTGTTCCTCGTGATAGTCATCACGTGCTTGTTCTTGACGTGCACGTGGAGCATCGTGCTTTCATTGGAACAAAAGGTTCGAGACCGGTTAAACCGATTTTCCATCGCCCTCACGAGAGGCGTTTTCGTGTTCCTCATCATATTCATGTATTTCAACGAAATCGAAGTGCCTGCTCGTGGCATCTTGACTGACATCCTCGATCCATTTGAAGCAATATTCGATATCCTGGAAGGAATTTCGATAATCGGCCTATTGGTTTTTTGTCTCGTGATATCGCGATATCGAATCGGTGGACTCGTGACGCCTTGGATCGTTGTGTATGTTTACTTTTTTCCAGCACAGCAAGTCGTGGACAATTTCACCGGGATGCCAACCGAATTATTACCAGCATTCGCGGTCATGGCAACGATCCTCATCGTGTTGGCAGTGAACGCGGGGCTAAATGTGGGACGAAGCATTTCGGACACGATGGTGCTCGCCAGGAATGGACACTCTGGTTTTTTTGGCCCGTGGTTTGCCGCGCTCATCAAGAATCCGCGGTACCCCCGCTCGTCAAATGGTGCTGAAAAACCATTCACGCAGGCGCAAAAACGCGTTGTGAAGAGGGGCATCGTGATAGCACTCGCAATGACCCTCGTTATCCTTCCTGGGCTCTTGCCGTACACGAACGTGCTCAGGATTCCCATCCAGATACGGCCAAGAACGGACTACACCATGCGATTTAATTTTTGGGCGTCACCATACTTGAGTTCCTATCCTCTGTGGATGCAACAAGAGTTGAAAAAATACAACGCGAGCCTGGACATGGTACCCAATGGGGGGGATGTTACCCCGGCATTAGCCAACGGCCTGCTCGATATCGAAAAGAACATGTCCGGGGTCACGTATCGCATCTTGCTATACCCGCCCACCATTGCCCAGCTCCCTGACTATCTGGAAAACGCCTGGAATATTCTCGAGCCTTATGCAATTAATGGCTCGATACCAGGATGGCGTGGTTTTTGTTTCGACATCGAATCCTACGGTTTTTCGGATCTTGGTAGCAACGGGTCGATAACCCAGGAGATCGCTATCTGGAATACAGCGTTTGACTTCATCGGGACTAAAACTATCTCAGGAAAACCTGTCGAGATGGAATCCATCGGTTTCCCCCTCGATCCAGCAGATGCCAAGTTTGACGGGGATGTCGACGTCCAAGCACTCGCGCGTGAAGTAACTGGCTTCCCGGATCGGTTTACTACCTATGCCCCAATGACCTATCGCGCTATCATGACCGGTTCCCCGCCCTATGGCTCGCCGGAGGACTTGTTACACCCGTGGTACACCTCGTACTACGTGTACGCGCACCTAAACGCGCTCGCCGCGTGCGAGCCTGAAAACAAGTTAGGAGTGTATCTTGGCATCTTGAACTGTTCGTGTTATGGCAGGGATTTGCCCCAACCTGAACCAATTTCCTGGGGAAACGCAACGGGATTTGACAACTTGATACGTGATGTCCTCATATGCAAGAGTTTCGGCCTCAAGGAGGTGACCTTCTTCACCCTGTTTACCTATGTGGATTCAACTAGTGGATGGGTCGACGGCGGAGCGTTTGACACCTATGGTCATGATTTCTTGAAGGTCCTGAACGACACGGTCAACACCAACCCGCCAGCACACTTTGACATCTACTACAACAAGAGAGACGCGAGTATCAACCAATCATTGATGCTGGATTGGGTTCTGGACTTTTCCAGGCTCCTCGGTTTATTGGAGGTGGTCGCAATGGCTTGCGCGGCGATCCTGGTAACTACACTGCCCGCACTGGTGCGACGATTGAAAAAAAATCCCGAGAAATGATATAATTCTACCTTTTTTTATCAATTACTTTAAGCCAAGCAATCGCTTTTATCCCGCGAGACGAAGATCAATACATGGGTTTAACCGATCGAGAACGAATCTTGAAAATCTACCAGAATGAACCCATAGACCAGGTCGTTTTTCAGCCCCGCATAATGTACTGGATGACGCGCAACCATGTCAACGTCCCCCTGGCGCGCCATGACCCGAAGTGGACGCGGTTTGACCCAACGATACCAGAGGAATTTTTTGGCATGGATCCAGTCGAGATCCACGACGCACTGCATACCTCGATTCGATATCCCGCGGAGACGCTAGGCTTGCACGTTTTCAGCACGCGCTTGAATAGCGGTTCTGAGATCAAATCACGAGTCACGAGCGGCGAGCACGGGGAGGCGATCGTTACCACCGAGACCCCGGTTGGCACGGTTCGCGAGGCATCGAAGGTCAGCGCCGCGGGAAGCTCGTATCCCATCGAGCACATGGTTAAGACGCCCGAGGATATCGAAGTGGTGGAATACATTCTAGACCACACGATTTTTGAATTCAACCAACCAGGATTCGATCTTGCCGAGGAGGTGCTTGAAGGTCGCGGAATAACGCAATCATTTTACAATCGTTCACCGTACATGCGATGCATTCTCAATTATATCGGATTTGAGAACACCGTGCTGATGCTTCGCCGTCACAAGAACGCCGTGGAGGATTTCATGAAGTTCATGGCTGAATGGGACGACGCGATGTACGACGTTATCGTCGATTCTCCCGTGAAACTCTTGAATTTCGGCGAGAACATCGACGCGAATCTGGTGCCGCCTAAATATTTTAATGCTTATTGCATACCCTATTATAACCGACGCATCAAGCAGCTGCACGACGCGGGCAAGTTCACGTTCATTCACATGGATGGCTCGATGAAAGACCTCTTGCCCTTCATACAGGAAATGGATTTCGATGGCATCGAAGCAGCGACGCCCGAACCCCAAGGCGACGTGACGGTTGACGAGATCAAGGAAGCCCTTGGCGATAAAGTCTTGGTCGATGGCATTCCTGCCACGCTTTTCTTGCCCCATTATTCGGAAAGCATGCTCGAAGATACCGTGACAAGATTGATCGATCTATTCGGCAGCCGGTTGATACTCGGCGTGAGCGACGAGCTCGCACCCAATTGCCAGATCGGGCGATTTGCTCTCGTTTCGAAAATAGTCGAAGAAAAACAACTGCAATGACGATTAAAACAAGTTTCCACTTAATCGAACGAGTCAGCTTGCAGTAATTCCATCCCGAAGCGCCGGCTCCACATTTCCGACATCATCGACTGGATCGCGCTGAGCACTTGATACAACAATGTTTCGGAATCTTCGATCTCGAGATTTTTTCGTTCCTTGATCATCACGAACGCGTGGTCGAGTTCATCGATGAACGTGGATTCTCCCGTGAGCATCGCGAGTTCCAGGCAATTTTTTGCATGGTCCAGGAAAAAGTCGAACAAGTCTTCGAGATAAAAGTGCTCGACTTCTTTCTCGAGAATGCCAGTAATCTCCTTCACGAGCAGCAGTGGCTTGGTATTGGTATCTTGGCTGGTGCTGGTTTCTTGATAATAGACCGCGAGCTTTGACTTGAAATTGATGGCGATGTTGATCTCGTTCACCCTTTCCAGCAATGTTTCCACCTGAACAAGCAAGGCAGGATCGTTCACGTGAAGGCCCATCATGCCCAGGTTATCAAGGATGCTGGAGAAAATGATGAAATCGGTTTCGAGCATGCCCATGATTTCCTCGATTTTTGCATCGTCGAGATTCTCGCGCGTGCCGAGCTCGTCATTCAGCGTCAAGATGTCCTCGACCATCTCGTCGATCATGCTCTTGAACTTTCCGGATACCGTATCGAGAAAGCTTGCATCGACCCCGGCCTCCACGCAACCACGCATCAAGAATGAAATGCTCACTTCCTTGTTCGGGGTCGGGAGAACTTCGATCGCGTCCAGCACCCGTGCTAATACCTCGACTGCTGCATCGCCCTCGCCACGGAGCGAGTGCCCGATAGCAACGTGTATGGATGCCGTGATGCGAACGAAGGGATCGTGAATTTTTTCGAGGAGCTCGATCGCGAACGAAAATAGGTCGGGAGGCGATGCAGTAGTGTAATCCCGGAACGAAAGCGTGCGCACGCACAAGCCAATCGTATCCTCGCCCTGGCCGAGTTCGCGAGAAAGTTCATCGATGATCGCTCGCAGGGTGTCGATCATAAATGCCAGGGCTTCGGGGTGTAGCTTGAGCAGGTCAAGCATGTACGGGATGAGCAGTGGCAGTGTTTTTTGCTTGACAACGGCCGGTGCTTCGTTGATTTCTTGCAATTTATTTTGCACGAAGGATTCAATTTCTTTGACTTGCGCCTCGCTAATATCCTTATCAATGAACGATTTCGTGAATTCATTCAAGAACGAGAACGAGAAATAGTAGTGCATTTCCTCCTCGTGAAAATCAGGTTTCAACCGGTCCAAAGTTTCCTTGAATCTATCGCAGAATCTAGGGATCTCCGCTCGGTCGACGATTTTTTCGTGCATGATGCAAGATTTGATAATGAGAATGAACATGCCTGCATTGATGAGCCAATCATCGAAATCAGATCCATTTTCATCGAATTGATCGAACTCGTCAAACTCGTAAAAATAGAGCTTGAGTTGGTTGATTTTTTCCCATGGATCAAAGGTTCCTTCAACTAAGTCACACATGTCGTTAAATAATTCGATAAGATCTTCCGAATCCTGGAAATGGGGTTTGAATTTTTCTCGCAAGAATCCCGCGGGAAATTTTTCTCGTTTAAATTGCATTGCTATAATGAAAATTCGGTGCTATAATATACCTATATAATGTTCGTGTGCCTAGTTCAACATCAGCACATGATGTCGTGAAAGACGTGGCTTATCGAGAAAAAAAGCCGGCATTGCCGTTCGATGATGATTTGCATGATGAAAATGATGACGACGGTGAAGATACCGAAGAAAATTCAGAAGCACGCATTGCTCGAAAACGCCGTGCCGTCGTGGCCTTGATCATCATCTTGATGCTCGCCACCACGACTACCTTCTTCCTTGAAATCATTTTTCGTTTTACATGAACGTGGTATCATTTATCTATCCAGTGCTTTTTATCGTGAATAGCTTGAAAATGCGGTCTACCATTCTTGCAAGCAAGCCTGGCGTTTGTGGCTTCAAGGTCGTCGATATCCGAAATCCTTCCGCCCTGGTGAACCCTTGCACGTGCAATAGCCCGTTCTTGACTTGTTCGATGTTGGCATAGGCGGGATAGATGAACGGGTAGAAAAAATCCGCCTGGCTTTCATGAAAGCTGACTGCTTTCTTGCCAAAGGCCTTGTCCTTCACGGGAAAATAAAAATTGTTGCGCATCGAATGATAGAATATGACGGGGCAGCCTTCCCCCTTCCATTGCTTGAACGCGATGAACGCTATCATGCCGGCATACACGTGGTCAGGATGCCGGTAATAGCTGTGTGCGAACTCAGGCATCACGACGAGGTCGGGACCGATCCTTTTGATGGTCGACCTTGCCCGCTGGAAGGCAACGTGCTTGTTCTGGGGAACCGTGGTATCGAAAATGTCGAGAAATGACACGTGGCTTGCCTGGATACCGATGAAGGCCGCGGCTCGCTGCAGTTCACGGGTGCGGATGCGGCCAAGGCGGGCGCCACGGAAGGCTTCCTTGCCTTGATCACGGCTTGCCCCGATACCTTGCTCGCCCCGCGTGAACGCGCAGAGATAAATATCCTTGCCAGCATCGACGAGAGCTCGAAGAAAGTTCGCGCAATACGTGTCCGTGTCGTCCGGATGCGCGAGGAACACGAGGATTTTTTGGATCTGCATTTTTTTTCCCATGGCTCGGTGGAAGGTGAAGGTTAGGGAGAAAAACTGCTCGAAGACGGGGAACATTTTCCGATAACGAGTTTTTCTATCTGTGGCATGTTGCTAGCAGTTACGCACCGGATGTGATTTATAATCATCGACGCCAATCTAGGAACATGGAATCAAATCGTATGCGGCATCTCATGCGGCTGTGGATCATCGCCCCTGCCTTGATCGTCGCGCTGGACGTTGTTTTTTATTACTTGTCCGATTGGTTGCATTCGAGCCACTGGTTCACGTACATCGACGCGTATGGCAGCGGTTTTTTCACGTGGTGGATCGATAGCGAGCAATTCTGGGGAAACTTCGAGCTCTGGACCGCCATCGGCGTTTTCACAGGCATTTTTGGCCTTTACGCGGGGGGCAAGGCCGCTGGCAGCACGTGGCAATCCCACCGGCACGCGATGCTCGTGATGATGGCGATCGCCATCATCATTGCCGTGGTCGAGCTCGTCCTTGGCCTTGCCGGGTTTCTCTTCCCCGCGCCGTTCACGATCGGAGGGATGCTGGTGAACGGCTGGTACGCGACGTATTTTCCTTTGCACGCGGCAACGGTGATGATATTCGCCACGGGGGCAGGAATTTACGTAATGAAATTGTTCGCCATCAAGCAGAAGCGTAAATTCGTGCCGGTTACTCGCGCCATGGCCATCTGCACCCTCGCGATCGCCCTCGTGGTCTTACACGCGAGCATCGTGTCAACGTGGAGCATCGATGCCTTGAAGCAGATCGATTATGCTATCACGGATCTTGCCGGGTATCTCTTCGTCGTGCTTCCTATCTTCGCGATGTGCACCGGCTATTTCGAGGAAAAGACCATTAAACAGGATATGGCAGGAATGCCCGATGAAGAACTCGCCCGCAATCGTATCCGGAACATCATCATCTACCCGATCATCGCGGCCGGCCTGGCCTTCGCATTTTTCGCCTGGATCTTGGTCACTGTTGGTTTCGGCACTACCTACGCGATCACCTCCCAGTTCGTCCCGAAAAACATGGTCACGTGGATCTACGCCGCGGTCATCGCGACGCTCTTCTATTTCGTCGGGCAATGGAAAGGAAAGGAGGCAAGATCGTGAACCGGGAAAAGATCGACACTAAAACATCGGCCATCATCATCGCCGCGATGTGCATCATCGCCGCATCGGCCATCATCGGCGGCGCGCGGGTCCAGCAAGCAGCACAAGCAACCCCAGCAATATTGCTCGACCAAGTCGGTTATCTCCCCGGCATGGAAAAGATATTCTTCTTCCAAGCGAACTCCAATGCCACCATTGTAGGCGCCACCTTCGACGTGGTTAACAGTTCTGGCACGCCCGTGGTGCACGGACGGCCAATCACCCTCGTGAAATCGACATGGGATAAGTGTTACGGGCAAGGTAATTTCACCGACCTCCAAGCGTCGGGCCAGTACCACGTCATCGTGCACTCGGGCGGGGGCACGTGGCAATCCGATCCGTTCACGATCTCGGGTTCCGCCTACGACCTCGTTCTCGAGCGTGCCGAGCAATATTATTACTACGCGAGAAGCGGCTACGAGCCCAAGAAGATCGTGCCCGGCTACATCGGACACTTTGCTGACTTCATGGATGATGGTTACTGGAATGATAGCGGGGTCATCACGTGGAAAAACTTGACGGGCGGGTGGCATGACGCGGGGGACTACAACAAGTACATGGAATCGAGCTATAACACGCAATTCAGCGCGTGGGCGCTGGCCGAATCATACGAGCTCCAGCGTGCCTATTACAACGCGTTGCCGAGCCTGTACGGAACCCCGGCACCTGATATCGTCGACGAAGCGACGTGGGGCTCGCAATTCCTCCAGAAAATGATCCAGGATGACCTGTCCGGCAATCCACGAGTGTTTTGCGGGGTGTTTGGCCGCTCGCATGGCCAATGGGATCGCTTCGGTTACTGGGGACCGCCTTCTGGCGGAACAGATAACATCCCTGGCGACAAGGATGATCGCATGGTCGGCTCGTTGTACCTCGTTTCCGGGGACTCGTCCTATGCGCAGCACCAGTACGGGCTCAACTTCATCAACGCCCCCGAACAATTGATGGTCGCTGCTGCCTTGGCCAAGATCGCATGGATCCAGAAGGACTTCCCGTACTGGAACAACGTGTCCTATGGCCCCGCCGGCCTGCTCGCCAACGCCACGGCCTTGCACGATGACGCCATTGGATCCATCATGAGCACGAGTTATGTCGTCAACGACACGGACTTCACGCATCTATGGGAGGCATTGTTATGCACGACCGAGCTTGCTCGTTGGGCATTGCACGACAATAACATAACGGCATTTGCTCGCTACACGAAAGAATCAAGCGCGATCAGGACCACCTTGCTTGATAATATGCCAAAGCAAACCGAGCCGAGCTGGGACGAGGCAGATATGCCCATCATCGCGGCCGTCCAGTACGACCAGCTGATCAACGGAACTATAGAGCCGGATCTGATTACAAACGTAATGGCATTCGCGCAGCTCTCGGTCGGCCCAGGCACGAACCAGCAGCGGAACATCTTCAATTATTGCCAGTACTCGAGCTCGATCGATTTTTCCTACTTCGGGTCAAGCGGGGCAATCTCGCTCGCCTCGGCGGTCGCGGCCCTCTGCTATAACATCACGGGCAACTCGACCTACTTGCACTATGCTTGCGACAACGTGGTTCACTGGCTATTCGGCACGAATCCGCTTGGCATCTGTCAGGTCGAGTCCTTGGGCACCACCAACCTGCCAGCCTATCACAACCGGTACTGCAACATCCCGGGCAATCCACGCGGGGCGGAGCCAGGTGCCGTGCCCAACGGGATTGCCCGCCCGCCGGTGCTAGCGAATGGCACGGCCATCGGCTTGAATAACTGGGAAAGCTCGCCTGACTTGCCCTATTTCGATCTCCGGGCGCCGAACCCGGAAACGCCCGCCCTTGCCGACTTCCGCAGCAACGAGGTTTACATCACGAATAGTGCCGAATTCTTGATCGGATTTTCCATGCTCATGAACGCCATGCACGCGTGAGCAAAACATCATCCATTTTTTAAAAAAAGGAATTATAAAGGAAATTCAAGATTCAAAAGTCTGCACATAATCATGGGTGGCGTTGATGTAATACGTGCCATTCTCCACGCTGGGCTCTATGTTCGTGCCCTCATGCCACTCGTTGAACGTGCAAATGAGCACCCAATCTGCCTTGGATCTTATGGCGGTGTTCCAGCTGTATTGATACTGTTCACCGTTATTCCGTTCAAGGACGGGCGTGCCGTGCCGAACTTGGCTGTCATTGTATCCTGCCAAGACCGTCGCGCATGCCAATTTCCCATTCGACCTTGCTGAAAGCACCAGCTTCTCGAATTGCGTCAACGAATTTTGCGGTTCGGACACGTAGAGGCCGAGTGGATTGTACGTGTGAAAGCCGTCAAAAATGGGGACCATATTTGATGGCACGTTATCTAC
>JGI26339J46600_10000192_pt1 | contig 21697 bp, 12 predicted proteins | sample BogFormECP12_OM1_FD_46600 | JGI IMG/M metagenome (IMG submission 46600) | reverse complement strand
ACCGCCAACGCCTCGCTGGCCACTTGCGGGAATGAGGCGGTCTCGGGCGGGAGCGGGAATTTAATGGAGAAAACCGTGAATTTCGGTATGCCAAGGTCCAGGACGATGGAGGCGAACGGCTGCGCGTTCCTGACGACCGACAATTCGAGGGTCGCCGCCGCAGGGGACAGATAGGATTGTTTCTTCGTTTCGCTCATCTACTTAGGACGCCTTAGTCTTTAGTCCAGATTATAGATCGAAAGCGTGTCGCTCTTGATCTTCAAATTCCCACCGAGGGGCGCGGAATCCTGAGGAGCAACGAGACCTTGCGGGCTGCTGATGTTCCAGTTACTCACCTCTCCCGTAGGGTTGCCCGTGCTATCAACAATCTGTATCCATTTGGACGGGTCGATGAGGTAGTTCGCCCCGAGGCACAACCAGATGATGCCGCCATCGTGGGTGAAATTTCCCTTGACAGAGGAGAAAGTCACCGAGCCCCCCGCCACTCCCCCCTGGGTAGCCACTTGCAGGTTCCCGTTAGGATCGAGCAAAAGCTGCCCTGTGAAGAAATTCCCGCCCGCCGACCAGAAGGGAATGCCGAGCATGTAATTCCCGTTGGCCTGAAGGGTGTATCCTTGCCACGTCGAAGGAGAAGGGAGAGGCTTCCAGTAAGCCGGACTGCTCGCCGGAGGCTGATTGGTGTTGCTTTTCAAGGACCGATATATCTGGTAACCGGCGAAGGGCGGGCTGATGGTGGAGAGATTCACCAATACCCCTCGGGGAAAAGTCGTAACCGGGTCCCACCCTACCGGAACCGCCTGGAGAGCCTGCCATTGAGACGGGGTGAGGGTCACCGGAAGCACCCGTCCGTATGCCGCCAGGGTCGTCTTGGGGTGCTTGACGTTGAAGATCGGCGCTATCCACAGCATCGGGTCGAGCGAGGAGGATTCGACCTGCGGGGAGGTTTCGACCTGCGGGATGAGAATCCTGAGGGTGTCGGTGATGGTCAGAGCGATGTTCTCGAACTCCCCGAAGATGGTGGTGAACGCGAGTCCGACATGGGCGGGCTTGGCCAGGTCGAGTGCCCCGTAGAGAGACTGGACGACTTCCTGAAGCTGCGCCAAATTTTGGATGTTGGTCAATGGATTATTCCCCCCGACGTTGACGGCCACACGGACGGTGTTGCGGTCCGACTGGTCGAACACCCCGTTTCCGACCTCTTTGAACAGTTCTTCCACGAGCACGGTCTTGCCGGTGTAGGCGAAGACGATGTCGGATAGGGACTTGGGGATTGCCCCCTCGCCGTAGGCGGCGATGAGGTCCACGAGCATATCCCGATATCCTACCGGGTTGCGAAGCTGGGAATAGCCCGTGAAGTTCCCCTTGTCGAACTGGTCGTTGTAGGGGTATACCGAACTGATGTGGAGGGGGTCCGCAAACCGCCGCTTGATGTCCGGGGGCGTGAGAAATTGCGGCTCCTTGGAGACGATATCGTATTGGAAATCGTAGTCCAGGCGAGCCATCTCCTGGGCTATGAACCGGAGGAGAGAGCCCCACATAGGCTGGTCGTTCCGTGTAGAGTAGTAGTTGGCGACCGACTGGAGGATGTAGTACAGCCTCGTATCTTCAAGAAGGAGAAGAGTTTCCCTTGATGGAAGATAAAGAAGGTCCGGGTTGTTGTTGTTAGACATTGGCAACCGTCGCTTGTTTGGATTTGCGGGCGGCGACCATCAACATCACATGGGAATGGGGGACTCCACGTCGTTTGGCTGCCTCGCTCATCCTTTTCTTGGTCTCTTCGGTTCGCTTCTTACCACGTAGTTTAGTATTTCGCTTTTGGCAAGTCTCAGGCGACTGTGTCTTCCCGGTTTTAGATACCGCCATTTGGGCTATTCTTTGCGGGTCTCCGCCCAAAACCCACCCAGAAGAGAGATAGATATCAAGTTCTTCTGGTTTCGCCAATTTTTCCATTTGTAAAATGGGGTTGTAAATCCACTTACGCCCCAAAGCCGACAACCTGCCTCCATTGCCAGAATTTTTGATTCTGAGGTTTTGCTTTCGTTCTTCGGAACATGGTACGCCCTTCAAGGGGCTAGCGAGAGACATCTTTTCACGAGTTTCAGGAGACGCTTTTTGACCGATACGGGATTCTCTAAATCTTTGCCTAACTTCTGGGTCATTAAACTTTGCGACAAGACGTTCTTTGTACCCTGGTTGGCTCCATACCTCTTTCATAGAATGACTCATTTTTTCACGAATTTCCTGGGGTTTGATCCCAATAAACCCCTCTTGTCCTCCCAGGAGAATATTATAGCCATACTCAGGGTCTTGGGCTCGAAGGAACTTGATGAAGTCCCGCTCCGTCTGGTCTAATTCTTCTCTGGTTTGGATGTCCGAACGGAGGGCGTGGATAGACCAAGAATCTCTTGGATATTTCCGCATAGCGGCGAATAGATGGGAGTGCCCCTTGTAGTACCAAGCTGCATACATCTTCTGTTGCAAATAATGCTTTAAGTTGTTCCCTTTGTGCTGCCCTACGTAGTATTTCCCGCTTACGTGGTTGGCTATCAAATAGATGAACACATGAACCTCCACTAAAGCACTGTGAAAGTTCGTTTATGTCATAAATACAGAACTACCACGCGACCAGCCGTGAAATATTCGGTGCTGCTCAAAACGATGTCCTTGGCGCTGCCCTCCCCCTCGACAACGTAGGTCACGAAATAGCTCTTCAAAGACGGCGAGGTAGTGTCTGCCGGAATCGTGATGATTACCTTCTGTGCATAACCCGCAGGAAATGGAACCGAGGAAGAGACTGAGTCGTTGCTCCCGATGATGTAAAACGAACCGTTCTGGGAAGATACAGTCGGCGTGACGGCGTTGGCCAGAAAGTCCTGGACGGATGCTGTGCGGGCGTATTCCTGTCCCTGGTAAAGCAGACCAACGAAGGAATTCTTGGGTCCCCCGGAGGGAACCGTCAGGTCCGGCAGGATCGGGGAAGTCGAGATGAAACTATGGTTGGGGATGGAGACAATCCCGGAGAAAGCCGGGTCGGACCCGAGCGGTGTCCACGCCGTGCCCGTGGGGATGACGACCCCGATGTCGTAGGAACCGTCGCTCTTGGCACACTTGATTAACGGAACGATCACGGACTGGACTCCGGTCGTTGCCTGGACGGCGCTGATGATCTCGGACTGGTAGAGCGTTCCTGTGGCGTTGTCCAATACCCGGTCGATGGCGGTCCTGATGACCGGATCGAGCGTGCTGGAGGAGACTCCCGACTTGAGGCTGACGGTCAGGGTGATGTCTACCGGATTGGCCACCATGGCTTTGACGAGGACGCTTCCTCCCGCATTTCTGGTGGACTCTATTTCGTTGGCCAGGATCGGAACAAAAGAGGGGAACTCCGTGGAAACATCGAAGGCTTCTGTGCAGAAGTAGGAAACGAGCACCTGTGCCCCGTCTGGAATGCGGCTGACGCCGGTCGAAAGGTTCCTTGCAACCGTGGCGGACCCGGAGACGGAGTTGACGGTCAGGGTGTAGTCCTGGTTTTCCAGCATCACGACACCATTGTAGGTCACTTTGACATAGCGACTGTCATGAGAGGTTAAAGCGCCGACCAACCCGGTGGAAGCCGTGACATTGACGGTGCCGTCAGGGTTAATCACTGCGCCGTCGAGCGTGAGATCGAATCGGTTCCAGCTTTCGGGGAGCCATACGTTGTAGACGAACCCGTTGTTATTCAATGTGCTGGGGATAGTACCGTTGAGGGTCTGGGTCTCGCCCGAGACAAAACTGAGGTGTTCGCTCAAAACAAACTTGTTGTAGCTCACTACCACTCGCTGGCCGTCCTGTATGGCGCTTCCGGTTGCCGTCCCGGTATCCGCAGCGGATGTATAGTCGGCATGGGGGTAGACGGCGGTAAACGATGTCCCGTTCGAAGAGGCGACGACGACGATTTGGTTGTTCAAAAACGTGGCGGCGGTCAGACCTGCCAAAGTCACCGGAGCGCCTACGCCGAAGTCGTTCACGCACGTTACGGCAAGGGTCCCGTCTGTAAGAGAGACGTTGGTGATGTTGAACGAAACGGTCAGGGGGACAAGTCCGTAGGTCCGGTAGGGTCCCGTGGCGGCGATGTTGTAATCCCGCCCGAAGACGTAGAGGGTGGAAAGGTCCGTGGAACGGACGGAAAGCACGTTCCCTATGACACCGTTCGCATCGACGGTCAAATCCATGGCCGAGTCGATAGTGACTGGTTGCGACACGCTCGACGTGATGGTGACGGTGACGGGAGATGAATCGATGCTCACCACCTGGACCTGATCGCCCGCTTGATTGCTCCCTCCGTAAAGGAGAAAGTCGGAGGTATGGATAAGGCTCAGCAATTCCTCGGGAATGGCCCCCGTATAACCGGGCTGACCCACGACTGAATTGACGGCGGCGACTGGCTGCTCCGTAGGCGTATCGGTGAGAGGAGTCTGGAGCCGAACAAAAAGCTGGTAGACGACGTTGCTCCCGGCACCGCTTACGGCGGCTAGGTTGGTGATGTAGGGAATCCTGACCTGTGACACCCCGTTCCCCGAGACTTGATAGGTAAGTTCGCCGGGGTCTAAGGTCAGGTACCCGGAGGCGGTGTCGAATTGCGACTTGTTGACACCCAGGAAGAACGACCCCGAAGGGCTGGAGATCAACAGTTCGACCGCATGGTAAAGAGGCCATTGAAGCTGCTGGAAGGCGACGTTCTGGACCTGAAACTTGATAAGGGAACTCGACACCGAGACGAGGGAAAGCGGTAGGTAGCTTGCAAAAAGACCCTCGGTACCGGAATTGCCGTACACAAAGGCAACGATGTCATCGTTTTGCGAGGACGATGTTCCCTGGGTATAGATGTCAACGCACCCGAAAACGTGCTTTTGCCGAATAGGGTCCCAGTCACGGAGCATCTCCACGTCGCCAGCGGCGACGACCGTGGCGGATACAACCCCTGGGGTTGCCAGGGCGGTGGTGAGATACCCGTTGCGGGTCCCGGAATCCACGCCTACGATTTGCTTGATGGCGATGCGGGCGGCGAATTTGGAATTGATCTCGGAATCCTGACCGAAGGTTGCGGTGGCAAGGTTGGTGACGTTCCAGCTAGCCGGTGCGGTCGAACTAATGGTGTTGATTGTCCCTGCGCCCGCATTTGTAGATGCCCCTGTGGTCTGGCAGGAAGCTGGGATGCTGACGGCGTAGAAGCCGTTGACCGGATCATAGAATGAAGCAGCGGAGCCGGGGGTAACCACCGCCGAGCCCGTGGTGACGAAGCTCAAGGACGGGGTGACATTGTCCGGGATGGTGGCGCAGAGAATCCCGATTGGGAAAGTCGCCGTCTGAGTGGGCTTGGTGTAACTGTAGAATGTAAGGGTTACAACCGAACCTATGGCTCCTCCACGAGTGAGCCCCGCACCTTCCCCGAGGATGTCAAACTGTTTGTCAATCAATGTCTGGGTGTCGTTGACATTGAGACCGAATGCCCGAGAAATCTGCTGCTTGATGGGGGAGGAATTGAAATCGTCGCTGACGCCGTCCCCGTTGGCATCGTCTATTTGGCTCATGGCCGAGACCGATGTGCTGCAACGGGCGAACCACTCCCGAACGCTTGCATTGGAGAGTTCGATTGCAATCGGGTCGATGAGCAGGTCCCGAAGCTCCGACCTGGGGGACAGGTCCAAGTTGGGATAAAGCGTCGTCATATTGGCGATGAGCCGCCCCGCTATGTCTTCCTTGCGCTGAAGGGCAAGAAAGTCCGTGGGACTGACCAAGGAAAGATTGACGAACCCGCAGAGAAGAGGACCGTTCTGCTGCGATTCGAACAAAGCATTGGTGACCGGGTCCTGGACCACGGTGCTCAACAAGGCGTAAAATTGCGTTGCATTGTTGACGGTACTCGGCGGGATGTCCACGTAATTGTACGTGAATGTCTCCGTCTGATTGGTGTCGGTGATGATCTGCAAACCAGTGACCGGGTCAAAGCTCGTCGTGCTGTTGGAGCTTATGACTTGAACATTCGCCCGGCTGACGGCGGTGACCGGCACGATGTCACCGTACTGGACATACGGAGGATTGATCCCAGCGGGGTCCGTAGAAATGACCACCCTGGTGCCTACCGTACCGGCGAACGTCGGCATAAGCCATTCCACTCGGCATGCCACTTGGGATTTGTAGGATGTAATGGCCGATGGCGGGCCAATGACAGCGCTGGAACCGCTCACAAACGGGATGATCGCAAACTGAACCACGGGGCTGATTTCGTAAAGACCCACGTTCACCCAGGTGACGCCGCCGTCATGGGTGACAACCCCCGCGATACCGTTTTCGGGCGAAGACTGGGAGTAAGCGATGGCGTTGTTGTTGTAACTGGCAGTGAAGCCCGTAGGAGTAGCGGTTAGGATAATCACGGACACGCCGTTCAAAAAGGCGGCCAATCGAAGCCGGGAGAAGGCAACGATCTCGCCCGCCGTGAAATTGTTGGCGGCGGTAACGGTCAGGATGTTGCCGACACTGATGGAGATCGCCGTGACCTGAGCTATGGTATCGTTGGACGCACCTAAGGTAAAGGTGATAGGGAGGGTTCCTCCCGAGAAACTGGTAGCGGCCAAAACACTCTGAACATACCCATTTTGGTCAACAATACGATCCCCAGCCAAATGAGCGACTCCAGGAAGCCATGTCACGGTAGGATCATAATTGCGAGCCAAGAACTGGATGGGTGCGGAGCCCTGATTCAATTCGATGTTTATCGTGCCAGTAAAGGTCACCAATCCTGAAGAAGGCTTGGAAGGAGACGAATTTACGGCGATTGCTCCGTAGGCCGAAACTTCAAGTCTGGTGTATGTCTGGTCAGCCTGAATAACATAAGGGAGGACGGTGGAGTCCACCGACATAGCGGTGATCTGCACGGGTGGACTGCCGACCAGGACTACCGGAGCGGTGAACAAAAGCGAGTTTCCTACATTTGGCGGTTGCATCTAACTTAGCTCCCCACGAGGTTTCTTGTTGACGATATCGAGAAATTGATCGGCAAGGGACTGGACTGGGTCCCGTAACTGGTTACCGAAGCCGCCACTGCGACCGATGTCGGATCGGGCATAGTGGTGGAAATCCCGGTTATATCCTTCAGCCTTTCCAGCAGGCTCAAGGTCTGGACCGTGGCTTGAGCCGACTGTATATTTTTCAAACTCTGAAGAGCGTCCATTATCTGCATGGATATATCGTCGGAGGTCACTACCGTACCGAACTTCTTGCCAATGTAATCCCTGATCGCGCAAGTGAATTGCGGATAGAATGCACACCTGGATGTCAGTACGAACTTCAATACCTTCTGAACCAATTCGTCCGTATTCGTCACCCGTGAAAAGCTGCCAACGCCGCTGCCCGACAGCTTGAAGTCGTTGAGTTGCCCCGTGGCGCTGCACCTCAGGCAGTAAGGCTGCAAGGTGATGTATTCCACCTCGATGAGGGGGATGAACCACCTGACAGGGAGATTGAACACGATCTTGCGGAACTGATCCTGGGTCAAAAGGCGATTCTCGTCCGCAACTATGGAATACCCGTAAACGGGGTCGTTCTGCTGGACTTCTTCGCCGCTTATCCTGACGATTACCTGCGAGAGCCCGTTGATCGGAGCCCTCATATTCAAAGCTGTGTCAGCCGCCAGATGGAGCGTCTTGAAATCAACGGTATCCACAATATACCGCTCCCCGGTAATCAGATGGGGACAGGGACCGCTCCGTGTGTTGAAATCGTAGCTCATGCTGTTGCTTTCAAAACTTTGGACTCTTCTCGCATTTGGCGAATGAGATTTCCAATGCAAAGCCATTCGTCATGAGAGAATTCCGCCCCTTTACCTCGGTTACAACGGCGGCAACAAACCACTAAGTTATCCTTTTCATAACCTCGGCTGCAATCTTTTCTGTCAAGGTGGTATCCTTTGCCCCCCTTGCGCTTTACATCCTGAAATTTGTACCAGATTACATCTTCGCCGCAGTAGTAGCACAGATTTATATTTGTGAAATCTAAAAAATCTTCAAATGAGAGGTGGGACAATTTCTTACGTTTAGCCACTGATAACATGTTGGTATACAAAAACTTATACGGAATTCCTCTTCTACTACACCCACAACTTTTAGTGCCTCTTCCACTCCTCCTTGAAAGACACCCTGCGGCAGTGGGAAGGTGTTCCGTGCCACAGTCGCAAGAACACTCCCATATGGCTCCCACCCGAGGAACTATCTTCAAAAGACGGTTCACTGTAAGCTTTCCAAATTTCAATCCCGTTAAATCGTTGATTTTCCCTCTCATGGGTCTATTTTCCCCCTATCTACAATACCAATGGGGAAATTAGAAGGACTGTGGTTAGCTTGCTCTAATTCAAAAATTGTGGGAGGGTCTGCGGGATGGACCCGGAAGTAGGGTTGATTTTTGTATAACTTAGTGTCGTCTACCAATACACTTTGATACTCTGGTTTCGAGAAATAGCTGTCGATCTTGGTCAGGATGTCCTGCAAAGCCGTGGGATCGCTCGGAACGCTTTTAGGCGTGCCCGCAGGCGTCGAAGTCTGGACAAAATCGTTGGTATATTGAGCTAGGTCCTCGTGTTTCTCAATGATGCACCGGACTTGGTTCATATAGTAGGAGGCATCCTCGTGACGCTGGAACATCTCGCGCATGCGAGTCTTGACTTTGCCCACCAGGACCATAGGGAGTTGATCGTCCCCTGACGGGAAGTTGAAGTGCCCGTTCTCTCCTGGTTTCCAGGCTTCTTTGTTAAAGGTGGGAGCGAGGGTCTCACCGTAAGTGCCGGTTTCCCCTGGATATACCGAGGAATAGTACTGTTCTAGAACGCCCGCCGTCTTGCGGAGTTGCTGAGCCCTGATACGATGGAAAGTAGACACCGCCGCCACGTCGCCCTGACGAGAGTTTGCCCACTGTTTCAGGGCATTCCACTGGGTCAGAGAGAAGTTCCCCAACCAGTGGAAGGGAGGTCCGGGATAAGCATACTTCCAGTTGTATCCGGCCAAGCGCTACCCCCTAGCTGCGGACGACGGTGATGGTAGCGATCTGTCCATTGACATAGGTAATCGTTCCAGATGTTATCGTCGTACCGCTCAAATAAGTCAAATGACCCGATAGAGACAGACTAAGAGCGAAAAGATAGGTGCCGCTCCCCGCAGGCGGGAATTGGACCACCGCCGTGTAGCCCGTCAGCCAACCAGCGAGTGCGCCGCTGCCGTAAGTCGGAGTGATGCTCACGATTGAAGCGCCGTTGTTAATCGAAGCGAACACATTCACGGTGTTTCCCGTGCTGCTGGCGGTTCCCTGCTGCTGCGGAGACAGCGGTTTGTAGAATACTATGGCAACGCTGGAAGTAGACGGGACAGTGTAAGTCAGTGACAGCTTGGCGCTTGAAACCTGAAGTACTGCACCGGTACCTGGTTGCTGGGTGCATTGCAGATAAAAAGTGAAGCCGAATGCACTACTGTTTGCTTCGTTGGGAGTCACTCCGCTCAAAACGAAATCGAAGCGACCNGAACCAACCTGCACTCCGCTCTGTGCGGACGGCGGATGGGCGGTGCCGATCAAAGTAACACCGTTCTGGAAAGTCTCACTGCTACCGGCAGACTGCGAAACGACCAGAGACACCGTCGCGTTGGTGATGGTTGCGTTCGCCGGAATGCTGAACCCCATATTGGTCATGTTCAACGTGTGCGAAATGTGTGCGTTGCTGTTGTCGCTCCCGTAAAGGGTGATGGTATCGGACCCCCCGTTTTTGAGGTTTCCGAAAGAAACCCACCCGACAGAACCGGAAGTTACCTGAACGTCGGCTTCGGTCTGAGGCGTGGAGGGACCGACAGTGTGGATGAAGGTGTTGTTGGAGATACCAATTGAAGTCCCGGATACGGACACCGTCGGCATGACCATGTAAAGAAATGGGGTGACCAATTGTTGGCCGCCCTTGCCGGACCCGAAGCCGAACAAGTCGAAGGCTTCCGTGCCGGTACTTGGGTATGACAGATCGAACCACGCGATATCGAAATCGGTCAAAGTCAAGTCGGTGAGCGCCACGCCGGAAGGCAGCGCTCCACCGGCATAGGCATACTGGAAATTGGGATTGGCATAGCTGAAACTGACGATCCCGCTGGAAGCGCTGTTGTCGGCCGACAGGGAGAAATCCCCGGTCCCGTCGATATGGGCGGCCTGGGCCTTATCGACCGCAGCGCCGTTGTAGGTCTGGAAGTTGAAAGCCCCCGGAGCATTGTAGATGGGCAGACTCCCCGCAGTCCCTTCCAGGAGGGGCACGCCGTAAGCGGGGACGGTGCCCACCGTAGGACCGAGACTCAAAGCGCCGTTGGAATAGACGACCCAAGTGAACGTGGCGAAACCGACGATCCCCCCAACGTCCGTGACGGTTACGGGGAAGTTGTTAGACCCCAAGGTCCCGTTGGCGAACGGACCGCTGAGGACGATGAAAGCGGTATATCCGAGAGACGCTCCACCGCCTGTCACGCGCGTGAAGACAAAAGGAAAGGAGACCGAAAATCCTGCCGGGACGGTCACGCTCATCTGGCTGGGGTCGTTGGCGAGAAGATGGCTTGCTACGATGATAAACGAACGGTTCCAGCTGGAACCGATGGTGGTGACATCCCCGTTTCCGACGTAGCCTAGGATTCCCAAATTCAGGGAATTGACATAGTCAATTCCGGTGCTGAGAGTCAGCCCGGTATTGATCGTCAATATCGCTGGCGACGGACCGTTAAACGCCTGGGTCGCCTTCGATCCGATACTGTCCTGAACCTGGACAGTGAAACTGAAGTTCCCAGTCTGATTGGTAGTTCCGCCCAAGATTCCACCGGTGCTGACCGTGATCCCGGTCGGAAGGGTACCCGCAACCAAAGACCACGTATACGGAGGAACGCCGCCAGAAGCCTGCAAGGTCTTGGAGTAGGCAACCCCCGCCTCGCCTGACCCCAACGTGGTAGTGAAGATAATGAGTGTGCTGGAGGTGACTTGCATGGTGAAGAGGTGAGATGCCGTATCTGCCGGGCTCATGGCATCTACCACTTGAACGGTGAAGTTCCAGGTAGTTGCCACGCCGCCAGTTCCTTGCAGCAATCCGCCGCTGCTCAAGGAGAACGGGAACCCTGGCGGAGGAGAAGGAATCGACCACGTATAGACAGGGGTGCCGCCTGACGGGTCGCCGCCGCCCGTAGCCGTAAGTTGGATGGGGGTGATAGCAACCCCAACGGTTGCCGTAGGCAACCCGAAATAGCCCGGAAACGGCGGAGGGTTGATGGCCAGGTTCGTCGTGGCGGTGATGGTCACGATGGCGGTGGCCAAATGCCCCGCTTGGTCAATCGTTTGGACGGTGAAAGAAGGCTGCGCACCGGCTGCGCCTGCGAAGACGCCCGTAATCTTAGCAGTGGTGCCGTAGTCCGAGACGCTGGCGGTCAATGAGAGCCCGGACGGGAGAGAACCCAAAATCACGGACCAACTCACCAAGTTTGAAGGTCCTGGAGTCGAAGGATCGGAAACCGACAAAGTCCCCAAGTAGGGAACTCCCCTCAGTAGATCGCCGACCCCGGCCGTGCTGATGGTCATGCCCGCGACAATTCCTACAGTGACGGCGAGGCTTTTGTTGGCTGTGTTCAACAAGGAATCAGTGACGATAAAATTCACGGATTGAGTGCCATAGCCTGCTTGTGCAGTGGTGCCTGAGATGAGACCGGAACTGTCGATTGTGATCCCGGTCGGCAACGATGCCGATACGTTGGTCCAAGCATAAGGAGCGAGACCGCCAGTAGCCGTCATCTGGAACGAGTACGGTACGTTGATGGTGATGGGGGGAATGGATATGGTGGCGACCAGCAATGTGCTGAAAACATGGACGACTATTTGCCTTCTGGTCACCGATCCGACGCTGTCCGTGAGGGTGAATGTGATGGTAGCGCTCTGTCCCTCCAGACCAGCGGCAGGCGGAACGGTGCCGGACAGGACTCCGGTACTGGGATTGAGGGTGATATAGGCTACGAGAGCGGGAAAGCTCGTCGCCATATCACTGGTCCACGTATAGGCCGGGACGCCGCCGTACCCCTGCAATGTCGTAGAGTAGGCTTGATTGACGATGATGTTCGGCAACGATGCGGTGAGGATGAGCGCCGGTGTACTGTAAGTTACGGCAAGGCGTTGATAGATGTAGCCCGTAGCTCCGGTAGTGGTGGTCACCGCTATCCAGACATCGAAATACCCGGCTTCCGTGGGGGCTCCGCTCCAAGTGACGGTGCTTCCGGTGGCGGAAAGGATCGTACCGGCCGGAAGATGACCACGATAGACACTGGCTGAGGCCAGGTTGGTTGCCTGAGAGGAGATTGTAACGGCGAAAGACCTGTTGATGGGCACCGAAGCAAAGGTGCCTTGAAGAGGTACTGCATTACTGACGGTGTCCCAGAAAACTGTCACGGTCCCGTGGACGACGTTGTAAGCGTCTATGTACTCGAAAACACTGGTATTGCCCCCGGACAAAGTCCCGAAGGTCGCAGTAAGATTCCCGTAAACCAACCCAGAGATTTGATCGAGAGACAGACCGGAGGGGAGCGAAGAACCGGATTGCACCCTGACGGTGTAGGGAGAATTGAACACCTGAGGAGAATTGAAATAAGGTCTCCTGGGGTCGAGTCCGATGAAATTTCCCACGATGTAAGGTCCGGTGTAGGTTGATACCGTCCCGATGTCCGAGGTACCGCTGTGCGTGATGAGCGAGAACTCCTGAACGATGGTGGCTACCGTGGCGGTTCCGTTGGTGAGCGGGATATGTACCCGAGCCTCGATGTTGTTATAAGGGGCGCTTGGCGGACCGACGACTGTCACCTTGGGTCCAGAAGGATCGACTGTCACAACGAGACCGTTGGAGCGGGAAAAATCGGACTGAACCAGAAGGTTGTTCTGATTGATGAGGAATCCCCCCAAAGGTCCCGTTATCGAGAACGATGAAGACGTACCGTCGCCGCTGCCCCAAATGTGGTCGAAAGCGGCATGGGTCACAAGGATGTTGCTGATCTCCTTGTTCACATTGTAGTAAAAAGTCTGAGTGATTAAGCCAGCGGCGATATCGTTCACGGTGATGGTGAAACTGTGCGTGCCCTCATGACCGGAAGGAACTGCGATCTGAAGTTCGAATTTACCGTTATCCAGTTGATTGTAGTTGTCACCGTTGGGATTCAGGGCGTATGTACCATCGTCTGTAAAACTGAAAAGCGTGTAAGGAGGAGTACCCCCGAGAACGGGAACCTCAAGACGAAAATCCTGTCCTGCAAAAATCGTCGGTTGAACGAGAAAACCTAATTGGAGAGCGGCACGAGATAAAGTAAACTGAAAAGTTGCCGAAGCCAGTGCGCCGACAGCATCCTGAACTTGAATGGTGACGGAGAACGGGTTGACATAATCCGTGGTGTTGTAAGAGCAGGGAATTCCCGAAATCACCCCCGTGCTTGGATTCAGAACCAACCCAATCGGCAGAGTGCCGCTCTGAATGGACCACGTGAAGGGGAGCAGTCCCCCCGAATTTTTGACCGTGGTGGTATACGGTGTCAGGACCGTAGCTCCGGGAAGGGATGTCGAGGTGATTGCCAAGTTTGTCAGGACGGTATAGCTGAACGTCTGCTGCGCTATGAACGGGGTCGGCGTGCTGGAATCCATAACCGAGATGTTCACCGTGAAGGTGCCCAACTGGGTAGGGGTTCCGCTTATCGTACCGTCAATGGACATCCTCAAGCCGGGCGGCAAACCGGTAGCAAACCAGCTAAACGGACCGTTGGAAGCCGGACCGGCAGTCATGAACTGGAAGTATTCCTGCGGAATACCGATGAAGGAATTCGAGGGCATGCTGGTCGTCGTAATGCTCGTCGGGGAGGCGGACGAGGACGATCCGGGGACGATCCCCAACGGCGTGAGGGGTTCGGTGGCCTGCGGACGACCCATTACGGGGAATACGTCCAGAGCCATAGTCCCGAGCAAAGAGCTTGCGTTGGAGAATCGACTCGTAGCGACTAGGAGCTTGAGTTCGTTCGTGATCGTGTCACGGACAAGGTTGCGGACGATGACTTCGTAAGGGGCGGCCTGGACGGAAGAGGTTGTGTTGTTGACGATCTCGAATCCCTGTTCGCCTGCCACGCCAAGCGTGCCGGTTATGGAGGTCTGGGGAGCCGTGGTGAACTGCTGGTTAATCACGAAAACGGAAAAGCTGAAGGATCGCGTCAACTTGACGGCGGGGGCGGCGTTCGTGAAATTGGCGAACACCTGGACGACGATGTTCTGCTGGCCCGGAGCGGTGAAAATCTTGGTCGTAGTCCGGCTGGTCAAAGGCAGGGGACCCGACGTGGTTCCATCTTGATAAAGGACTTGCCAACCGCTGGCAATGGAGCCGTCATAGCTTCCGCTGAGGGTGATAGTCAGGGTTTGCCCGAGCGACAGGGTCGTGTTGTCGAACGAAACCAGGGTGCTCGTGAGAGCGTGAGGGAATTCGTGGGGATTGTTGAAATGGGGACTGTTGAGAAATTGACCGAGGTCCGAAGAAAGTCCCTGCATGTCAAGGGTGTAGTCCCCCGACGTAAGCTGCTGGTCAAAAGACGGGCTGCTGACGGTGCCGCCGAAAGCCGTGCCCGTGGTGAAGTACGTCACGGGAGTGTTGCCGGGAGGTGTGGCAACGAAGAGATTCCACCCCGAATAAATGGAGTAGTTCCCATTGACATCGAACGGGGTCCAATTCACCGTCAAAAGGTAATTTTGGTCGATGTTTGCGACTGTCGGTGCTGCTTGAAGTGCTGGTGTGCTCATAGGTTCTTTATCCTACAATTGAGTGACGACTGAAGACGACGGGTCAAGGGTAATTCCCCCCAAAAACGGGTCGATGGTCACTGAACGACTAAGTACTGAATTTGCCGTAAGAATGGCTTGCCCCGCCGTTTGGAAGCTACCGGCTGCCGCAATGCTGGAGTTGAGTTGGGCGTAGGCAACGACTGTTGACGCCGAGATATTTGTCTCCTGCCCTGCTGCCGGGGCATGGATCGAAAGATTGAGGGACGAAGAACGCTCCGCCACGAAGAACGAACCTGGGGTCGCCGCTGCCGCAACCGCCAAATCCACATCGGATACCGTGAGTTCCGACTGGGAAAGAACGACTCCGGTGCCCGCAGCGGGGAGGGTAATCGAGCCCCCGGTCATGATGACCCCGGAACCCTGCTCGAAACCGGCCGCCTGAGCATTGTTCTGGAAGACGCAGGAGACGAACTCAACATCGGAGTCAATCCCGTACACTGCCGGATTGACGAATCCCTGGAACTGCAAGTTGTTGAAAATAACCCTGCTGTTGTCCACGAAGAACGCCGAGGTAGGACCATCCCCGAAACCCTGCCAGCCGGTGGCGTCGATGACGACCGGGCTGATGGCAGCGGCTGTGCTGGTGATGACGACTCTTCCTTCTTCCTGGATGCTGAAAGCAAGGTTGGCCAGGGCATACCATTTGGAGGAGCGCACAGTCCCATCCCCAAGGGCGATGACCTGCAAGGTAGAAGACAGGGAACTGATGCTGTACGCAACGCCCGTGGATACAAGCTGGATGGAACACGGGTGCCTGAGAACCGGAGGGAGAACGGCGACCGCCGCCGTGATGGTGAGCTTGGGCGTCGATAGGCTGAGCCCGTCGTTCGAGTCATTCCCGCTGGCATTGTTCACATAAAAGACAATCGGGGCGATGGTGCTCTGGAGATTCTGCCCGAGCGCCGTCTTGGGTGCAGGTGCGGTGATGGCAAAGCCGACGTGGGGGATTGCTTGACTGAAGCCCCTGCCTCCCGTACCTCCTTGAAGAAGCTGTATTTGCTTTCTGATGTCCCTATTCAGCGGAAGGATGAAGTCGTTTGTGTGCAGCGGAACCTCGAACACCGTCTCGACGTTGCTCTGCCTCATGGCGACGTAGTTGCTGTCGAAAAGCGTCGAGAGCGGGAGGTTCGTAAGCGTCGAATCCAGCCAACCTACCTGAGAAGGCAGAGTAGTGGAGATGGGAAGCTGCCGGTTATAGGGAAAGACATCGGCTAGACCCACGATGGGAGCGGTGCCGGTCCCGTTGGTAGTGATGAGGGCGTTGTCGTCCGTGAAGAGGATTTCGTAATTGCGAGCCGTCACCCCTTCGCCCTGGTAGGGGATATACCGCTCTTCCAGGACAAGCACGGAATTGGGATTGAACGCAGGCAAAATCGAACCGACAAAGAAGAAATTGGTTCCGCTGCTGCCGGTGACGAGGTTGACTCCCGGAACTGTGATGGTGACAAAGCCGTTGTTGAAGTCCACCGCAGAACATTGGACTGCCGTGAGATTGTTGGACTGATCCACGACCCATACGAACTTGTTGGTATCGTCCCCGGATATACCCTTGATTATGCAGTTGTTGGAGGCCAGCACCACGGTGCTGACGTCGGCGACATTGTCGTAGGATACTGATTCCACCACGACTCGGGAATCCATCGTGAAGGAAGACGAGGAAGGATATGTCCCGAACAGTACCGTCTCCTCGATCTCCGTGACGCCCTTGACCGGGGCATTGAAAGCCGCCTGTGCGGTGTCCTGCGCCATGAAGACCACGACCACTATGGAATTGGCGGGAACTGCCTGCTGGATGGATATGACGCAAGAGGTACCCGTCATACCTCTTGAGGATATGGCATACACATTGCCCGTCGTCAAGTCAAAAGCCGAGACGGAATAAAGACCGTTGACGTTCCCGTTTATGCCCATCCTCGGAATGGTGAATGTCGTAACCACACCACTGGCCACCGTCTGCTGGACCCCCGAGGAACCCGGAATCTGTACCCATACCCTGGTGCCGAATTGGACGCTCGAATATTCGGGGTTGTAGGTCCACACCTGATATGCTTGAGCCGATAGTTGCTGCGTTTGTATGACGTATTCCGAAACCCCGTACACCGGAAGCGTCTTGCCGCTGGCGGAGTCCGCATCGAACAAAGTCCCGCCGTCCATGGCGATGGGGATGTTGACGAGATTGGCCTTCCCGCCGGCCGGGTAGCTGACTCCGAGCGTCACATAGAGGTTGTTCGCCCCTGGGTCGAACGAAGTCCCGATGAGGTTGAAGGGGAAACTCACGACGATGGTCTTGGACCCGATCCCTGAGATACGCACCTGACCCGACAACAAGTTAATGGGTATCTTAATCCCCGGAGAAGGACTGTTGAATCCCTGCAAAAAGACACTGCTTATCGATGCCGAGGAAGCGCTCGGAAGAGCGACCACAAAAGCGTCGTTCTGTGTCCATCGAGAGCCTTTGGTACCCACCGATTTGTTGTTGATCGTAATCCGTTGAGTGACTGGAAACGTTCTCAGGTCGGAAGAGAAACCGTTCGAGAATCCGTCGAAGGCCCCGAGATGCTGGGTATTGGCGACGAGAGCAGGAGCCACCGAGACGTAATAGTCCAGGGCGGAGCCCAGGGCGGAGGGACTCATGCCGGGGGATATCCCGCGACCGATATGAGACCGAAGGTTGCCGGTGAAAAGGTCAACGATCCCTTCGTTGGCGAGCTTCTCGAAATCCCACCCGTCCAGGCTGACGGTCTGCCTGAGATCGACCGTATCGTCGGCATAGATTTGATCCGCCAAGCGGGAATCGAACCTGCCGGAAATCTCGTACTGGATGAGACCCGAGGCGCTGATATGGGGGTCTGCGCATCCGAAGACGTTGTTCGAGAGATAGAAGGGTCCCGAGTTGCGCTGGAAGACCACGGCAAGCGGCATGGCGTAGCTGTACCCGTCCATGGTGCCGAGGAAATTGTTCGGGTTGCCGTCGCCCGCACGCCACAAACCGGTGTCACCCGTAATGGCTCCGAGATTATGAAATTGGTAAGCGGTATCCGTGTTGATGGGAGTGGACTGGCCGGCCTGGGCGTAGACGCCCTGGTTGACTCCTGGTCCGAGAGGGTCAATTCCGTAGCGATTGATCGTGAAGTCGTAGGCCAAGGTGACACGCTGGACGTTGATCCTCCATTGTATCTGCGCCCGCTGGGTGGTGAAGAGCCCGTTGTTGAAGATATCGACCGAGTCGTCGGGGATGGATTCCAGCAAAGAAGGGTCCGGGGTAACTCCGCCATAAGGGTAGAAGTAATTCTGGTTGGTCGTCGGATCGACGTAGTAGCCCGTCTGGGAGCCGAGTGTGGGGTCCAGGGATTGATACCAAAGCTCCAGGAAAGCCACGTATATACGGGCCGGCTCATCCTGGGACTGATACCAGAAAGCGGGCGGCGGAAGAATGACTTTGTTGACGGTTTGGTCGGCCGACAGGGAGCCGGTGACGGTTACGACCTCTCCGTTGAACAAGACATCGAATCTGGGAACGGTGAAGGTGTTGGCCACTGTCGTATCGAATGCAAGGGGGGAATACGTCAGACATCCCGAATTGGCAGGACCGTCCTTCAGGAGTTGTTGGCGCTTTAACCCTTGAAGGTCTTGGATTAAGTTGANATCGGCATCGCTCAGTTCCCGGTCATGAAGACCGACAACCGTGAGTAGACTTTTGCCCGAGGGGTCTAGCGTTCTTGAGACCGTAGAAGGATATAGAAACATTTCTAAGCACCTGTGCCTTGACTTCGCTTCTTCTATTTAGAGAGGCAAAGTCGCAAGACTGAGGATTTCAAATGGCGAATGCTCCCTACAATTATCTCAAGCAGCCGATGGTCGCAACGGCCCTGATTCAACAAAGTGACTCGGATGGCTTCTATTTTCCAGGAAACAATGGACATACGGGATACGCCTTCAATGGACAGCACTACACAAACGGGGTGCAGGACATCGGATACCCGTCCGCCTCGTGGTTTTCAGAAGGGTCCGGTTCTTACCGAGGAGCAGGAACTTCTTTTCCCTTCTACGGCTTAATACTCCTTGGAAGAGCATCCATGACCATATTGGACGAAAGCAACCCTTCCCTAAACCTGTGGATGACTTTCCTTTTCGGCAATGGGATGATGCTGACCGACAATTTCATCATGGGAGACCCAAACTTTTCAACGAGTTATCAAATGGGATTCACGCCCTCGGGTCTTTCCTATGCGAATGGAAAACTGTCCGTGGTGCTTTCCCCGGACCGTGGTTCGGAGAGCATAACAAGCACTATGGCAATAACCATTGACTTTTCACAGGACAGGGCTTACCTCGACGTGGCGGTGTAAAGGAGAAACCATGCAATACTCGCTGAAGGGAGTGGCCTTGACGGAGAGTTTCGAGGGCTGCCGATTGGCTTCCTACCAGGATTCGGTCGGGGTTTGGACCATCGGGTACGGTCACACCCATGGAGTGGGATCGGGACAAACCTGTACGCAGGAGCAGGCACAGGCGTGGCTCGAAGCCGATATGGCTAATGCGGAAAGCGCCGTCAATCTCTACGTGAAGGTCGTCCTGACTCAAGGAGAATATGATAGTTTGGTCGATTTTACGTTCAACCTGGGGTCAGGGAACCTGCACTCGTCTACCCTGCTCAAGCTGGTGAACGAAAACGATATGGCGGATGCGGCGAACGAGTTCGCCAAATGGGATCGTGCCGGGGGGATGGTGGTCGCCGGACTGCTAAGGCGCAGGCTGGCGGAAAAGACTGAGTTCCTTGGGAGCTAAAGCTCCTCGTGGCAATCCAAACAGTAGAACCTTCCCGTTTTACGCAACTGTCCTGGGTCTCTGTCATATCGCTCGGGGTCGTCAACCGTCGTGATGGCTTCCTTCACGTCATGCCCTTAGCTTCCTCATTGATCCTCCAGTACCTTTCTGAGTTCCTCTTTGGTCACGTCGTTCAGGATTTTGCCCGAGGCAACCAAGTCGATGAGTTTTTTGAGCGTTTCTTCCATCCCCTTGATGTCCAGCCGCTTGCCCGTAAAATGCGCCCCGGCCAAGCTCAGGGCGGCGTAGACCGCATAGGCGGCAGGAGTCCCTGCTTCGTCTTTGACCGAACGCAGAATCCGCTCCAGACGAGTCCTGCCCGTGACGGCCATGAAATCGTCCAAGATAATACTCCCGACCTCGTTCATCGCCCTTCCTTTCTCAAGGCATCCCACACTTTCTCATACTCGCCTTTGACCTTCGGGTCCACCGGGTAGTCTCTCGGCGGACGGTTGGCTTTGATGAGTTCCACCACGTCGCCGAGGTCCTTGGCCCTGCCAATCGGACTCCCCATATAACTGGACAGCTTCACGGACAAGAGTTCAGGAAGCTCCAGGAACACCGGCTCCGAGGACACGACGGTCGGGACCGGCAGGCTCATGGGACCCGGACCCTGGTTGGAGCCGCCCTCCATGAGATCGATAGGGACCCTTGTCTTTTTGTCGGTCACTGTCATCTTCGATCCCTGGTTCCTCCTGAAGAGACCGCTCTGCGTCAGCCGCCAGATGGCGTCATTGACGTTCGGGACGACGATGTCCACATCCGAGGTCATCCGGGCGTATCCCCGCTCCTGGACGGCAAATCCGCCGCAGACGTAATGGGGAATGTCCCAAGTTTCGAGAATGAGGACCGCCCTCTTGAGGGCGATCTCCAGGAAGGTGGTTGCGGTGACCTTTCGTAAAAACTCCGCTTTAAGGTTGAAGATCATTCGCCTGCCCCTGAATGCTCGTGGCTCGTCTTGAGCATCTGCAAGACGCCCGCCCTGGTGATGTAATCCCCGTTAAGCTGCCTGTTCTCGATGTCTTCCAGGATTGACCTGAAGTTCTTCCCCGGCTTCATGCCGATGGCGATGAGATCGTCCCCGGTAATCAGCCGCTCGGGATTGATATCGGCGATGGTGAGACTCCGCAGGTANCTGAGAAGCACGTCTACGCATGCCCCGGAGGAGTTGGCTCCGTCCCGAGTCCATCCTAATCGAGCGTCTTGCTCCGCCACGGTCAGTCCGCTGTAAGCCCCCGGCGTGCGCATCAGGCGCTTCAGCCGAGGGATTTCCCTGTTCGGACTCGACGGTCCGAATTTAAGGGCGTGACCCAGGACCGCTTCCTTTACGTTTAACGCCCCCGCGATATCAGCGGTCTGATCATTTGAGAGCTTGAGTTGAAAACATGCGTCTTTGACAAATCGCAAATCGTTGTTAGACAATAACATAGCCATCCCGAGGAGAGGATCGCTGACGGGAAAGGCCTGGAATCGGCGAATCACGTTGGCTACCCCTGTCTTGACTTCCTTCACGAATGGAAGATAGTCGATCAGTCCGGTCTGGATCAAAGGAGCCAAACCTTCTGTCGGATGCGGGCTGGACACGATCTTGAGAAGTTCGATGGCAATACGCTCGGCCGACACTTGTTGGATGCGTGGGGCGTTGATTGCAATGGCCTTCCAGGTATCGGGAGCGATGTCGAACCCAAGCTGGGCAGCGAAACGACATGCCCGGAGCATGCGCAGGGCATCCTCGGAGAATCGGGCATTGGGGTCGCCGATGCAGCGGATGGTCTTTCCCTTGAGGTCTTCGTAGCCTTCCACGTGGTCAACGATCCCATAAGTCACTGAATCATCAAAGTCCTGGACGGTATAGCGGATGTCCGCCCCCTTGAGGGCTTCCTCGTATTCCGCCACGGTGTAGGCATCAGTGGTGTCGCCCACGCACAGGAGACCGTTGATCGTGAAGTCGCGGCGGGATACGTCTTCCTCGGCCGAGTCG
>JGI26339J46600_10000190_pt1 | contig 21793 bp, 28 predicted proteins | sample BogFormECP12_OM1_FD_46600 | JGI IMG/M metagenome (IMG submission 46600) | reverse complement strand
CTTGTACTGGTCCGTGGTGCATTGCGCCTTTTGCGAACACGCACCGCAACGCTTGCGGCTTCCGATGTAGGCGTGGGTTCGATTCCTGACATTCCAACCGACGAAGTTGAGTTGTTGGCCAGCGGGACAGAGGTAGCTGTTGTTTTCGGGAAGATAGGTGAAGCGGTTGACCAGACCGGCGAATTTTGTACCAGGGGAAAAGTTAGAGAAACTGGTACGAAAGGAGCTGGAGCATGGCGAGGAAGAAACACAGTCCTGAACAGATCGTCGCGATCCTACGGCAGATCGAAGTCGAAGTAGCCAACCACAAGCCCACCGGGCAGGCCTGCCAGGAAGCGGGCATCACCGAACAAACCTACTATCGCTGGCGCAAGGAATACGGCGGTCTGAAGCTGGAACAGGCACGCCGGATGAAGCAACTGGAGAAGGAAAACGCTCGCTTGCGTCGGCTGGTGGCCGAGTTGTCGCTGGAGAAGCAAGTCTTGAAGGACGTGGCGGCGGGAAACTTCTAAGCCCTGAACGGCGACGTTGCGCGGTAGAGCATGCCCGGGAGCAGCATCGGTTGTCGGAGCGGCGTGCGTGCCGGCTGTTGGGGCAGGGGAGAGGGACGCAGCGATACATCCCGACCCAGCGCGACGAGGAAGACGCGTTGCCGCGAGCGATCGTCGAGTTGGCGAGCCAGTATGGTCGTTACGGCTATCGCAGGATCACGGCGGTGTGGCAGCGAGCGGGTTGGAATGTGGGACGGGATCGGGTGCAGCGGATCTCCACCCCACGGACGAAGACCTGTCCGTGGGGACCCCGGATCTGGCGGCGGGAAGGGCTGAAAGTACCGGCAAAGCAGAAGCCGCGAGGCCGGCTGTGGCTGCATGACGGTTCGTGCGTACGGCTTCGTCCGGAACATGCGAATCACGTCTGGAGCTACGACTTTGTCAGCGCCTTCACCCACGATGGACGTACCCTCCGCCTGCTGACGCTGATCGACGAGTCCACCCGCAGGTGTCTGGCACTGCGGGTCGCACGCCGGCTGAACAGTTACGATCTGATCGAAACCTTGGCGGATCTGATGCTGGAGCACGGAGTCCCCGAGCACATCCGCTCGGACAAGGGACCCGAGTTCGTGGCGCTGCAGCTGCGGCAGTGGCTGTCGGCCGTGGGAGTCAAGACGCTGTACATCGAACCCGGCAGTCCATGGGAGAACGGGTACTGCGAAAGCTTCAACGGGACGCTGCGGGATGAATGCCTGAACGGGGAGATCTTCTACTCGCTGAAGGAGGCGCAGGTGGTGATCGAGCAATGGAGAGTGCAGTACAACACGGTACGGCCGCATTCGTCGCTGGGCTATAGGCTACCGGCACCGCAAGCCATCTTACCCAAACAACCGGGGCATGGAGATGTGGAAAACGCTCCGCGTTTCCCACACCCCCACACCCCCGGCGACGACTACGGACAAATGTCAAACGAGGCGTTACACTAACAATCCACTTGGTACAAAAGATCCGTCACGTCACTACCGCTAAGCCTTTTCAACGTTGCTGATCCATTTCTGAATGCCTATCGGGTTTTTAACTCTGCCAGCTTGCCTTTCAAATCTGCGACGGCTTCTTTAGCATGGCCTATCTTCTGTTGAACTTTGCCCTCCTTCTTTTCAGCTTTCCCTTCGTCTTTCAAATTGCGGTCATTCGTAACCTTTCCGATCCCCTTCTTGATTGTTCCCGCGACTTCGTGGAAGCTGCCCTTGATCCTGTCTTTCGTGCTGGTTTTCATATTTCTCCTTTTCTCCTTTTGTCCTCGCAAAGCTTGGATTTCGGTTTTGGGGGCTGTCACTCGTGTATCCAGGACACGACGACTCCACTAGCGCTCAGTTGGGTAGTGGGTCAGTCCCACCCCAGCGTCCTCAGTTCGACGAGCTGGCCTTCTGGTTCTTAATCTGCAGGTCGTTCACTACCTGCTTCACATTTGGAACTGCAGAAGCGATCTGTTCGGCCTGCGCCCGTTTGGATTGTGAGTTGACGTCTCCAGTCAGCGTGACCACGCCATTTTTGACATCATATTTAACACTCTTGTGAAGTTTGTTCTGGATGAGAGCAGCGTCCAGGTTCTTCTCGATACCCATGTCGAGATCAGAGTTCACCGCCTTTGCCTCGCTTTCACCGCCCGGAGGCATCACGGCGATCTGATTCGCGACAACCTGCCCAGTTGCGATTGACTTTGCAATCGATTCGGCCTGTGACTTGTCCGCGTCAGCCGCGACATGTCCCCCAAGAGTCACTACACCCTTGTCNCGATCCTGACTCACGGAGACATCTTTGAGGCCGGCNTGATCGAGCGATTTGCGGATGCTGTCAGAAACATCGGGTGATTGCCTGGCCGTCCCTGAGCACCCTACAAGGGTCACGNCCACGAGCAGGGCGAGCAAGCTTAAACACAGTTTGAGTGCTTTCATATTTCTCCTTTATTAAGGCATGGGATTTAGCCCACAAAGATGACCCAATTCGTCGGTGCCTTGGGGGCGTTCGAGCAGCAACCCTCCTCTGAACTTCAATGGGGCATACGCATTCCGCCGAACGCGTAGAAGAGCACCAGAATGATCAGGACCAGCCCGAAAATCCCGACGCCTCCGCCCGTCCCCCATCTCTGATATCCGTAATAGCCACCACCGCCGCCGAACGCGAGCAGCAGGATTATAATGAGCACGATCAGTAACATGGGAATCTCCTTTCAGCTCCGGACTTCGATCTCCCACCCCGGTCACAAACACAAAGACGAGCACACGCCTCTCCACGAGGCAAGAGCGACGAGAGCAAAAATCCTCCGCAATCTGGGCCACTTCTTGGCGTGGCTACCGACCTGCGCGAATTCCTAGTCTTTTGAAAAGTCTGACNCGTCGAGGCTTGAGCAGTCTGTTCAAAAGAGAACAAAAACCCGAAAGCGTGTTCGTCCTCTATAGCTTCAGCAATCTGTCAAAGAAAGAACGATAGCGCTGTAGGGCAAGCCGCAGGTCCTCGGTGGACACGTTGTCGCCGCTTTCCCACTGCTTTTCCAAGCCCGATCGCTCGTTGGCGAAACCTTCCGCGAGTCGCTGCATCACCGCAGCTACCAACTTGTCCGCTTCTTCGACGGTCCGGCGCGGTTCGTCCACGAAACCTGTCTGCACCTTGCTCCACTGCGATCGGAAATCTCCCATCTCTGATTCAGAAAACAAGGGCATGGGCTTTGAGACTGCAGCCGCCTTATCCAGAGTTTCCGGCTCCTGGCCTTTCACCAGCTTGGGTCCATCGGGCTGCTTTTTCGCAACGCCGTGGCTCGCCAAGTCAGCCGTCGTAAACTCCTCTTCTTTTGTCTTCAATAGTTCAGCCATTACGCCACCTCTTTCCTTTCCACAATCGTCGGTACCTGCACCAGTTCCTCAAATAGAGAGCGGTAGTGAATCATCGCCGTTCTCAGATCTTCCGTAGTCGCTGCATCCTTCCCAATCCGCAGCGCAATCTCATGCGCAGACCGGTAGTTCTCCACAACCCGGGGATGGTCGACAGAAATGTCGGCCGCACGTTGATCAAAATCGGATACGGGATAGCCGCGCGCTTTCATGACAGAGGACACCAGGTCATCAGCTTCTGCGACCGCTCCCTTTGGGGAATCGACAAAACGAGACTGTACAGCTTCCCACCGTTTCGAAAAGCGTTCGTGTTCCATCGGATCAAGATCGCGAATGTTGAGCTTTTCAACCCTCTTCTCGCGATCCTCTAATTTCGATTGTGCTTTTCTTTCTGACCCATGCTTCAGCACCGCCCGGTCGTACTCGGGGCCAAACTTTTGCCGCAGGTCTTGCGTCGTACTCCTGCGTTTTCGCACGTATAGCCAAGCAAGCACTGCGATGATCACAATCACCGCGGCGACGAGCGCAATCAGCTTCGGATCCAGCAGATTTAGATTCATTGAAACCTCCCTGCATCAAGAATGCTCACAAANCCAAATTTGCCCACGACGTTCCCCAAAACTGGCAGNCCTTGTGAATNGCCAGTATCGAACTTCAGGCTTCGGAAAACTGGTCANAATTGATCGTCTTGTAAATCAGCGCTTGGCATCTGGCCGAACGTGTGGGAGGAGTGAAAGCAAGAAAATCATCAACGTTCTCCCGCTTGTATTCGTCCTGGAGTATCTCGAAGAGTCTCGCAGGTTTCCTGAGCCAGTCCGTCAATGCCTCGCAGTCTGCTCGATCTTGGATAAGAGTAGCTGTATTTCTGAGAGTGCAGCGGCGTCTCCCTTTGCCAGATCCGCTGTGATCTGATCGCGGGTTGCCAACGTGTCACGAAGCAAGTTGCGGAGTGCGGGGTCATCCGTGCTACTCGCAATTTGCTGAGCTTGATCAAAAACCTCCCTGGAATACTCCCCGGCCTTCCCATAGTTCTTTTGCACCACCTCCAGATACATCATCGCGGCTGTGTCGCGAAGCTGCGACAATTGTTGGCTGGACTGGCAGGATCCCAATTGTTTTGTCGAGGCAGACAGCTTCTGCTGCACTCGCTGCAGTCTGGAATACTGCAGGAGGAACGCAATAAGAAATCCAGCAAGCACTAGGAGAAACCAGACCACGAGTTTATGTCGCATTGAGCTTTCCCTCCTTTGTTCCTTCAACCTCGGCGACGTCGCCCCAATGCCAGCAGTTTCCAGGTGATACGCCGCTCCACCAAGCCGGGGCTAAAGTTTTTTGAGCGATGGCTGGTGGAGTCTCATACGACCGTCATCATCCCATTTGACGACCGCGTCATCTTCGTTCGCTTGCTCAACTGTGCCGAATTCTCCAGTCGGCTTTCCGAAGTCNCCCAAACCCTCGACGCGATCTCCGGGATTCAGTGCCTGGCCGGTGGCAGAGGGCTCGGCGAGCGGTGGCTTCCTGGCACGGTCTGAGTCAGGGGTCGCCCCGGGGTATGAGAGGGGCGGTTGGGGAGCTTTATGCAGTTTGGGTATCGGATTATTGGTGATACGGGTCATATGTCATTGTTCCTCTCCAAAAGACCGGAACAGCGCCCTTCACTACGACAGTTCATCTCCTCGATTGATAAAGCATAGGCTTGGAAAGAATGGTTCGGCTGGTCCAAACTGCACAGTTCTGACAATGGACACCGACATCCGGCGAGCGTGCGGCTCGACGCCCGCGTGATCGGCACTCTACACCACAAACATGGCGACGCCCGTAGCAAACATTGCCACTGTGGTGATCGCCACGGCGGTCCATCCCAAGCGTGAACTCGGTTGGGCCTGTATCAGTTTTCTGTCCGAAGCGACGACCAGGATTTTCAATTCCAGCGAAAAGAGACTAGCTCGGATTCTGCTGTTGCTGGCTCACTTCGGCAAAGAAGGCGTGCCCGAGACTCTCATCCCCAAGATCAGTCAGGAGACCCTCGCAGAGATGGTAGGCACGACGGGATGAAGGAGCCCGCGGCTGCGCCGATCTGCACTTCTGTGGCTAGCGGCACTTTCTTCAGCGAGCGCTTGAACGCGGTATCGCGCATCCGGGTGGTGAACACCAACTCGTTTTCAAACGGGGGACTCGCGATGGAAAAGGTGCGTGTGTTTCCCTCCGCGTCAGTTTCCGGCGGGACGGTGAGTGTCACATCGGCGAACTGCCCCGCTTTGAAGCTGAATCCGGAAGGCTTCTCGAAGTGGAAGGCCATAGTGCCTTCCGCCACCTCGACTCGGCTCAACAATTTGGATCCGTAAGCAGCTATCGGAATTTCGTTCGCAGCCATGCCTATCCTCCTCGACTTTAGGTCAGCGGTCAGTCCTTCGAATCCCCGGCCGGTCGCGGCCAGACCGGACTCACCAGCTCAATCCGCCAAATGGGGCCGCCAAAGTAAAGCGGGCCCTCCGATTTGACGAAGGCCGGAGCCTCTCCACCGAGAATCCAAACGTGGGTGTCTGGGGGTTGCTTCCCCAACAGCGGCGCCACCAACCCAGCCGCGCCCCCGATCTCTACCCTCACGACGTAATGCGTGGCTTTGCGATTGGAGCCACCGACCGAGAACGGCTCCTCGCCTTGGGGAGTGATCGCCAGCTTCACCAGCCGCGGCTTGGGCGTGGCCGCCACCATCGATACCGTCATCTGAGGTGCATCGGATAGAATGTTCTTTAATAACGTGGGAACCAAGCCGTTGGCCACATCCGGCGGCAGGGCGAGGCGTTCGGTCAACACCTTCTCCTTGCCATCGTCGTCGGTGCTACGGACCATGACCTGGCCCGTGGAACCGTCGATCGACACTTCCATCGGATGCTGGAAGGCCGGGCCCTTCTGCACGAGGTGGTCGCTCAGGAGCCGGAAGTTACGGCGTTGGGAAAAGACGGCGGTTTCGTCGTGGACCGAGCCATCCTTGAAGCGGAACACCAGCCGGCTGGTCACCCGGTCGCCACGGGCGACCTGGATCAAGTCACCGTCGGCGAGAGTGTCACCTGCCAGCGTGCGCAGCGCCAGAAAACCGTGGACCAAGCCCTCTGCGTGGCGCACGGCTACCGGTGCCCCCGACATCGTTCCTGGCTGGAGCAGCGTGGCGCAGGCTACCAGAACAGCGAGCGCGGTGGACCAGACACGTTCTGCCGTCCGACTAATCATAAGCAGGACTCCCGCATAGCGTGTTACCGAGGTGGATACCGCGTCGCAGCAGCCGGTCGATCATGCTATCTTCTGCCCTCGCGTGCTGAGGTTAGGCTGCTTGCGAGCTTCGGGCAGCTTGTCCGAGAAAGCCCAGCAACTCATGGTTGACTTTCTCTGCGTGGGTCCAGGTCATGCCATGTGGTCCGCCTTCTACCACCACCAGTTTGCTTCCTTTGACAAACTCCGGTGTTCGCTTTCCAGTGGCGGAGATGGGGAGAATCCGGTCGGCGTCACCGTGGATCACCAAGGTTGGTATGTCAATGCGTTTGAGGTCGTTGCGGAAATCCGTCAACCATGCCGAGACACACTCCAGAGTGCCCTTTGGAGAAGCACCGACTGCGATGTTCCAACTGAGCTGAACGGCCTGGTCGCTGATCAGGTTGCCACCGAGGGTGTCCACGTTGTAGAAATTTGAAAGAAACTGAGAGAGAAACGCCGGACGGTCTGCGACGATCGCCTTCTTGATGCCCTCGAAAACAGCGCCGTCCATGCCCTCAGGATTGTCACTCGTCTTCAACAGAAATGGTGGGATCGAAGAGATAAACACTGCTTTGCTCACGTGCTCGGTTCCGTACGTACCCAGATAGCGGGCCACCTCACCCCCGCCCATCGAAAAACCGACCAGTGCGAATTCACGAAGGTCGAGCTTCGTCACTAGCTTGTGCAGGTCTTGGGCGAAGGTGTCATAGTCGTAGCCCGAAGTTGGCTTGCTGGAATCACCGAATCCTCTGCGGTCATAGGTGATGACGCGGTACCCGGCATCGAGCAGGGCGGGCACCTGCTTCTCCCAGGAACGGCCGCTCAGCGGCCACCCGTGGACCAGCACAACGGGTTTACCCGTACCGTGGTCCTCATAGTAGAGATCGATTTTGCCGGAGTTTTCCTGACCGACATTGATGTATGGCATTGAGAATCTCCTTGTTTATGTCTGCGTTGAGGTTGATGACAAGCGGCCACGTTCTGTCTTGGTTCCTTGTCACGCGGTATGACGCTCTTTGAATCCCTCGATTTTGTCTTTCAGCTTGTCCTTAGTGTCTTCCACGGACTGACTGACCTTGCCTCGGGCCTCATCAGCCTTTTCTGCGGCGGCTTCCTTGTGCGATTCATGGATCTGCTCTGCGGCGTCTTTCACGTTGCCCCAAGTTTCCTCTACCGCACCTTTGGCTTGGTCGGCAACTCCTTTGTTGGCTAACTTTTCGTTACCGACCGTTTTTCCGACGCTCTGCTTAACCTTTCCAACAACCTGGTCAATCTTGCCCGAAACCTGTTCTTTATTCATGAGTTCATCTCCTTGTTCAAGATGGGGGTACTGTGTTCAAAATGGGGGGTATTGTCTGTGAACCGCCGTACAGAGTTAGATCTGCAAAGGCCACAGTGAGGACTCCTCGTCACTAGATCAGCTTGCCCTCCTCACGGTTGGTGCCGTAGGGGTCTTTATGACTTGGGTGAGCAGCCGTAGCTGGAAGCATCATTGCTCCGTGCACCGCGCTAGGACAATTGCGGTTGTTCGCGACGGCGGGCAATCCAGCAACTCTGTTAAGCTACCTTAGGATTTAAAAGCGAATCTGCGCAATATTGCTCATTTCTGCAAGCCGGATTTCATCTTGTCGTTGACAGCGTTCCAAAACCCTCCGCACCGGGCCGGGTCTTCTTCGGAATTACTGCTTTCAGAAAGTTCCGGAGCTCTGCTAACCCTCGCCTCCCACCCAAGAGCCGACGCCGAAAATCCTCCATATAGAGGCTTGGCTCGGTGGAGAGATTTTTCCGGTTTGTTGTCTTCCGGCATGTTCACCCCTTCCGGCCGGCGGTCTACTTTTACACCGCCGTGTCACGCCGCTCCCGCAGCGTGATGTGGCCTAGCATTATTCTGGTGTCCTCAGCGGCAATTGGCCGAAAACCACCACTCATGGCCGAGGTCGGCCAGTCCATCTTCCACGAACGCATAATCGGCATCGTGCGCTTCATGGAAGCAAAGGGGTTGCGAGCCGCAGCGGGGCTGCGAGTCTGGCACGGCAACTGCAGTGCTATAAGTACACGAATCCCTCTGTAACGGGGTTCCCCCGGGTTAGGTAGGCATGAAACCCAGCTTTCTGCTGTTGGTCTTCTTACTTGGATTCTTCAGTGTACTGGCCAGCGCGCAGGTGGACATTTCGCCCGGAGTGGCGCGCATCAGTCTGATCCAGGGCGACGTTTCGACGCAGCGCGGCGACACGGGTGACTGGGCAGCCGCGGCGCTGAATCAGCCCCTGGTCGCTGGCGACAGGATCTCGACAGGAGACAGTTCCCAAGCCGAGCTGCAACTCGACCGTGCGAACATCCTTCGTCTCGGTGACAACGCGCAAGCAAAGATCGCAATCGTGGAGCGGGCGCAGATCCAGGTCCAGGTCGGGCAGGGGCTCGCGTACTATACCGTCTTCAAGGATTCCGAGGCCGAAGTCGAGATCGACACGCCGAATGTGGCCATCCGGCCCACGTCCAAGGAGGGCGTTTACCGCATCGAGGTGAGCGGCTTCGAGACGCAAGTGATAGTGCGCACAGGGTCGGCGGACATTTCCACGCCCCAAGGCAGCACCCGCGTGGAGAACGGCCAAGCGGCGACTGTGCGTGGCACCGCCGACGAGGCGGGATGCGTGCTCGGCGGCGCGCCTTCGAAAGACAGCTGGGATTCCTGGAACAACGACCGCGACGGGGTGATCCGTAACGCTCAATCGTGGAACAACACCAACCGCTACTACGTGGGGAGCGAAGATCTCGATGCCTACGGACACTGGGTCAACGTGCCGGACTACGGCCAGGTGTGGTCGCCGACTGTCGCCGTGGGCTGGGTTCCCTATCGCGACGGCGGCTGGGTCTGGGAGCCGTACTGGGGCTGGACGTGGGTCTCGTGCGAACCTTGGGGATGGGCTCCCTACCACTACGGCCGCTGGTTCCTCTATGGCAGTTCCTGGATGTGGTGGCCGGGACCGGTTGACGGCGATGGCAACTATCGGCCGGAGTGGGCGCCGGCCTACGTGTCGTTCTTCGGATTCGGCGGCCACCGGGGAGTTTCCGTCGGCTTCGGGTTCGGATCGGTGGGCTGGCTGCCGATCGGTCCGGGCGATCACTTCTACCCCTGGTACGGACGCTACGGTTCGCACTTCAACGTGGTCAATGTCACCGACGCGACCAACATCACGTACATCAATCGCGGATTCGACGGCATCGCACCGCTGCACAGCGGCAACCGTTTCTCCAATGTGCGGCTGGCCGCCAGCGACGTGCGGGTCCGCAAGGCGGTCTCGACGCTTCCGGCAGATCACTTCGGCACCGGACGCTCTGCGCCGATAGCGGTGAGCCGCAAGACTTTTCGTGACGGGTCCATGATGACCGGAAATCTGCCCATCGTTCCAACCAGGGAAACCCTTTCGGCGACGAATCGCCCGGCGAGCCCCTCCTCGATGATGCGCGGCGGACAGCAGGAGCGGTTCTTCACGAAGAGGCAGCCGGCAGCGGCGCCGCAGTCCCTCGATAAGCAGGCGGCGCAGGGGCAGGAAGGCATCCAGGGGAATGGTCAGGTCATTCCGGTCCGGGAGGTCACGCGGCTCGATTCGGTCGGCACGGCGCGACCCATGCCGTCTGAGAACGGCATTGAAAGAACCGTCCAGTCGGCCAGAAATGCACAGAGCAGACGCGGATCCAGGCCAAGGTTGGGCAGGGGCTTGCCTACTGCACCGTCTTCAAGGATTCAGTCGACATCGACACGCCGAATGACGACACTGACACCTGGGTCCGGCGGAGCTACGGCACTTACCGCGTCCAGGTCGGGCACGGGCTCGCGTACTACACCGTCTTCAAGGATTCTGAGGTCGAAGTCGACATCGGCACGCCAAATGACGACACTGGCACCTGGGTCTCGCGGAGCTACGGCACGTACCGCACAGAGTTACGTAGATTCGGCCAGCCGACAGATGGACAAGGGCAATTACACGGCGGCAATTGCTAACTATAAACAGGCTTTGCAAGTCGACGGGAATAGCACCGCTGCTAAAGCCCGCCTGGGGCGTGCCCGTCGGGCGATGCAAGCGGAGAACGANATCATAGCTCGGAGGTAAACATGCGCGCTACGACGGTACTATTCGGCTGCATACTGCTATTCCTGGTGGGGAGTATCGCGGGTAAGACGATAACGGCACACCATGCTCCCCGGCCCCTTTCAGCCGCCGATGTAGAACACGCTCTTAAATCCGGAGTGCCGAACGCACGCATGGCTGCACTGGTGAAACAGTACAGAGTTGATTTCGAGTTGAACGATGTGGTCGAGGGGCAGCTTCGAAGTGCGGGAGCGAGCGACAGCCTTATTCTGCAGATTGGACGTTCGCGAGCCCGGGTAGATAGCAACTCAGTGGCAAGGCTGACTGGACCTGCGGTCGGTACTCACGGGCGCCAGACGGCAAAAACGCCCCCCACCCACCCTCAACCGGTCGCGAAGGAGCTACTACAGCAGGCTGACCGGTACCGACTCGGCTCCGGTGTGGAGCGGGACGAAGCCAAAGCTGCCCAGCTGTATCGCAAGGCAGCCGATATGGGTAACGCTGAGGCGCAGACGAGATTTGCCGAGGCCCTGTTCGACGGACGTGGCGTGGCGCGCGACCCGGCTGGGTCACGGGCGTGGCTGGAGAAGGCAGCGCGCCAGGGCTACGCTCGGGCCGAGTGCGACCTTGGCGTGACCCTGAAAGATGGTTTGGATATTGCTCAAGATCTCGCGAACGGGTTGCGACACCTTCAGGCTGCGGCCCGTCTCGGCGATGCGTATGCTGAGGACTATTTGGGTCAATTCGCAGAGAGTGGTTTGATCGGTGATCCCAGCCCGAGCGAAGCATATATGCATTACCTGAAGGCCTCTGAAATGGGCTCCGCGTGGGGAACATACAACGTTGCGAGAATGCATGAACATGGGATCGGTGTCGACCAGAGCCCAACTGAAGCACTGCGCTGGTACATGAAAGTCGCCTCCATCGGGGATCCGGATTTGCTCGGTCAGTGGAGCGATCTTCGCTCTGAGGCCGGGGCCGTAGCCGGCGCAAATTTCCGAATTGGTGATATGTATGCCGGCGGCAACGGCGTTCCCAAGGACACCCGCGAGGCGGAGAGGTGGTACAAGCGCGGTGTGGATATGGAGTCCGCCGCTGCACACGCAGGATGGTTAATGGCGCACGTTTATCTGGCTAATGCCTACCTCCAATCAAAGGGCGTTCCGCTGGACTACGGTGAGGCGATGCACTGGATGAGAAAGGCAGCTGAACAAGGATATCGGCAAGCTCAAGTGAATCTAGGCTCCATGTATCGCGATGGGCAAGGCACGTCTCAAAATTACGGCGAAGCTATGCATTGGTACCGTAATGCGGCTGACCAGGGATCTGCGGGGGCAGAATGGATGATCGGTGGACTTTATTTTCACGGTTGGGGAGTGATACGCGATTTCACGGAAGCGGCGACGTGGTTTAGAAAGGCGGCTGAGGCGGGTGTCCCCGTTGCGCAATGGGACCTTGGCATGATGTATTACCAGGGCTACGGCGTTTCGAAGGATCTTGCGACTGCTCGAGCATGGCTTCAGAAGGCAGCCGATCGAGGCTATGCCCCAGCAAAAGACATGCTGGCCAAAACTTGATGCGGCAGGCGATTCTGTAACTGCGAATGCCGCAGCTAAAGCCGACGCCTCCTCCTGCCGCCGGCGTCAAGCAGAGGCGGGAGATGCTTTGGGCCGTTGAGGGATCGATTGATCAAATCTTATCGACTCTGCGGACTTGGCTACGCCGTTGTTGAACGCTGAACGCTCCGCTGTTCCCGCCATCCAACTTTTGGCGTCAGGCTGTGATAAAGCCCGGTGCGCTTCAAGTGGTGAAAAGTCACGATTTCACCAGCTAGGCACCGACATCTGTCAGATCGACAAAGATGTCCCGTCAAGAAGCGGAGGACCGCACTAAGAAGAATCGCGATCGATTGTGCAGTCGGTGTTTGTAAACACGTCCATCGCGGTTAGGAAATCTGATATTCGCATGCCGGAATCCAACATTTGAATAAAATCAGCAGCGGTGATGCCCTGGCGCTGGGCGATCTCCAACACTTCAACGATGGCGTATTCTACAAACTCCCGGTCCGGCTCAGCGGGTGGGTTGTACTGTCCAATATTATTCATTGCCACCTTTTACAAAGGTCTGGATTTTCATAAAACAACCGCCGGACGGGTCCGAAGTGCTGGCTCAGGGCGTTTTTGGAGCTTCGCAATTGCATCCTCAAATTTCGGACCATCCGGCTCCGCGAATCGTGTTTGCACAAAGATCGCCGTTTTGGAAGTTCCCGAGTATTCTGCCGGGACATCCAGCCCCTTTCTGTTCAAAAGTGCGCACTGTTACTTCTTGTGAGCCGGTTCCTAAAGAAGCTGACCCGCGAACGGGTCGTCCCCACCATATCGGCCAGAGTCTGCTGACTCAATCTGGAGACCGACATTTCGGACACGCCTTCTTTGCCGAATTGCGCCATCAGTAGAAGAACTCGCGCTAGCCGCTTTTCGCTGGCCGAAGCAAAAATAACGGCAAAAGAACGCGTTCAAACACACTACGCTTTCGTGAAAGATGAGCGTTGTGGTGGCGACAGTCACGGCACTGAAACGTTACCATGTCGAATTGCCCATGCCACTCAATCGCGGCCTGTGGATATTCACACTGACCTAGTACCTGTGGTTTTCGGATAGTGACGCTCTCCAGGAAAGCGATAAAATATGGATGTTCGTTGTTTGGGCAGAAGGAGGTGGCTATGTCTACGTCTCCCGCTCGCCAACCCAACGGTTCTCCAAGCGGAAGGAAAATCGCCCGCCAGACTCCCGTCGACCCGACGCTCCAACCGGAGCTTAATGCCATAATTCCAAGTTTAGCGGCCAAGAAGAGGCGCGCTTTCGATCCCCATGCATTCCTCGCAACCATCGGCGAGGGCAGGAAATCTCTGTTTTTCCAGAGGAAACAAGGAATCTTTACGCAAGGGGATACCGCCGATGCGGTGTTTTATATCCAGACGGGCAAGGTAAGACTCACCGTGGTCTCGAAGACTGGCAAGGAAGCAACGATCGGCATATTAGGTGAGGGGGACTTTTTCGGCGAAGCTTTGCTTGCAGGCCAGGCGCGCCGCATGGGCTCTGCAACCGCCATGACGGATTGCGCTGTTCTGCGCATCGAAAAGAAAGCCATGATGGAAGCGATTCGTCGGGAACACGAATTTTCCGACCTGTTCGTGGCCTATTTGCTGGCGCGGAACATCCGTTACGAAGAAGATCTGGTTGATCAGCTTTTCAATTCGAGCGAAAAGAGGCTGGCCCGGATCCTACTACTGCTCGCCCGCTTTGGCAAAGAAGGCGTGCCCGAGACGGTAGTTCCCAAGATCAGTCAGGAGGTGCTGGCGGAAATGATCGGCACCACCCGCTCGCGGGTCAGCTTCTTCATGAACCGGTTCAGGAAATTGGNCTTTGTTCACTACAAAGGCNCGCTGCAAGTCCACAGCTCGCTGCTGAATGTCGTCCTGCACGACTAGAGTTCCGAACGTTGCAACGCGAGGCCTCCACCAGTGTGGAGTTCAGCCGGTGCGGTACAACCTTTTAAAATCCGACCCTGGTTGCACAAATTGGGCTTAATTTCGCCAGCATCTGCCGTGTCACACACCATGGCGCGCGGCGTCTCGTGGTCGACAGGATAATCACCTTAAGTCTTAGAGTGTTCTCTTTTGAACAGACCGCTCAAGCCTCGACTTGTCAAAGTCAGCCTGCAAAAACTTGGCGTCACGCACGTCCGGAGCNACGCCAAGAAGGGCGAACACCGCGGCGGGTTGTGAAGCGTTCCGTCCAGGCTGTCGGCAACCTTACAACTTACCTAATACAAAAAATCATGGAGGTAGCGTAATGAAAAAGGTTTTCCTGGTTATTTGCCTGTTAATTATGGGAACCATGGCCTGGGCGCAGACGGCCCCACCACTGGGTTCAGCGGCGAGCTTCGCGGTCCTGGGAGCCTCAACGGTGACTAATACCGGCGACACGATCATCACCGGAGACTTGGGTGTGAGTCCAGGCACTTCATGTACTGGATTCCCAGCCCCGTGCACTGGCGGACCAGGAGTAGTGACCGGGACGATATACACCGGCGCGGGCTCTCTCGCTGGCCCGGCCCAGAGTGCGGCGCTTGTTGCATACAATGATCTGGTAGGGGAGCCTTGCGGGACCAACTTGAGCGGGGAGATTCTTGGCACCAGTCCCGGTGCGGTCACGCTCTCGCCTGGCGTCTATTGTTTTAATTCTTCGGCGCAGTTGACCGGAACCCTCACGCTCGACGGCAACGGTGTGTACGTTTTCCAGATGGGGAGCACGCTTACGACAGCGAGCGATTCCTCTGTTGTCCTGGCCAACGGAGCGACGGCAGCGAATGTATTCTGGCAGGTCGGCAGCTCTTCCACTCTAGGCACGGACACCGTTTTTGTCGGAAGCATTCTCGCGTACACCAGCGACACCGTCACCACCGGCACCAGCGTTACGGGCCGGGTCTTTGCGCTGAACGGTGCTGTGACGCTGGACGATAACGCGATCACAGTTGCAGCCCCCGGCGTTGGCCAACCGTGCAAGGACTTCACGACCGGCGGCGGGTTCATCACCGGGCCGTCCGGCGGCAAGGCGAACTTTGGCTTTGAAGCTGGATGCAAGTGCGACAAAGACAAAGACAGCTCGCTGCGTGGGGAGGTCGTTTACCATGACAAAGGCATCGACCTCAGGATGAAGAGCACGAGCGTCACCGCATATCTTGAGAAGGGACCGAATTCGCGGCGCATCCAAGGCACTGCCGAAATTAACGGGCAGGATGGCACGTTCCAATTGGATGTGAGCGACAACGAGTCGGCTCCAGACAGTTTCGCTATCCGCCTGTCAACCGGCTATAGCGCCTCGGGTGAGGTCAAAGGTGGTCACATCGAGATCCATAAGTGCTGCCATCATGACGGGGACCATTAAGGACTGACGATCCTATGGACTGACACAAACCTGAGGAATGCTCGGAGGCGCGGCCTGTTTCGCGCCTCCCGGCACTCAGGGTTGGGCGGTATGAGAGCACGCTGCGCTTGGGACAACCGATGCACCGCCGTTCCCCGCTCGCTCGCCGAATAGAGCAGCCCCCGCCCTCGCCCCGCCCTGCGTGCTCCCCTCCGGCCCCCCGAAATCCCCCGGAACGGGGGTGGAGCCGATTTTCCCGACGCCACATCCTACCCGCGCGATGATTATGCACACAAATAGATCAGATGTAAGATCGGGTCATGCTACCGGGAGAGAAAGGGACGCCCAGCCAAAAGCGGTTCGGTTGGATAGTGTTGGCAGTTGCCCTACTGCTCTTCCTCATCCTCTACTTTGGTTATCAGGGAGCCCAGCCATGAACCTGATAGATGTAACCAAGTCATTCGCGACCGAAGATCAGTGCTAGGATTTCCTTGAGCAGATGCGCTGGCCGGAGGGCATCGGGGTAGTTCGCCCCCCCAACGGGACTCCAGCGACAAAAGGTAGTTGGTGTAATCGCCTTCCATGAGAAGGCCGGTCAGTGTCAAGAACAGTTTTCGTTCAGTCCTTACTTTGCCTGAGCGGGCCACCTCTGCCGCCATCCTTCCATCCGCACTCTTTGATGAGCGATTGNTCGCTTGGTGCCAGTTGGGCGTTCTCGTTTCAGTCGGTGCTGCCACCTGATTATCGACCTCACCTCCATCTTTAGAATGGAGGGTTGGGCCAGGCGTTTGTCGCAGTCACCGGAACTCGGCGGTCGTAACTCGGCAGTTCGGATCCTGGGCCTAAGCCGCCACAGTCAGCACGCTCTGGTTGCGGAGCGGCTCGTGGACCTCACCGCTCACCCACAGTCGATGAAGCAGTATGGCCAACTTCCGCGCCACCGCCACCACGGCTCGTTTCTTCGCATTCTTGCCTCCGCGCTCGGCCAGCTTCAGACCCCACCGTCGCAAATCGCTGTCGGCTCCAAAGGGCCCCAGAATGTGGTGCGCACTTTGCACCATCATCGTTCTTGGATAGGGGTCTCCTTCCTTGCTGATGTGCAGCTGTGGCTCGCTCTGCCCTGAGTTGCGACGACCTTGGCCGTGCCCCGCGCGGTTGTTACCTTGCCATCCTTCTCGCGGCACGTATTCACGNCTTGGACCTTTCCGTCATCCCGCAGCGTGTAGACAGCAGTCGTGTCGGATTGACAGTTACGCTGGAAGCGGTTCGGATAACGAGCAATCTCGTACCACTTGCCGGCGTAGCGGCGGAGGTCAACATTATCCACCGCGGTCAGCGGAGAAGTAGAGCTGGCTTGGGCAGAGCTGAGCTGTGCTCCCAGCAGGGGACCTGCAAGTAATGCGAATGCCCCAAACATGTTCATGGCTAGCTTCTTCAATGTCAGTTTTCCATACTTATGCAACCGGATTCGCCTTGAGATACTTCTCGATCTCGAGAATCTCATCGGCAGTCAGACGGAATTCCGCCGAGCGCACGATCTGCTTTGCCTGCTCGGCAGAACGCATACCCACAATCGCTCCGGTTACGACTGGATCACGCAGCGTCCAGGCAATCGCGACCTCGCCTGGGGTGCGGCCGTAACGCTCGCCGATCCCGCGTAGCACCTCCACCAGCCCGAGGTTGCGACTCAGCATCGGTTCCTGAAAGCTGGCGGTTCTCGGGCGAAAGTCGTCTGGCGGCAGCGACGCGATGCGCTCGCGTGTCATTTTGCCGGTCAGCAGCCCCGACTTCATCGGGGAGTACACGATGACGCCGATGTTCTGCTCACGGCAAAACGGCAGAACGTCCTTTTCGATGTCGCGGGTCACGATGTTGTAGTTCGGCTGCAGCGAGGCGATGGGCGCGATCCTCGCGACCCGCTTCATCTGGGTCACGTTGAAGTTCGATACGCCAATGTGACGAACCTTGCCTTCCTTTTGGAATTGCGCCAGCGTCTGCCAACCTTCTTCCATCTCGGGCTCTGGATCGGGCCAGTGGATCTGGTAGAGATCGATCACCTCCACCCTCAGCCGCCGCAAGCTTGCTTCCAACTCGCGGCGCACCGAGGCAGCTTTCAGGCGGTGCCCGATCTCGCCCTGGTCATTCCACACCAGGCTGCATTTAGTAAAGACGTAAGGACGGTGTGTGCGTCCTGCGATCGCTTTGCCGACGACCTCTTCCGAGTGCCCCAGTCCGTACACGGCTGCAGTATCGATCCAGTTGACGCCCGCATCGAGCGCCGCGTGAATCGCTGCAACCGAGTCACCGTCCTCCTGCCGTCCCCAGGAGAAAGCCCAGTCGCCGCCGCCCATCGCCCATGCGCCAATACCGATGGGAGTGATTTCCAAGTCAGAGTCGCCTAAACGCCGAGTCTGCATATGTTTTCTTGGATGATTCTNAACGCAGGACGACGTCCCGAGTTGCTCTCATCCCGTTGTCTTGTATGTATATGTCTGCTGTTAACGCTGCCTCTCCTTCCATTGGAGGATTCGGACCTGGATTCAACGGAAGCCCAGGACAGAATGCGGCGCGTACGGCTCCTCGAGAGACGCAACCTCTTCATCTTAGCTACCCGTACAAGGATCGCCGTCTAGCCCCGCGCTGTTCAGCTAAACTGGTTCGTCATGAGTGAACGTCTGAAGGGCAAGATTGGGATCGTCACTGGTGCGGGCACTGGAATTGGACGCGCATGCGCGATCGCCCTAGCGAGGGAAGGAGCGCAGGTGGCGCTGGTCGGCAGGCGACGGGATCGCGTTGAGGAGGTTGCTCACGAAATTGGCGATTCCGCCTTCGCGATCCCAGCCGACGTTTCCAGAACGAACGAAATTGAACGCCTGCTGTATCAGACCGTGAGGCGTTTCGGCGGATTGGACTTTCTGCTGAACAACGCAGGGGTCCTGCACATTGGGAGCGCCGAGCAGATTACCGAAGAAGAGTGGGACNACAGCTTCAACGTGAACGTTCGGGCCGTTTGGCTGCTTTCTCGGGCCGTGCTACCTCATATGAGAAAAGTTGGCGGCGGTTCGATTATTAACGTGGCTTCCACGCTTGGAGTTGTCGGCGCTCGGAACCGCGCAGCCTATGCTCCATCCAAGGGTGCGGTAGTCCTGCTGACCAAGAGCATGGCGATCGATCACGGACATGAAAACATCCGGGTGAACGCAATTTGCCCGGGGTTCGTAGAGACCGATCTGACTGCGGCGGTCATCGGCCAGGCTCCGGATCCAGCGGCGGCTCGTCGGGAAAGAACCGCCGCGCATCCCATCGGCAGGCTCGGCCGACCGGAGGATATTGCAAGTATGGCGGTCTATCTGGTGAGCGATGAATCGTCCTGGGTGACCGGGGCTGTCTTGCCCGAGGATGGAGGCTATCTCGCGGTCTGACAAATGCCATCCGGACGCGGCGTGAGCGCTCGGAGTGCCCTCCAACTTGTCCCAAAAAGCTCCCAACACCTTTAAAACCCCCGATCCGACCCAAACCTCATCCCAGCGGCCACCCCCCCTCGGAATCGGCTCCCCAAGAGATTCCCCCGAAGCCCAGCCGCCTCTGCCGCAGGATTACCGGGTCAACACCTGGTCGTCCTCTCTGGGGCGTAGTCGAGGAACATCTCGGTGAAGTTGGCGCCAGATGCCCATTCCGCGATTGGGTTTTGCCCCGATTTTCTTGAAAAACCTAGTATTGAATAGTGGGTGCTCTTGCGTTCTGCCCGTTTGACCTCCTTACAAGGATGACGTGACGCGAACGCCATGAGAACCGATTACAAGCTTGAAGGGCGAAGTCCTTGGAAGAGAATCTACACATATACGGTCAAACACCCGCATCCACTTGGGTTGTCCTCACCGCCTCGGCACTATTGGCGGTGAGCGGACAGGTCTGCCCACGGCCGGCTCCCGGATTGATCGCGGGAGTTCCGGCGACCTACTACGAAAACAAAGTACAATGCCCGCGAGAGTCGTCGGGTCAACGGAACGGAGGTTCCGTGGTTCGAAAGCGATACCAGCAGGGATCGCTGATCCTGCGGGGAAAGCGCGTAAAGAAGTGGTACGGACGTTGGCTAGAAGACGAACTACAGCCAGATGGAAGCATCGTCCGCATCCATCGTTCGGAGATCCTGGGTGACAAGTCCGAGTATCCGACCAAACGCCTCGCACAACGTGAACTTGATCGTCGTCTGGCGGCGATCAACAGCCCCATTTACCGAGCAAAGCCAACTGCCGCGTTCGAGGACTTTGCGGAGAAGTGGAAAAGCAAAGTCATGATTCACCACGAGGGAAGCACTCAAGATAGCGATAGGAGCGAGATTAAGGCTTGGGTTGCGGCCCTCGGGGCGATACGGTTAAGAGACATCTCAACGGAGGTCGTGCAAGACGTGATCACGCTGTGGTCGAGTCCGGGGAAGGACAAACGTAGCGGGAAAACGATCCGTAACCGGGTCGCTACGCTGCGCCTTCTGTGGGCCTCGGCAAAAGCGTGGGGTTATGTCACTCACGACGTCTGCGATAATCTGGTTCTTCCGACCTGGAATCGCGAGGAGCAACCGAGCTTCACGGTGGCACAGGTCAAACAGATCATCGATGCCGCGAACGAGCCATACAAGTCCGTCTTCTGGCTGGTAGCGGAGACCGCCATCAGGCGCGGAGAAATCTGTGGCTTGAACGTCGGCGATGTCAACTTGAACGAGCAGGCAATCACGGTCCAGCGAAGTAGGTGGAAAAGCAAACTGAAGCGGCCGAAGAACGGCAAGAAGCGATTCTTCGCTCTCTCGCCGCAGCTTACCGAACGTATTCGGTTCTACGTTGAGGACAGGGCCCCCGAGGAGCCACTTTTCCTGAGTAGGGAAGGTCGTCGCCTGCACCCGGACAACTTCATCAAGAGGCAGTTGAAACCCATCTTGAAGAAGCTCGGTCTGGATGGCCCCGCTCATGCGTTCCGACATGGGAACGCAAGTCTGCTCGATCACCTGGCCGCGCCGATGAAGGTGCGGCAGGATCGGTTAGGGCACGCCGACCCACGCACAACCATGGGCTACACGCACGTGATTGGGGATGACCACAGGAAGGTGGCGGAGCAACTTGGGGGATTCTTTGCCCAAGTTCGCCTTAACTTGCCCAAGAAAGAAAGCGGCTCAGGAGATCTCGACTCCCAAGCCGCTGTCTAGCAAGAAGTTGTTTGGTTGCGGGGGGTGGATTTGAACCACCGACCTTTGGGTTATGAGTTCAAAGGGAAACTGATACAGAAAAACTTACAAGCGCACGGATGACACCTAAGCACCTGTAAGTTCCCGTAAGAAACGCAGCTCAGTCCCTCGCTTAGTCCCTCGTTTTCTGTCCGGCCCATTGGGATCAGCACCCAACGATCCATTCGCTGCCGGGTGTGGGCGAAGGTTGTCCGCGCGGGATCACGGCTCTTAATGTTGTCAGCTATTACCACATGTGTGGTAGACTTATACCACATGCTTGACTTTCGCTCCAAGGCGCGCCAGCACCTGCTGGCCTATTACTTCACGAACCCGACGGCCCGCCACCATCTGCGGGACTTGGCGGAGCGGCTGAGCATCGATCCGTCTAACCTGTCGAAAGAGTTGGGACGCCTGGAGCGCGAGGGTCTATTTCGGTCGGAAGTGAGTGGCCGCCAAAAGTATTTTCAACTGAACCGCGAGTATCCGCTTTTTGATGAAGTGCGCAAGATCGTTACGAAGACTATCGGTGCGGCACCCCTGATCACACAGACCCTCAAGAGAATTGAGGGAATAGACGAGGCATACTTGTACGGTTCATTTGCAAGCAACCAGCAGGACGCTGCCAGCGACATAGACGTGCTCGTGATTGGCTCCCCGCGTGAGGAAGTCTTAGCACAAGCCGTGCGAAGGCTTGAGCGGCAACTCGGGCGCGAAGTCAACTACACCGTTCTAACACCGAGGGAATTCGAGTCACGCCGCGCTCGGAAAGATGCGTTTCTGGAAAACGTCTGGCACAATAAGCGTGTTTCACTCATAGGTCCAAAGAAAGAAGCTAAAACCGCACGCGGTTGACTGGGCGCAAATCGAGCGCTTCCTCGCGAGCGCGGATAAGAAGCTGGCCTCGGCGCAAAATTCTCGCTTTTGA
>JGI26339J46600_10000188_pt1 | contig 21888 bp, 20 predicted proteins | sample BogFormECP12_OM1_FD_46600 | JGI IMG/M metagenome (IMG submission 46600) | reverse complement strand
CGGTTGCGGTTGCCTCGCCGCGTATCTCGCCCGTCACCAGTATTTCGGCTCGAGCTCGATCGACATTTGCGCCGAGCAAGGAACGGAGATCGGCCGTCCATCACGCCTGTACTTGAAGGCAATGGATGATGGTGATGCGATCGAAGTCCAGGTCGGGGGCAAGGTCGTGCTCGTTGCTCGCGGGACGCTCATTTGAATTGTTCTGATACCAAAACTTGGTATAAAACAAGATGCATAACTGGGCGCGCTGTGGAATCATGTAATTTCCGGTTTTTGCCCGATGACAACCCAATGGGCATTATGGTATGGCAGTTTTTTCGTGGCAATTGGTCGCGACGTCGCAACAGCGAAGATATCTTCCTGAACTTCCACGAAATGAATGATATTAAGCGGTGCAAGTATCGTTTCTAATTCCTCCTTGGAAAAGTAATGATGGGGAACGCCTGCCTCGGGGCCATCTGCCATGACATAGGTTCCTTCCTCCATTTTCTCCCCTTGGCCAACCTCTTCTGCGTTCGTGGATTTCACGCTCAGCACGATATAGCCATCGGGCAGGAGATGAGCCTCGATGTTAGTGAGTACGTTCCGGATTTTCTCGGACGTGGCGTGCTGCATGACATTCCAAATGACGACGCCGTGGAATTGGATATTCTCGAAAGGGGATTCTTCCATGTCTGCTTCGGCGATGGTCACTTCATTTCCTTCCGTCTCGACCAATTCTTTTGTCTTGGCAAGCGCGGTCGGTGAATTGTCGCTCGCGTACGTCTTGAATCCCAGCCTGGCAAAATACGCGGCGTGACGACCCGTGCCGCAACCAATGTCCCAAACCATGATCTCGCGAGGGTCAATGTTAAACGTGGCCTGGATTAGCGTCGCGAGCCGGGCGACCTCCGCTTCCACGCCTTCAAACGTTGCACCCGACTTGAATAACTCGTCCCACGTTGGCATTCTTGGAACACACCTCGACATTTTTGATGTTCTGTTGAACTCTTTTTATAGTTTATCACGGTGAAAATTCATCGATCTTGATGGTATTGCCCGTCATGTTGCTGGCGTACACGGCTTCGATGACCTTTTGCGCATACCAGCCGTGCTCGAGCAAGACGGGCGACGGCATGCCGTGCACGATGGCATCGATGAAGCGCAGGTCCTCGTAATAGTATGGTCCCGGGATTTCTGGCTTGACATGGGGCATGTTGATTTTTTCGCGGAAAAACGTGTCCATCTCGACGTCGTCCAGTTCTTGCACGGGTTCGTCGAGGTGCTTGTACGTGATGATGGCAAGTTTCTGGTGGCGATCCTTTCCTGCCATCTCGTCCACCGTCGCGTGCAGCCACGCGTTCTCGAAATAAAATTCCATGCGGCGCTCGGAAAAATTGACATCGTTCCACATGGAATTGATCGTGGCGTGCACCCCGTTCTTGAAGGTGAACAATGCAGTGGCCGACGTTTCGATACCTTCTTTATCTTGATATTGAACTTTTCCGAAGACCTCGTCGACCTCGCCGAACGCGTAGATCAAGCCATCGATATCGTGGATCGTGTGCTCGAATAAGATGCCGGCGTGGGCCATTTCCTTGTCGCCACGCCACGTGGAACCGTGAACCTCTGCCCCGCCCTTGTAGGGTCGTTCCTGGGAATCGCGGAAGACGACGTTTCGTGGCTTGCCCCAGGTCTCCTCGCTACGCTCAATCAAATCTTTCAAGTAACATATCTGGGGCGCGCTGCGGAACACGAGCCCCGGCTGGATGACGACGTTGTTGGCATCTCGCGATTCGATCATTTTTTTCACGTCGTTCGGGTAGAATGCAAGTGGCTTCTCGCAGAAAACGTGTTTCCCTTTCCCGGCAGCGTTCAACACATAATCCAGGTGATGCACAGTCGGCACGAGAACGAAAACGGCGTGCACGTCAGGATCATCGATGAGGTCATAACCCGCGTTTGGCCCGCGATATATTTTCGGAACGGGAAACGCGGATAACATGCGATCAAGTGGCGGGTCATTTATATCCGCCAATGCATAAAGCTTAATTTTCAGTTTCTTATCGAGGTTAGACCATATCTTTCTAGCATTGTTTTCGAGCAAGGAAATGGAAAAGATGTGGTTTTCGGAGACGCAACCACAACCAATAACACCTACATTAATCGTCTGTTTTTCAATTGCATTGCTCATGGATGACAAGATTGCACGGCAAGGTTATTAACACTCGGTTCGAATCGGGGGAGCTTCGGCATTTAAATATTCAATGCTAATAGCAATAATAAGGTTAATTTTCTGATGACGCGTGGTTATCATGACAATGGAACCAAAAAGAATGAAAGATGATATTATTTCATATCTGCAGGATTTACCCGATGACGTGACATTGGAAGATATCATGTATCACTTGTGCGTGAAAGAGAAAATCTTGAATGGCTTGAAGGATGCAGAATCGGGAAATACCGTTTCCAACGAAAAGGCAAAGGAAATCATCGACCAATGGCAGCAATAGAATGGACCGAACGGGCATTGGATGATATCCACCCGATTTTTGATTTCATCGCCAGAGATTCGCAATACTATGCAAACTTGTTTATCACCAAGATATACGAACGGATCCAATCCTTGGCAAGCTTTCCCGAACTGGGACGTGTTGCACCGGAAATGAAAGATCCAAGTATACGCGAGCTCATTTTTCAATCATATAGGCTCATCTATGAATACAATGGAGACCAGGTAAGGATCCTAACAATTCTTCATGGAAGCCGTATTTTCAATATATGATTTGGCTTCGAATGTCACCACGTTAAGAATATTAAAAATGCACGATGCTGTTAATAACAAATCGACAGAATAAAATCGACACATTGCTATTATCTCTCATTACAATGCTTTCTGCATTTTTCACGTGATATTATGTCATTTTCGGCTATGCCATTCTCGGCAATAGTTGGCCAGGAAAACATGAAAATTGGCCTCCTCTTGAATGTTATCGATCCTCTCATCGGTGGTGTGCTTTTAACTGGTCATCAAGGAACGGGCAAGAGCACGGCAGTCCGGGCGCTGGTTGATATCCTTCCGGAAATCGAGGTGGTGAAAGGGTGCCCGTTCAATTGCGATCCAAGCTGGACAGTAGAAAAGCTCTGCGACACGTGCAAGGCGACGCTCGAGAGGGACGGTGAATTGCCCGTACTCAAGCGGAAGATGGAAATCGTGAACTTACCTCTCGGAGCAACAGAGGAAATGATCACGGGTACGCTTAACATCGAGCGCGTCATCAAGGAAGGTATCCGCGCGCTTCAACCAGGCTTGCTCGCGAAGGCCAACCGGCAGATTCTATATGTCGACGAGATCAACTTGCTCTCCGATCATCTCGTGGACTTGCTCCTGGATGCCGCGGCGTCCGGCGTCAACATCGTGGAGCGAGAGGGTGTGTCATTGATGCACCCGGCGAAATTCATGCTCGTCGGCTCGATGAACCCCGAGGAAGGTGAGTTGCGGCCGCAGATTTCTGACCGCCTTGGACTTGCCGTCAACATCATCGCGAGCAAGGATCCCAAGGAGCGCGCAATGATCTCGAAGATGGTGCTACAATTCACGGCTGACATGGCAACGTTCACTGCAAATTACATTGAGCAGCAAGCAGGGCTTCGCGAGCAAGTCACGCGTGCCCGGGAAATCTTAGGCACCGTCGTAATCCCCGACTCTTTTTACGAAAGCGTGTCGCGGCTCATCACGGAACTTGGCATCATCTCGCACCGTGCCGACATCGTGTTTGTAAGATGCGCTCGAGCCTACGCCGCGTTGCAAGGGCGGACGCAAGTCAACAAGGAAGATTTCAAGGTTGCCTTTGACCTGGCACTCAGTCACCGGCTCCGGAACCTCGCGATGCTGGGAGAACAGCAGAAAAACATCACCGACCGTGCCCTCGACATCTTCGGCAAGATCGAGGAAGCCATCGAAGACGAGGACGCCTACCAGCCCGGTGATCAAGAAGGCCCGCTCAAGCATTCAAAGAAGCAGCAAGAAAAAATGGAAATCACGCCCCTCAAGGATGAGCACCCGGAATTGCCTGAACCCGAGGAGGAACAGCGCACCGATAGCAGCGAAGAATCACTTCCTGATGATGCTCAACCTGGCGAGGGCATGCGTGTCCATTACGTGCCGCGAGACGAAGATTTCAAGATCGAGATCAAGGAGAACGTCAAGCGCACGAACAGGAAAATTTTCGACATCATGCGCATTCTCAAGTCACAAAAATATTCGTCATCAGGAATGTCGCACGGCAAGCGCGTCAAGATCACGTCCCGCAATTCGGGCCGCTACATCACGTTTCGCAATCCCCCACCGCATTCGAGGCCGGTGTCAATCGCGCTTGACGCAACACTGAAATACTCGATTCTTGACCGGGGCCTTGCGGGCATGTATACCTCGATGCAGCCGAGCACCTTGTCTTCGACTGCAGTTCCCCTTCCATTAAACTTACCAAGCGCGTGCATCAAGGAAAAGATCTTTGAATTCAAAGCGCCGCTATCCATTTATTTCGTACTCGACGCGTCTGCTTCCATGTCCGGCACGCTCAACCAGATGAAGCAAGTCATCGATTCGCTCCACCAGGAAGGCTACAAGAAGAAGGACAAGATTGCCGTGGTCATGTTCCGGGGCAAGAACGCCCACGTTATCCAGAAACCGTCGGTTAACCTGGAAGCCATCACCAAGAAACTGGATAGCATCCAGGGCACGTCCTACACGCCGCTCGCGGAAGGCGTGGACAAGGTGCTTGGCATGATCCGGATCGAACGGATCAAAGATCCTAACGCGATCCCCGTGGTCATCATCGTCTCGGACTGCGGGGCAAACATTTCAAAGAAATTCCCGGGCTTGGTTGCGCAAGTGCAGGAGGATTATGAACTCGTGGTCAAGGAAATGGACGATTTCGCGACGAAAATGGGAAAAATACCAAATCTGAAGACCATCATCGTGTTGCCCAAGAAATCCTACGCGTTGCGCAATGTTGGCATCAACCCGTTCGTCCAATCATCCATCCTCGAGTCCATGAAACAGAAAGCACGGGCCGTGATTTTTGAATTCTCCGGCGTCGACGACACGAAGATCATGCTCAAGGAGCTTCTCTGAGCTAATAACAATAAATGCTTGATGGATCGCGATGAGAATAGAGCTAGATTGGACTGGGAACATTGGATTTACCGCGAAAACTCGACAATTCACAGGTATTACAATCGATGAGCCAGAGGAATTTCACGGGGATGATAGAGGACCATCATCGGTTGAATATATCGGCGTCGCCATTGGTGGTTGCTTGGGCACGAGTTTTAGTTATTGCCTGAAAAGGATGGAGGTCCCGATCAAGGCAATGAGCATTGCAATCGATGTTAACTTGCATCACGTGGACATCGATGATGACAGCTTCTTGAGAGTAACTGATATTTCGGCTGAAATAGATATTACGCTTGAAAACGACGAGGATGCCGAACTCCTCGATCTTTGCATCGAATCGTACAAGAAATATTGCGTCGTCACGCAATCGGTCATCGCTGGAATTCCAGTTGACGTGCGGATCAAGAAATCTTGAAGAGCCGTTTTTCGGGAAGAACTATTTTTAGAATGCAAAGCTCGATCGCGTGAGCACGAAAATCGTGGCACAGATGATTCCAGCAATTATTGCTGATATCAGTGCCTTCGTTGTGGATTTATCGTACATTTCACGGAACGCGATGGCGAGCAACAAAGACAGGTACCCGAAGTAATACACGATTTGAACGATGTCGGCCGCGATCCATGTTGGAAGGGAACGTGGCGAGAAATAGAGGGATAATACTTGCGAATAAATCGCAATAGGGATAGAACCTATGTTCGAGAGGTTCATCGTTCCTAAGCTCACGGTCGGGAGCCCAAAATCCAGCACGAGTATATAAACGCCCGTGACGACCAGTGCGGGTAAAAATGCCCAATTCATGACCCCGAGCTGCTGGCCATATCTGGGGTTGATGTTGAGAATATATTTAGCTGCTATCGTGTGCGCGAGCAATAAAAAACCCCACAAGATGAGAAAATACACGATGCCATACGCGACGAACGCGAAGTATATGGATAGGCCAGCAAGCCATTGGATTTGAGGAAGGCTCGAGTATGGAAATCCGTAAATCGAGACGCCGGAAAAATCAATCTTGTTATATAAGACCACGCCGACGAGCCCGAACAGCAACGCGTTTATGAAAAACAAGAAAACTCCGCCCTCACTCTTGGGCTTGTGGACAATGTCCCACATGGCTTTCGACGGGTTCAAGATGATCCACTTGAACCTCTGCAACATCGTCATGGGCTTGTGCCATCGTTCCTCGTGCCGGCGAAATAACGGGATTTTCGTTTCGAGAAATTCGACGATGAGCACCGTGTTGCACACGTGGCACGTGTATTGCGTCGCTAGGATGTCATTGCCGCAGCGTGGACACCGCATAATCCGATAATCCAACCCTAACCTTAAAAAATTTATCGGTGTAAATCCAATCGAAACTTGAATCCAAAAAGTTGGAGCACGAGTACGATGGAAACGGAAAAAAAGAAAACCGAGATTTCTGACGAGGATAAAGAAACTATCTTTACCTTGGCAAAGGAGCTCACGGGATTTTGTTGTCCCACGGGATTCGAGGATGAAATCCGGAGATATCTCGTGGATCGCTTGAAAAACAAGTGCGCTGTGGAGACAGATGCCATGGGGAACGTGATCGCGACCGTGCAAGGCACATCAGCTGAACCACGCAGGAGATTGTTGCTCACCGCGCACATGGACGAGATCGGGTTCATGCTATCCTACATCACGAAGGATGGTTTCTTGCGCGTCGCCCCGCTCGGTAGCCAGGATAATCGAATCCTGCCAGGCCAGCGCGTGGTGGCATTTAGCGACAAGGGTGAATATCGCGGCGTGATCGCGGAAAAACCGATTCACTTGCAAGATGATGACGAGCGGAAAAGGGTGGTGAAGGACGATGATATTTTCATCGATATCGGGGCATCGAGCAAGGAAGATGTCAACGAAATCCTGGCTATCGGCGATTACGTGACCTTCCAGCGGCAATGCGAGTGGCTCGGGCCCGGGCATTTAATCTCGTGCAAGGCGGGTGACGATCGCATGGGTGTTCTCGTGTTACTGCTCGTGCTGGAACACTTGATCCTTGATCCGCCAGCTTGGGACGTCATCGGGGTATTTAGCACGCAGGAGGAAGCTGGCGCTCGTGGCATCACGGTTTCCGCCTACAACGTGAGTCCTGATGCCGCGATCGTGCTTGAAACAGGGCATGCGATCGACTATCCTGGAATTTCCAAGGATAAATTTGGCGACATCGAGCTCGGCAATGGCCCTGCCATTTCTATTGGTCCTAACTTGCACCCGCGCTTCGCGAAATTCATCATCAAAACGGCACAAGACCATGACATCCCGTACCAGGTCAAGGTTGACAGTGGCGTGACAAGCACGGACGCGCGCCAAGTCCAGGTCACGAGGAAAGGCGTGGCGACAGGCTTGATCCGGGTGCCATTGCGATACATGCACACGAACGTGGAAGTCTTTTCCCCTGCCGACGTGCAACAAGCTATTTATTTGCTTGAAAATGTCGTAGAAAGTCTTCCGGTCGATTTTCCGGTGGAGATCTGATTTTTCATTCTTTTTCAAAGTAATTTGCATCACAAGCAAGGTCTGCATTGATCTTGCCATCCATGATGTCGTGCGCCAACGTCATTGCAAACACGCGCGTCTTTTCCGAGATATATCCCGCGCGCACCGCATCATCGAGTTTCTCCTCGTCGATCACCTTTCGCTCGCCACCGGGGACTTCCACGACATCGACTTCAAGGTCGATGTATTGCATTTCTCCTGGATATAGCTGCACCGGAGTCGAGATGTTGAAATAGTGGCCAAGCAAGGTGCCATCCGCGCGATAATACTGATTCACGAGCACGGGGAAATTTTCCTTCACGTGACAAATGCTATAGTCGCCTGCCTCGATTTCGATGCCGTCGAACCCGTCATAAAAGGAACCGGACCTCGTTTTCGGGGTGAACTCGCGCTTAAGCACGAGCGAGATGCAGTGCTCCCTGGCTGAAAAAATTCTCCCGGCGGAAATGGACGTGTCCAAGACCTTTCCTGGCCTCAATTTATGGATGTCGCCATTGGGCTTGCAGTGCACGATGTTGATCATGTCATTTACTTGCGGAAATATAAATTGCTCGTGAGCGAAATCAACGAACGTCGCGACAAGCTTGGCTTGGAGTTCCGGTTGCTGTACCATGACATACTCGAGAAAATCTATCAGGCGATCCGTTTCCTTGAGGCGTTTTGTCACGATCTTCCAATAATGATGATCCGGGATCGTTGAAACCTTTTGCTGTCGGATATCGTCCAGGTAATTTAATGATTGTTTTGAAAAAATCACGTTAAGCTGGCCAATGCCGAAGGGATCGATGATAAATCCCGCGGGGGCATCTCTCATCTTCGCACGCACGTCGGCCATGCGCTCGGCAAGCGCATCAAGATCCTCGCGAATGGCATCCATGTGCGCGTCATTGCATGCCGATCGAAAGATGACCCCGAATTTGCCTTTCTCATGCGCGGCATCCTGTCTTGCCATCTCCTCGAGCTCGGACCGCAACGCGGGATCGGTGATGTTCCTCGAAAACACGATCTTGTTCTCGGGAATGAGAACCACGTAAGACCCGGGGCAGGTGATCGATCGGGATAACACCGGCTTTTTCTTGCCGGAAATGCTGCCAGGTTCTGCAACTTGAACGATGACCTCCGTGCCAGGTCGCAGCGTCGAGCCGGGTAGGATGCCGATCAATCCCTCGGCATCATCGAGCAAGACATTGACATAATTGTACCTTTCATTCCGGCTCACCACCGTTCCCTTGTAAATGGCGAACTTGTTCGGTTCCAGGGGAATGACCGCGCAACCAGGCACGTCATTCACGTTAAGAGGAAATTCCGGCGTCATTATATCGTCCATTTTCCCCTCGACGATCACGCCAAGGCTATCGGGGCGGTCCTCGATCTTGATGTCCGCGGGTTTCGACGCCGGGGAAATGCCTAGTCGTTTCATTATTTCTTGGGATGGAAAGGTGAGCTCGTACTCGCTCGTGCCGGAAAACAAGATGCTCAGCGCTGTCGAGTAAATTCCCCGGATCTTGCATGCTTTTGCCATGGCAGTCCTAGAACTCCATGAAGAAATCTAAAAAAATGTTAGCATCCGGGCAAATTCGGGAGAATACACGCGGCGTTCCGGCGCGTCGCGGGTCAAGAACGGACGATATTCCTTGACGTCGCAGTTAATCACCCACGTGATAATAACACGAAGCTTCCGACAAAAATGTAAGAACTCGAACGAGAGGTGCATGATATCACGAAAAAAACTTTAATATCATCGAGAGAATACTATATTTACCAGAAATTCAATAGCCAAGAACATTCCATCGAGATTTTTCTCGGAGATAGAGCCATTTTCCCGCCGACGAAAATCATCCGCCATCCCTTCAGAAATTCCTTGCACCTACGGTGTTATTCTCGTTGGGAACGGTATCGATTTCCGTTTAAATACGGCACGAGAACGATCCCGTGGAATAATTAATACGGCAACACGGTTGTTCAAATGCAGTCGAATACAGATCCTTAGCACTACACGAGAACTACAAGCGTTGCCATTATTAACTTGGCAACAATCATCACCCGATTTACCAATGCGGAGGATGCACATGACAAATGACCTGATATTGTTTGCAACGAAAGAATGTCCGAAATGCACGAAGCTCTCGGACTATCTCAACAAGATGGGCGTCAATTACGTCAAGCGCGTGATCGACGCGGATCCGGAAGCAGAAACCGATGCGCTCATGTACAACATCTTTTCCGCACCCGCCTTGAAAAAAGGCGATAGCGTGCTACGGACCAAGGATCTCTTCATCAAGGACCAGATCATCGAAGAGAAGTTGAGAACGTTCATTAGCAATTGAACCGAGAAGAGGGAAATTCATGGTTAGCAGGAGCCGAAGGAGAGCAGCGCCAAGCCACGTGCCCAAGGGTCAAACGAGCCTCCAGCAGTTTATCAATAGCTATAATGCCAAGCAAGACGGCGTGATCATGGTCAGGCGCAGCGACGAAACCATGGTCCCGTTCGACAAGAAATTCATCGCCCGATCGCTCATCAAGGAGACGGAGCTTGCACCGCAGCTGTTCGACATTCCACCGATGTCGAAAGAAGACGCGCTCATGATCGCCGACGAGGTGGAACGCACGTTTATGACAATCAACCCGCCGTTCGTCAACAGCTCGTTGATACGGGAACTTGTCAATTTCACGTTGCTCAAGATGCAAAAGCGTCATCCCGAGTATGCCTTGTACCGCAACATCATGAGCCGTGTCGGGGCCTCGTTCTCCGACATCTGGTCTTCCGTGTGGGGCGTGAAGGGTTTTGAAGATCGCGAAAATGCCAACCAGCAAGCAGGAAACCCGGAAACGATCCACAAGAAGGTGGCCGACATGGTGATCAAGGCAACGATCCCGCTTGGCTTGCCCCCTCGCATCGAGAAGGCACATTACAACGGCGACTTGCACTTGCACCAGCTCGAGTATCCAAACCGGCCGTTCTGCAGCGATTATGATTTGCGGTTCGTGCTCAAGAATGGCTTGCTCTGCGACGGGACCGGATATTACACGGCGGCAGCTGGGCCGGCACATCACCCCGAAGTCCCGGTGCTGCACGCGGTCAAGGTCATGGCCGCGGGGCAATGTGCATGCCAGGGCGGCCAAGGATTGTTCAATTTCAACATCTTCCTCGCGCCATACTTGCAAGGCTTGCCTTACGAGCGCATCGAGCAGCTTGCTGAAATGTTCCTCTACGAGACCAACGAAACTTACGTGAGCCGGGGCGGGCAACTCGTCTTCTCGAGCATCCAGCTCGAAGCTGGCGTCCCGAAGCTGTGGAAAAACGCCCCGGTCGTCATGGCAGGAAAGGTTCACGATGACTTGACCTATGGTGATTTCGAGCCAGAGGCGCGCCTGTTTGCCCGGGCATTGCTGGAGAAATATATCAAGGGCGATAAGCTCGGCAAGATGTTCTTTTTCCCGAAACCAGAGATACGGCTGCGCAAGGAATACTTCACGGATCCGGAATCTCGCGAAATCCTTGCGCTCTCGTGCCAGCTCTCGTCGAAGTTTGGCTCGTCCTATTTCGACAACGTGATTCCCGATTATCGTGACGCGGATGGACAGGATTGCTATCAATGCTGTGCCTATCATTTCAGCGAGGACCAGGACAAGTTGATGCCCAAGGTCATGTATGAAAACGGCGAGCATTTCAGCATGGGCGGTAACCAGGTCGTGACGATCAACTTGCCACGCCTTGCCTATAAGGCAAATGGAAACGATGACGTGTTGCTCGAGGAACTCGCGAGCGTGATGGACATCGCCAAGGATTTCTTGCTCATGAAACGGGATTGGATGCTCAAGTTCGCCGAGGGCGGGAGCTTGCCATTCCTCACGCAGCGCCCGCGCGATAACCCGGAGGAGCCGCCGCTCGTGGACTTGTCAGCCCAATCGCTCATCATCGGGTTCGTCGGCGCGAATGAAATGGTCCAGTATCACACGGGCAAGGGCCTTCACGAGAGCGACGATGCATTGCGGTTCGCGCTGCGCGTGCTGGTCGAGATGGAACGCATCCGGAAAGAGTATGTCAAGGAATATGGCCTCAACTTTGCCATCGCGCGCACGCCCGCGGAATCCACGGCGAGCCGGTTCGCGATCCTCGACTTGATGCAATACCCGCAACAAGCGCAAAGCGTCGTCAAGGGCGATCTCAGCGACTGGAAAAAGAAATATCTCGAGGAAGGCAGGACCGGCGTGCCCGTGTACTACACGAACGGTTTCATGATCGAGCATGGCGCTCGCGTGCCGCTGCACAAGAAGATCGCCATCGAAGAGAAGTCATTCCCCTTGCTCTCGGGTGGCAACATCATGAACGTGTTCCTCGGCGAGCACACGCCCGATCCCGAAGCCTTGCTTTCCATCACGGAGAAAATCGCCACCACCACGCAGGTCGGGTACTGGAGCTACACGACCGATCTCACCGCGTGCAAGCAATGCTTCACGAACATGCCTGGCTTGCATGACACGTGCTATACTTGCAATAGCACCGACGTGGAACATTATAGCCGCATTACTGGGTATTACCAGGCCGTGTCGGGATGGAACGCCGGGAAACAGCAGGAGCTCAAGGACCGGTACCGATACCAGCTAGAAGAATTGGATTAAAAGAAGAGTCTCGAAAGAATCAAGTAATTTTCTTTTTTCATAATTAAAACTAATTTTCTTGACGTTAAATAATAAAAAATCTGAATTACGATTCGTCAGGTTCGGTGCTTGAATTCTAGTAATGCCCGGATGATCGTGATTCGATATTGGCGCCGAAATGCTGTTTTGCTGTAAATTGCAAGAATAACTGCAAATAGGTCAAAAATAAGTGCAAAACATAGATCAGAAATAGATGCAAAAAACACCCGGGTCCGGAGTTCTTCTTGTCGATCCGCTGGATCGTGAATCGCTTGGCCACGTCCTCGCCAAAATCCCGCGTGAGCGCCTCGCGCACGTCATCCTCGGTGATACCCGCGGTGATCTCCTCCAACATCTCCTCCAACCTGCCATCCTCGGTGATACCCGCGGTGATCTCCTCCAACATCTCCTCCAACCTGCCATCCTCGGTGATCTTTTCCAAAACCGCGTTTGGCGTTATTTGGACGATTTCATCACCCGGCGTTGTCTCCTGCACGACAAGGCCCAAATCATGCATATTTTTGAGGAGAAGGTAATCACCTTTCATGACCGGCCGGTTCATCAATGAATCGCGCACCTTGCGTGGTTAGATTTGCACCTTCGTGTTCGTCGGCGCGACGACCACGCGCTTGGCCGGCTCGGGCCGCGCTTTCCGGACCTTTACGATCTCGCCTAGCCTGGTTCCCGCGTTGAGGCGAACTAAACCATCGAAGCGAATGATTTGTAAGCCCTCATCCTCGGAGTTCGGGAAAAAGATGCACGCCGTTGTTTTTTTCCCGGAAATTTCCACGATTTCACCGGCTTTGAGGTCCAACCACCGGGCCACGTGGATGCCGGCGGAACAAAGCCCGCGTCCAGCTGATGCCTTGTTGATTTCGGCGACACGAAGCGCCACCATGTCTTCTTTTTCACTCTCGCCTGAAACGTACTCGCTAACTATTTCATCGGGAGTTCCGAATTTAAGCAAAATTTTTTCCATGGCTGGACGTGAGATGTTGCCATCTGTTGTTAAGTTCGCTACCTTTTCTTCTAGGTGGTTCTTAATTTCCATCACGATCGCGGTTTTTGCATCTTTTCTGTATCTCGGATCAAGTTTCCTTTCAATTTCATCGAGATAATCGGATATTTTTGCGTTGATATCTTCTTGGCTCAGTTCTCGTTCCATGACCATCACCTTATCCTTTAAAGAAATCCTTTCACGACCTCTTCGAGATATATGTACGTGTTTTTGATTTGCTCTAGCAATGCTCGCCCTATCGGGGTCAACGTATAGAGCCGCCGGTTCCTCTCCCAGTGTGAATCTAAAAAACCCAAGTTGTTGAGCTTGTTGAGATGGGGATAGATTGTCCCCTCCTTCAACCGTATCCCAGATGACATTTCGACTCTAGTAATGGTTCCCCCAGAGGAAGCATCCAAGTCCTTCGAGTTCGTGAAGATCTCTTGAATTATTTCATAACCGTGCGTGGTCCCCTTCTTTTCGATGACTAAAAGGATGAGGAGCAGAAGTGTTCCACGCAAGAACTCGGATGTGATGTTCGACACGAATTCATCTATTCTTTCTTGATTAATTGCCATAACTTCATCCGGGATTATAGTATTGGATCTAGAGGTATGTCATCACATGACATATATCGAAACTCGTAGTATTTAAGTTTTATTCTGGTCAAGGATGGTCGTTGAAAAGACCTTAGTTGCAGTTTATGAATTAATATTGAGGATTCCAAATCAAGTTTCGAGCATGATATCTTTTGAGTGAAATACACTTTCAACGCTCTAAATGATGCATATATAATGGCATTTAGAACAATTCATTCAATTCTTCCCTGAATTGCGAGAAATCGATCGAATCCTCTCCCGGCGATTTTCCAAAGCGAAGATACAAGTTGAATTTTTGCAGCGTTGGAACGCCGATGAATAAATCCTTGCCATTCAAAATCTCGAGCACGTGGACGACGTCATCGAGAACGTGACCATCAACCTCCATTTTCAAGACGCAGATCCCGATTTCTTTGATCGTCGTGCATCCATCAGCAAGCGTGATCTCGATGGGTTCATCGTGATACTGGATACTGCAAAGCCGTTCTGCAATGTCTTTCTTGATGAAGGTTTTCGCGGAGCCCGAGTCGAAGAGAGCGTTCACTGTTGCCGATTCTTTATCTCCCTTGACCACGATGCGTCGTTCTATTTTACCCATGTAACTCACCATGAATTGGGTAGTCATTTCTTTAGTGTCGTCATTCATATGCTAATTGAGCTATATAAACCCCGTGATAAATCTTTGAATAAAATTCAAAATTCAAATTTTTGAATTTGAAATTTTTGAATATTGCACAAATCATCTCATAATTCTCCGATTTTCCAAAAAACGTTCCCATTTTCTAATAAATTTTGAGTAATGCGAATATTAGTCAATAATTGCATTGCCTCACTTCTTCAAGGAAAGTGAGCTGCCTTATCATGTAGGGGAGAGACGTGAACTCAGAATAGGCTTTATTAACTACGCCGTTTTATTTAAAGAGATTTACATCAATCCGAGAGTGCATATCAGCTTGCCAGCGATCGAAGATGTTCAAACGCCACTCAAGAGCGTGGTCTCACCAGTAACGGGAAGGCGGCCCGATATCGATCTCTTGCGAGTCATCGTGGTTCTGATGCTCGTCCCGTTCCATGCAGCCTGCGCGTTCGACCCCTATGGATCCATCCAGATCCAGAAACAATCGCCCATCAACGGGTGTATAGTGTTCGTTGACTTCGTGTCTCACTTTGGCATGCCGCTCCTGTTCATGTTCGCGGGCATGAATCTCTGGTTCGCCCTGCAAAAGCACACGGGGGATGAGGTCTCCGCGGAGCGGGCGAAGCGGCTGGGCATTCCGCTCTTGTTCGGTTGCGTGGTGCTCATCCCGCCCATGGTCTATCTCTGCCAAGTCGAGGTCCTGCCTTCGCCTCCGTCAATCTGGGCTTTCTACGCATGGTTTTTCACGCACTTCGGCCTTACTACCTACGATGGCGGGTGGACGCCCGGCGTGTTGTGGTTCATCTTCTACCTCTGGCTTTTCTCGGCGATTTGTATCCCGGTGATCGACCACGCCAACAAGAAGGCCCGGGTCGAGAAGAAGGAGGGAATCAAGCATCGCCACGAGTTGCCGTTCCCGGTCCGGTGCATCCTGTACCTTCTCGTCCCGGGCGTGATCGCGACGGCAGCCATACCGTTGCCTATTCTCTCATGGGGTGCCCAAAACATGGTGTATTATGGCATATACTTCGTGATCGGTATCCTGATGGCAAGGTATCCCCCGGCCCAAGACGTGATCGATTCGCTCGGGTTCCCGTGCCTCGTGCTCGGCGTGGCAACATACCTCCTCGAGAAGTTTGCCTTCCCCGCCACCATGGGGTCGTGGTCGCTCGCATGGGTCTTGAGCTTGATGAACTACGGTTTCGGCTCGTGGTTCTGGGTGCTGGCGTTTTTGGGGCTCGGGCACCGGTACATACGAACGGGAGGCAGGGTATTGACATACTTGGCCGAGGCCTCCTATCCATTCTACGTGCTCCATGCGACCGTGCTCGGGGTGGTCGCGTTCTTCATCATAAAGTTGCCCGTGGCTCCAGTTCCGATGTAACATCACGTACGGCGGGGTGTTCGGGATCTACGAGGCCTTGGTCCGGAGGAATAAGATCGGACGATTCCTGCTCGGCATGAAGCCAGCAGCGACGATCGACCGGAAATCAGGATAGCTAGCGTGTTAAGGTCGGTTTATATTCGAGCTTTCCAATTATATGAGGATTTTGTATTGATATGTTTGAATGAGAATCAACGGTTTTACGTGCATCAAACATGAATCAGACAGAAATAAAAAAGCCAGAATATGGCAATTGGGTTTCCAAGAATATCATCTACATGTTCGGCATTGGTGGATTGATATTGCTCGGTTTATCGTTCCTCTTCATTTATCTATTAATCGCCGTGGCCTTGTTCTCCGTGGGATTTGCGTATTTCGTGTATGCACGATATAAATTCTCTCCTCAGGGCGGGAACGTCCAAGCCAAAATTCGGGAATTGGTGCTTGATCATTTAAATTGGGATGGAAAAGGACAGGCCATCGACATTGGATGCGGGAATGCGCCTTTAGCCATTAGTCTTGCTCAAAAATATCCCAATGCAAGGGTTACAGGCATCGATTATTGGGGTGGAGAGTGGGAGTATTCCCAAGCTACATGTGATGCAAATGCCGCGAGCGAGGGTGTCGCGGACCGCATGACCTTTCAGAAGGCTGGCGCATCCAAGCTACCATTTGATGATGAATTCTTTGACGCAGCCATTAGCAACCTCGTTTTCCACGAAGTCCGTGATGCCAAGGACAAGCGGGATGGCATCAAGGAGGCACTGCGCGTCGTGAAGAAGGGCGGGAAATTTGCATTTCAGGACCTTTTCCAGATCAAGCAAGCCTTCGGTGAAATCCCGAAATTACTTGACCAGATCCTGAGCTGGGGAGTAGAGGATGTCGCGTTCATCGACACGCACGATGCCGGGTTCATTCCGAAAGCACTTAGAATAGGTTTTATGGTAGGAACTCTTGGAATTCTTTGTGGCACGAAATGAAGGCGAAATCGCCTTTATAGCATGCTATCATGGAGAGTTGTTAATGAAAAGGACCATTTTCATTTTCATTGTCAACGCACGTGGACATTGACCAAAGCCAGAACCGTGATGACGGGGGCTTCACCAAGGACTCAACCTGGGAATACGTCGTTGGACGCAGGGTTGGTGCAGAGTGAACGTTTTGGTTGGGTTCAAGTCGCGGATGCAGGATTGCGAAAAAAATTTTTGGCGAAAAAAATTTCAACGCTGGGTTAGAATGAAGGATTGGAGATGATGAGAATACTCTCGCGACACGGGTTCACTCGTGGATGATAGCGGGTCGATGTCCTGATCCAGGGCTTGTTCTTCTTTCAGAACTGGTGCGTTCTTAGCTTATCGATGATCCACCAAGCAACCGTGTTCTAGTGGTTGAAAAGCCCGTGCTTGTTTACTATCGTCGTATCATATCTTATCTAATAAATGAATTTTTATCAGCATGATTTAAGCATAGTTCTCGAAAGAAAAATTGACAGGGATGGTAAATTTAAAGAAATTGCAACAAAAATTGAAGAACACAAACACATCACATAAAATATCATTTCTAAATTGATTTTTTTTCAAGATCCCTATGAAGGCGTTCGATCCTTATCCTCCAATTTCTCTTTGTATTGCTTGTTGGCATCCTTGAGCGCCATCCGAAAGTATAGGATGGCCAATATGCACCAACCAACAAGCACGAAGATATCGGTATAATTGGACGTCAATATTGCAATAATTGCTATGAAGGGGATGAGAGCGATGGACAACACGAGTTCCAGTTTCAAAAACTTGATTCTTCTTCGTAAAAAGCATGTGTCACACAATCCTTTATGTGCAACGAAATTTTCCACGATAACGGGCTCGTTGCATGAGGTACATCGTGGCAATGTTTTCTCGTATTTCAATTGAGCTTCTTTAAGCTTATGGGCCTCGATTTCTCGCTGCACAGTGCTGGCACTCGGGTGTAGCGATCTACGTACGATAATGCCCACCACAGCAAGTCCAACAAGCAATAATCCATAAGGGCTCGGATAAAAGCTATTGACGATTGAAATAAGGCAAATTATAGAGCCGGTTACTAGGATGTAAGAGTTAAAGAGTACAATCGAAGCATGGAGGAATCGCAATTTTTTCGTGCGTGCTTGAAACAAGAGAATTATCGCAAAGGCTAAGATCACGGCAAAGTTGAAGAAAGTGAAGAGCTGAAAGCCATTGAACGCCTCGACTACTTGGGAATCAGTAAAACTTTCGAGATGGTAGCACACGGGGGCAATATAATTGATGTTGTTCCAACCAGTCCACGAACTATAGAATCCCCAGAACCACAACACATATACGGGAGAAAACGATCCGCTGCAGTCTGAATACCCAATGCGTGCCCCGCCTGCCATGAAAGCCAAGGGAAGGACGAACATTCCCGCGATCGCGAGAGCTACGGATGCCGGGATCACCTTGTACAGGGTCGTAATGTCGAATATTTTTATGTCCTGCCCGCTCTTCGCATGACCTTGATAGGGACGTTTATTTATCATGGTCCTAAGCTTGTTTCGTTTCGAGATGACGGAATAGAGAAGCAGGATCACGGCCACGCATAAAAACGCGCAAGCCATTCCAACAGCGATTGGAAAGATCGTTTCCGGTGCGGTGATACATGTGTTGTTATGAACGTTGTTCACATCTTCATTAATGATCATGCACCGTTCGGTGTTGTATGCAAAAATGTTCCATGAAATAGTATTATACCCGTAGCCCTCGTCCCATTCGGCGAGGATTCCAATTGCATTATAGGAGATGTTATCGTGATCGATGACATTATTTGAGCTGTAGAAAATTCCGAGACCGTATTGGTTCTGATATATTGAGTTGGACTCGATTTGGTTCGAAAAGGCATCTCCAAGCGTTATTCCATTATATTTATTATTATGGATAATGTTATTCTTGATATAATTCACCGAAGAAGACTGTATGCTTACTCCGTTTTCGCTATTAGAGATATCACACTTTGTTATCGTTATATAGTTGGAATAGTATAATTCAATACCATAATGGCCGTTTCCCGTGCAGTTCGTGTTATCGATCATGCATTCCGAAGTCGATTCAATGTCAATTCCAGAACCTTGGTTACCTTGGAAGGAGCAATTGCTTACTGACATGTTCTTGCAATAACTTAACAAGAGGCCATGACCGCCTTGGGAACAATCCAGACTGACAATCGATGTATTTGTGCAATTAATGCAAAGAACCTGTCCAGGAGAGAGAAAACTTGATAGAACCATATTGTTTGATCTTTCGAATACCAATAGCTCCTTGAGATTGACAAAGTTGGAGGAATCTATCAGGTTGTCAAAAGAATCCTGGAGATCCACACCACATCCCGTCATCTGGTTAAGTGAGAAGGTGTCATGCGTCGACCTGTATATTTCCATACCGAAGTTGCTGCTCTCTTTAATTATATTATCCAATATAGAAGAGTCTATACAATCGGCAATGACAATACCCTCTTCGTTAAACTCAGCCGTGTTATTAGCAATAGTGGAATTCTTGAAGCCGTTAGCGCTGAATCCAGACCAACTCTTGTTGCAGTAGTTGTTCGTGACAGTACTGTTCACTAAAGTGTTCATGTAATATCCGGAATATCGGCCGTTCAAGACCTTATTGCCTACAATGGAGCTATTAGTCAATAATGAGAGATAAACGCTGTCAAAATACACGTCGGAAACCACGTTATTCGTAGCTTGAACACGGTATCCCGAATAGATGTAAATCCCATCGTATCCCCCGCGAACCGTGTTGTCGTCGATCGTGAGATTATTGGAATGTATTGCAATAATGGACGTGTCATAATCGACATCGCCATTATCACAAGTGTTCTTTTCAACGATGCAGTTGTTCGAATTATTTATGACAATACTCGAATAGGCATCAGTTATTTGGTTCGAGGAGATGTTTATCATAGGTGATATTTCCACGTTTATGCCAATGGTGCAAGAATTGATAATGCATCTAGTTATGGTGATGTTCTGACACGCTTCTATTTGAATAGCTTTGTCCGTGTTATTACCGCTTGCTCTGGAAAGATAGCATCCTGATATGATCAAGTTCTTGTCCACATTTCGGATGCAAATACAATACATGTCGCCATTTGCTTGGATAGAGAGATTACTGATAATGTAGGGGTCTGAGGGAGTTCCATTCCCCTTCTTCCCTATAAACCCAGCAAGGTCAGCATCTGACTCCAGGTCAATAGGAAGGTGATTCGTGAGAGTGTTCGTTCTTATATTGCATGGATTAATCCTTATCATGCAGTGGGTTACCATATTGATAGAGAACAGTACCTGGATTCCAAGCAGAAGTATCACGGCGATTTGTATCATCATTTGGATAGATTTGTTCATGTGATGCATGGGTAACCCTTCGCGCCTCTATCTCGATACTTTCAATCTCGAATAGAAGATTCCTCTAGGTTCTATATTAATGCATTCTATTTTGTTTCATCCGATCTGAGTCGAAACTATTTCCCACGAGAAACAGGGTATTTATCAAATGCCCAGGGTCTTCGAAACGGTTGATATTTCCGAATCTCTTCCCCTAAATCAATTCTATTTTATTAAAATTGAACAACTCATTCCGCAGATAGTGTTTTCGAGAATCGAAAACTGGTTATTTCAGAATAAGTGTCTTCTTAATTTATCGATGATCCATCCAGCAAGCATGCTCTGGTGATCGAAAAGCCCGTGTCCACCTTTTTCAAAAACGAGACAATTCTCATCGGGTAATTCCAGCGCCTTTTTCAAGTTTTCGTGTGCCCAATACGGGACGGCATAATCATCCTTGGCGTGGACCAGGTAAATCCTGTTCTTGAGCGCCTGATCACCTGATTTTGAAAACTGCTCGATATCCAGGCTGGCGAGGCTGTCGGTGTCGAGTTTGATGCTCTTGCAATATTGCTTGAACCACAAGGGAATCGATTTTTTCATGCGTTTTAAATCGGCTGCGTTTTCCAGCAAGCCGGTGCATTCACCGACGATGACCTTTACCCTGGGATCGGAGAAGCCGCCATAGACCGCCGTGAAGGCGCCCAGGCTCCCGCCGAAGAGCCCGACATTGCTCGTCTTGATATCATCCCTCGCCAGAGCATAATCCATCACCTTTCGCAACGCGAGGATCGATTTCGGGGCCGTTATAACCTTGGATGCAGGATTCGTGCCATGTGATTTGCCGACGATGCCCGGGTGATCGAACAGCAAGACCTTGACACCTGATTGGACGAGCATGGCGCCTGTCCCGAACAAGTCCTCGTGCTTACCCCCGCCACCTGTCATGGCGATCACGAGGGGCGTGGCTTCGTCGGAGTGCATCGATGAGAGCAGCGTGCCGAAAACATCGTGGCCAAGCTCCTCGACGCGGAGCGTGAAATCTTCGAACATCACGCCGGGAAATTCGGTATCATGGCTAACCCGTAGCTGGTATAGATATATGGCAAGATTCCAGAAGAAATACGCGGTTGCAATGTAGAGTAAAACGGTACCAAGCAAGTCAACCAGCGGCACCAAGATCGTGGGGAGGAAACTGCTCCCGAGGGAAAATAATGCTCGAAGGAACAATCCAAGGATTAAAATGACGAAAAACACGTGGATTTTTTTCATGATTTCTCACGAAATATGATATTTGCGTGATCGAAGCTACAACTAGAGGGGTAATGAATCTTGGTCTAGGCGAGCTCGTCTCGTCGAGCTATGACGTTCGACTTGAGCCTCCAGAGTTAATCGCAGTAGCCTTCTCCAAACCCAATCCAAATCGCGATAGAGAAAAATTCCAGCTGACCCCGGTCAGCCGTCCCATTAAAAGCTTTTTTTGCCGTCGCCATGCCTTCCCATGAGCAACTTCCCGAAAATTACATGGCCCGCCTCGTGCGGTACCCGTAGAAAAAAATGGGAGGCTGGAGCTTCTTGACTTGTC
>JGI26339J46600_10000186_pt1 | contig 22049 bp, 23 predicted proteins | sample BogFormECP12_OM1_FD_46600 | JGI IMG/M metagenome (IMG submission 46600) | reverse complement strand
AAGAGTGGAGGCACAAAGGTTGTCGCGGAGAGGCAGAAGAGACGATCGACGAAGAAGAAATGAACCCACAGAAAGCTTAGAGCAGTGGGTTCCGAGAACACGTCTCGGAAAGATGATTCAGGAAGGCAAGATTTCGTCTATCGAAGAGGTTTTCATGGCAGGAATAAAGATAAGGGAACCTCAAATCGTTAACGCTTTAATTCCAGACCTGCAAGAAGAAGTAATAAACATAAACTTGGTTCAGAAACAGACAGATGCGGGTGAAAAATCAAGGTTCAAAGCAATCGTCGCAGTCGGCAATAGAGACGGGTACATTGGATTAGGTTCAGGAAAAGCCAGCCAAGTGCGGAATGCAATAGAGAAAGCGGCGGCGGATGCTCGCCTCAAAATAATCCCCGTAAGACGGGGCTGTGGGAGCTGGGAGTGTGACTGCGGGAAGCTTCATTCTATCCCGTTCCAAGTCGAAGGCAAGACAGGCGGAGTTCACGTAGTCTTCGTTCCAGGCCCCAGAGGCCTCGGCATAGTGGCAAGCGAGGTGTCGAAGGTGATTCTGAATCTCGCAGGAATCAAGGATTGTTGGACAAGGACATACGGTTCAACGAGGACAATCCCATCGTTCGCTTACGCGGTTTTCGAGGCGCTAAAGGAAACCTACAGCTTAATAGTGCCAACGGACTGGGTGAGATAGTTGACTGAGCAAAAGGATGAACGCAGATGCTTGCTGGCGGTGAGAATTCGAGGTACCGTTAGTGCATCCATGGAGGCTAGGGAGACCCTTAGAATGCTCCGTCTGACGAAGGATAACCATGCAGTGCTTGTTGATAATCGACCATCGTTTCTTGGAATGATAAACACGGTGCTTCCTTACATCACCTACGGGGAACTATCAGAAGAAAGCGTGTCCTCTTTGATAAGAGCAAGAGGCAGATTGCTTGGCAACAAGAAATTGACAGATGAATACGCAAAGACTATTGGGCACTCATCCTTGGAGGAACTAATTACAGCAGTGTCCAAATGTCAAATCGAGTACTGGAAACTGCCGGGAATACGGCCAGTCTTCAGACTGCACCCGCCTACTAAGGGATACAAAGGGAAAATAAAGAGGAGCTTTGGCGCAGGTGGAGAGTCAGGTTACCGCGGAGAAAAAATGAACCAACTCCTAAGTCGAATGATTTGATCATTTTTCGAGATCCTTTTTCTGCTTTCAGTTCTCTCTATGCGATACGTTTTATAGTCGCTTTTGAGTTTCCCCCTATTCAAGGGGGAAGCGATCTTGAGTGCAAGATGGCGGAGAAACAAAACGAACTCGAAGAGGTTCGACATTTTGAGAGTGTTCAACAAAGTTAGAAGCAAGAATACAGCTCGAGGATTTCGCTTGGAAAATTCTAACGTCAAACGTGCAGATTCGACTACAGTCAAGGTTAGACGAATCTCTGCAGGAGAGAAGATTCGGGAACCAAGGCATCTGGTTGACGTGCTGGAAAGAGCAGATGAAATAACGGTTGTGGCAGATCTCGCTGGTTTCAGCAGAGAAGACCTGAAAGTGCACGTTAGAGGCGAAAGGTTGACTTTGGCTGCTCAAGCCTCGGATCGCAAATACCGCAAAAGTTTAAATCTTCCAAAAAGAGTGATTCCGAACACCTTACGCACAACATATAAGAATGGCGTGCTTGAAATAAGGTTAAAAAAAGTCGAAGAAAAATCAATTCATAAGATAGCAGGGTAGATAGATGCCGCACAGGCTCAGAAAAGTCAGGAAAGATCGTGGATCAAGGACCCATGGCTGGGGCAGAGTCGGTCAGCACAGGAGAACAGGGTCAAAAGGTAGACGGCATGCTGGAAGGCACAAGGCATTGTGGTCTTACGTAATCAAGTATGAGCCGGACTACTACAGCAAAATCGGGTTCACCTCTCCTCAGAGTGTTAGAAGCAAGACGAGAACGATAAACGTTGGAATTTTGAAGAACGTAGTCGTTGAGGCGCAGGCACAGAAGCAAGAAGACAAACTCATGATAGATTTGGAAACGTTGGGCTACACGAAACTGCTCGGCTCAGGAAAAATCACAGAGCCTTTCATTATAAGAGTCAAGTCGTACTCCAAGTCTGCCGCTGAAAAAGTGAAAAATGCCGGCGGACAAATATTAGTAGAGACACATGAGACTGGAGAGTAGCGGCTGACTCATGGTAGGAAGATTTCTAGGCCTTTTCAAACCCGTTGCGAGGGCCGTTCCAGAAATAAAGGCGCCGGAACGAAAAGTCCGGTTTAACGAGAAACTCTTCTGGACAGCGCTTGTCCTAGTGGTTTTCCTAGTGATGTCCGAGGTTCCATTGTTCGGCTTGGCCCCTGGGGCTGGTCAAGAGTTGACGCCGCTAAGGGTTATTTTTGCTTCCACTCGTGGCTCACTCATGGAGCTTGGAATAGGTCCAATAGTAACTGGTGGATTGATACTGCAGTTGCTGATTGGATCCAACATGATCGAGGCCGATATGGGCAACCCCGAAGATAGGGGGCTGTTCACAACGGCCAACAAAGTATTTGCTATCATCCTGACCGGAGTACAGGCGACTGCCTATATAATTGGAGGAATGTACGGTAGTCTGAGCGGCACCGCATCCATACTCATTTTCCTGCAGCTACTTGCAGCAGGGATCATCGTTTTACTCATGGATGAACTCGTTCAGAAGGGCTGGGGATTCGGAAGTGGAATAAGCCTGTTCATAATGGCAGGCGTTGCTCAGAAAGTAGCTTTAGACTGTTTTTATGCCAGTCCAAACGTTGACGGTTATGGGAGTTCAGGAGTTTTTGTTGCACTTGCCCAAGCATTGGCAGGCGGCAAAAATTTGTTGGGACTCTTCCAGAGATTACCAACGTACGTTCCGAGCGGATCGCCGACCGGAACCGCGCCGCTCCTGAACTTATATGGAACACAGTATCCTTCGATCGTTGGGTTCTTCGCAACTGTTGCAGCCTTTCTCGTAGTAATCTATTTTGAAGGAGTAAGAGTGGAGTTGCCGCTATCTTACGCTGGTTACAAGGGATACAGAAGCAAATACCCGATAAAGATGCTCTACGTCTCAAATCTTCCAGTAATCTTTGCATCAGCCCTTTTCGCTAACGTCTATTTCTTCTCACAACTCCTTTGGAACTCCTACAACAGCAATCCTGCAAATCATAATTTCTGGCTAAACCTTCTGGGCACCTATATACAGAATCCGGCATCCACGACCACGGCATTTGTTCCTTCTGGCGGACTCGTGTATTATGTAACCGCTCCGCGAAATATGATTCAAGTCGGTACTGATCCAGTCCAAGCATTTGGTTACCTTGGAATTCTTATCGTTTTCTGTGTTATATTTTCCCTGACGTGGCTTGAGGTCGGCGGTCTAGGGCCCTCAACGGTTGCTAAACAGCTCGTGGATTCTGGCATGCAGATTCCAGGGTATAGACGATCAGGAAAGGCAGTTGAGTCAATTCTTAAGCGATACATTCCAGCCGTCACTGTCATCGGAGGAGTAATTGTCGGGCTAATTGCCGGATTGACAGATTTCTTCGGTGTATATGGCTCGGGTATGGGTATCCTGCTGTCTGTAGGCATAATTTATCAGTACTATGAGACTTTAATGCAGGAAAGAGCAGCCGAAATGTATCCTGCCTTCAGACGGATATTCGGAGAATAACCTCATGAATCGAAAGGAAAAAATCATCCATTCGTATTCAAATGAAGGAACATCTCTTTTTAACTGCGTCATCACAAGGAAAATCGAAACTGACATCACTGTTTTGAATTCAGCAAGCATCAACGAAAAAACTAAAGAGCGAGCAACCGATGGTATGGAGGTCGAAAAAGCTTGTTGATAGTCATGGATGTCATACCCTCTATTCTCAAGGATATTCCCTATTCGACCGTTTTCATTCTTGTTTTGGCTACGCTGATTTCTCTTATGACCACATTGGTTAACAGGCGTTTTACTAATCCTGCACAATCCCGAGCTTGGAGAAAGGAGGTTTCAGACTGGAACAAGGAGCTAAGAGAGGCTCGGCAGAGCAAGGATAAGAAGAATTTAGAGAAGGTCATGAAGAAGCAGCAGCAGGTTATGAAGCTTCAATCCAAGATGATGTGGCAGTCTATGAAAGTTTCTCTCCTGTTTTTGATTCCCCTACTGATAATGTGGAATGTTCTGGGAACCTTCTATCATGGTGCAGCGATTGCCTATTTTCCAGGCGTTGGAGCCACTTTACCATTGCCCATATTTAGCGGCTCACTAATCTGGTGGTATCTTTTTTGCTCTCTTCTTTTTGGAACTGCATTTCAGCACGTTTTTGGCTTAATAGAGGTAAGTGAATAGAATGCCGAGACCTAGTGAACGTACAAGAAACAAGAAACGAATCAACAAGACTGCTCCAGGTGGAAAAATGAGTACGGATTTCAGGGGGAAGACAGCCACTGCAGCCCATTGCAGTCGATGCGGCCGGACACTGGCAGGGGTTTCAAATGCTTCGCCTTATGAAACGCAGAAGCTCAATCGAGGCAAAAGGAGAATATGGCGCTTGAGTGGCGGTCAATTATGCCACAACTGTCTTAAGGCAAGCTTGAAAGAAGCCATCAGAACGACGTAATATCTGGTGGGCAAACTGCCTTCTTCATCTGAAATGACTAAACAAGCGGTTCAGAAACTCGTGGTTATTTGCGTCGGAGGAATGGCAGGGAGCGGGAAAAGCACTGTTGCAAGGAAGCTAGCGAAAAGATATGGGCTCAAGTATGTTTCTGGCGGAGACGCATTGAGAGTCATTGCCGTCGAGAAGGGTTATGCGGCTTCGAGACGTGGCTGGTGGGAAGGGAGAGATGGAATGCGTTTCCTGAAGGAAAGAGGCAGGGACGAACGGTTTGATGAGGAGGTGGACAGGAAACTTCTTGAGTTGGCACGCCATGGAAACGTAATTCTGGACAGCTGGACCATGCCATGGCTCGTTGAAGACGGATTCAAAATTTGGCTGGAAACTTCGCCTGAGAAGAGAGCAAAGAGAATCGCAGGAAGAGACAAAATAGGCTATGAAGAGGCTTTAAATGCGTTGAAACAGAAAGAGAAGTATACTAAAACAATATACGAGAAGCTCTACGGCTTCTGTCTCGGAGAAGACTTTGCTCCCTTCAATTTTATCTTAGACACGGAGAACATGAACAGCGCAGAAGTTTTTAAGGTAATCTGCACGGTAATTGACAAGGTGGTCTTCAAGTCCTAATGGTATTCCTATGTTAGCGCGCGCGGAGTGATATAAGTATGGGTTCTTTGCGATAACTCTATCATAAGTTTCTTATGATCCGCATTTCCTGTGATTCACCGAGGATACACGCAGTTGGGTTGAAGGATGTGTTGAAAGCTGAATGGTTGAGGAACCGAATTGTTCCCGCACTTTAGATAAGCATTTATTCTATGAGATTTAGAATGCTTTGTCTGGGTTTGATGTCAGAACACCTTCAGCGAATGGGGTTTTCATGATGAAGCCTGTGGACGTCGTCATTCTGACGAAGAATAGTGAGAGGCTGCTAAGAGAATGTATTGATTCGGTTTACAGAAATATCCCCGTTAACAGATTGATAGTTGTCGATGGTTACTCCACGGACAAAACTGAGCAGATAGTAAGAGAGTTCGAGGAAGACCATGGGAACGTGGTTTTCATTCAGGATAGAGGCACAAGAGGTAGCGCCAGACAGAAGGCTATGGAGAACGTGAAAACGGACTGGTTCATGTTCGTTGACAGCGATGTCGTTCTTTCAAGAGACTGGTTTGCCAAAGCGGAGAAGCTGATAACAGAAGATGTCGGCGCAATCTGGGGAATCGAAATCTGGTCAGTTTTGAGAAAAATGAAGGTGCTGGGTCTCTTCGAAAGGTTCACGTTGAAGATTTTCGATTACAGAGGCGGCACTCACGACATGCTCATTCGACGCCGGGCAATTGAAGGCATCAAAATACCATATCACCTTCACACGTACGAGGATGCGTACATCAAGAAATGGATTTGCGGGAAAGGCTTCAAGGTTCTCGGAGTCTACGAGCCATACTGCATTCATTTCAGACCCACCACGGTCTGGAACTTAGAACAGAACATCGGTTTCATAGTAAGCGACTTGAAATATGCAATCCGCTGTCCATCTCTAATGTTCTCTTATGGGTTCTATTCAGGCATCGTTACATACCAAATTCTTTCGCATAAGTTCAAGCTCACCAACTAGACGAGGGCATAAAGACCTGTTTGCTCGCCAAAGATAGCAAGCTATGTTGCGGTTTGTTACTATACACATTACTTTTGACGTTACATTTTCCGGAGGTAGTCAGCTCTGAAGAGCTTTTCAGACTGTTTTTCAACATTGTTTGTTACCACACACATTACTTTTGACATTACAAGTAAAAATGATCGGGGCAACTTCCAAACCCCAAGAAAAAAAGATGCTTCTTGACCACGGACGGGCTATTTCTCCAGTAATACCGCGCGGAGTTCACTACTTATTCTATCTTTCGGGTGAATAATTCCTCAAAGTTTTCACGAAACACTTTCTGCTTAGCCTTTTGCGTGATTTCTGAGGCTTCGATGATTGCAACCTGCGTCGGGAAACGATAATACGGAACGTCTGAGCCAAATAATATTCTGTTCTCATCTATCTCAACTGCTCGTTCAACAAAAACTGGCAGCGTGCCCGAAGTCTCTACGTAGATATTGTCGAATTGTTCCATCATGTCCAGAGCTCCTTCTCGCAGGTGGCCCAGAATTATTGGGAGTTTTGAATGGTTCTTGGCGATCTTTGAAATAAGCCCAGGAGAGGAGAAACCATCCCCCGTGTGAATAAGTATTGGCAGGTTCAGTTCGTTCGCTTTGTCAAAAAATCTATTGAAAAATGGGTGATCGGGTCTGAAGCATTCAACCATCGGGTGCAGTTTCAGACCTGTTAATTGCAGTCTCGTCTTGATTCGGGTCAATTCCTCTATGGCGTCGTCTCTTCTCGGGTCGACGCGTCCGAATCCGACTAGGCGTTTCGGGTGTTTTTGGACGGATTCGGCGATATAATCGTTCATTTGCGGGTACTTATCACCTACATTCGGGTTTGGAAAGACTACTGCCCTTTGGATGTCGTTTTGGTCAAACAGGCGGATGAGGTCATCAACATATACAGTGGGATCAAAGTACGGTTGCCACGGTCCAGACTCTCCGAGGTGAATGTGTGCATCGCAGATTCGCATAATTATTCTCTCGAATTTGTGTTCACATGGGTATTCGTTGAGAATTCCATTTTAAGCTTTGCAAAGGGAAAGCCTAAATGTCGGTGCAGCGCTGATAGATGAAGTCAAGAGTTGATGGTATGAGCGAAGCTCGGGTAGATCCCGTCAAGATGCATAAAGAAGCGGGAACACTCTTCGAGGCTGGCAAATACAAAGAGGCTGAAGAACTCTTTGTACAGACCGCAGAATTGTACTACAAACAACAGAACTATTTTGACTCCACTTCCATGCTTTACAAGGCGGGCGAATGCGCATACGCACTTAAGAAATACGATGAGGCCGCAGAGCGCTTCATGAAATCCGCTGACTTGTCTTTCCAGAAAGCGTTCGACAGGTTCGGAGTCAGCGCACTGGAATACGCAAGAGACAGTTACAAGGCAATAGACAACAAAGCTAAAGTCAAGGAACTGGACAAAAAAATAAAGCAAGTAAAAAAGAAACTGGAAACCTCCTTTTGAACGATTCTTGAATACCCTTCTTTCCACTGGTTGGCCAAGACTTATCTTGTCCGTCATGCTTTCTGAAAGCTGACCTTGGTGCAAGGCTGACTTTATGCAGACCAGTTTCGAGTCTCTTGCGGAGCTTGGCGAAAGGCTACAAAACACGAAGAAGCGACTTCTCATGACAGATTTCGTGGCCAAGTTTCTGGCAGGACTGCAGGCTGAAGAGGTCGAGCCAGCGGTTTCGATGCTGCTGGGCAGGGCATTTCCAAAATGGAGCCCGAAGACATTGGAAGTAAGTTGGGCCACAATCAGTGAGATCATACTGCGAGTGACGGGGATTGAATGGAGGACTTTTGAAAAAGCTTTCAGGGAGTCCGGTGATGTTGGGTCGGCGACGAAAGCGGTTTTTGAGACGAGCCGAGTGAAACGACAGACCGTGCTCTTCGACAAGGATCTAACTGTGCTGGAGGTTAGGCACCGTTTCGAACAAATAGCTGGGACAACTGGTTTCGGCTCAAGAGAGAGGAAGGACAGGTTAGTGTCGGCCTTGCTCAGCCGATGTACACCGCTTGAAGCCAAATATTTGGTGAAGATTCTGATAGGCGAGATGCGAACAGGTTTCCACGAAGGTTTGATGGAACAAGCGGTATCAAAAGCTTTTCAGGCTCCACTGGAGGTCGTGCAAGAAGCTGCGATGATTATGGGTGACATCGGGGAAGTCGCAAAAGTAACCCAGGTCGAAGGAGCAGCCGGATTGGCAAAAACAGGTTTTAGAGTCTTCAAGCCTGTAAACCTAATGCTCGCTCAAGTGTCAAGCGATGTTGCAAGTGCCCTATCAGAGCATGGTGGCAAAACAGCCTTTGAGTACAAGTACGACGGCGCGCGAGTTCAGATTCACAAGTCAGGTGACGAAGTGAAAGTCTTCAGTCGTAGATTGACCGACGTCACCGATAGTCTGCCTGAAATCACAGAGTTGGTCAAAGAGAATTTCAAGGCAAATGAGGCCATCGCTGAGGGTGAAGTTGTAGCTGTCGACAAATCAGGTTCCCCAATTCCTTTTCAGCATTTAATGCGGAGGTTCAGGAGAGTTCACTCAGTGGAGAACATGGTGGAAATTATACCTCTCCGACTGTACCTGTTCGACGCACTTTATGTCGACGGAAAAAACCTGATTAGGATGAGATATTCTCAGAGGAGGCAGATCCTTGCAGAGAATGCCGGGAAACTATCGTTGACAGCGCAGATGGTGACGGATAGGATCGATGAGGCTGAAAGATTTCTGGAGAAAGCCATGAAAGAAGGCCAAGAAGGATTAATGGCCAAGCGAATTGACAGCGGATACACGCCGGGAACACGCGGCAAGAGCTGGCTTAAGATCAAGCCTGTCCTTGAACCCTTGGATTTAGCAATAGTTGCTGCCGAATATGGTTACGGTCGGAGACACGAATGGCTCTCAGACTATTATTTGGCGGCTCGCGATGAGGAAACGGGAATGTTTCAGCCTGTTGGAAAGACCTTCAAGGGTCTCACTGACGCTGAAATCATTGAAATGACGGATCGACTGAAAGCGCTGGCGATAGGAAAGGAACATGGAAAAGTGGATGTCATTCCAAAGGTTGTTGTAGAAGTAGCTTATAACGAAATACAGAGAAGTCCTAAATACACGTGTGGAATGGCGTTGCGATTCGCAAGAATAACACGAATAAGAGAAGACAAACCTCCGGAAGAAGTTGACACGATAGCAAAGATCAGGGGGATTTACGAAAGACAATTCTTGAAAAAAGGCAGATATAATACGGGATAGCAGCAGCATAAAGTGAAGCGAAATCATGATCACGAAACAGGGGCGGATCAAACGTGCAGACTATTATGCACGTCAAATAGTCTTAAAGGAATTTGGGAATAGTGGATTAAAGAAGCTCGCGCGCTCCAGAGTCGCTGTCGTTGGCCTCGGGGGCTTAGGTACGGTTTCTTCTCTTTATCTTGCCTTGGCCGGAGTTGGACATCTCCGTTTGATTGATCAGGACACGGTCGAGACTAGCAATCTTCACAGGCAGGTTTTGTACACGCCTCAAGATCTGCACTATCCGAAGGTCGAAGCTTCTGCCAGTAGGCTGGAAAAAGCTAATCCTTTCGTTAAAGTTGAACCCATTCCAGAAAACCTCAACGCAACCAATGTTGAAAAGCTCTTGTCAGGAGTGGACTGCGTCGTTGACGGATTGGACAGCATGCACGCTAGGTACATTGTCAACCGTACATGTGTCAAATTGGGGATTCCGTACGTTTTCGGAGCCGCTGTGGGACTCGAAGGAAACCTATCCGTTTTCGCTTCTCCCCACACACCGTGTCTCGAATGCGTGTTACCAGATGTAGAAGATGATTCTCTTTCAACCTGCGACGTCAGAGGCGTCCTCGGAGCCACCGCCGGAATAGTCGGAACGATGCAAGCGATGGAAACCGTGAAAGTCCTTGCCCATATGGGCTCGGCATTAAAGGGGAAACTGATGATATGCGACTTCAGCGACATGTACTTCATGACTGTGGATATTTACAGGAGAGGCAATTGCTCTGCCTGCCAGGCTAAGCAAATAGCCCCGTTTACAGATGAGCCTGATAGGCTCGTATGGCTGTGTGGACGAAACACCGTTAACGTCAACCCTGACAAACCCATCAGAATAGACTTCAATCATTTATGCGAAATTGTCAAGACCCGCTTCAGAGTGCGGGTAATATCTCATTTGGCAATCGTGTTCGATTACAAGGACTTTGAAATAAGTCTCTTTAGCGGAGGACGAATGCTGATAAAGAACGTTAAAGACGAAAAATCAGCCCTAGAGGTTTATGGAGTCATCCGAAGGAAGCTTGAAGGTGGCTGACAATGTATTTATCGGGGTCCAAAAGATATGTAGCGTGCCGGGGTGGCCGAACCGTTCAGGCGGCGGCCTGCAGAGCCGCTACATATGGGTTCAACTCCCATCCCCGGCTTCTATGCCAAATCCCTGAACTCCAATATAATCTATGAATTTCCTTGGAGTCTAGGAAGAGGTTACAAAGAGTAGACAATTGTTCAGAGTTATACCGAAGGTTTCAAACACTTGGCCAAGCACTGCAACCTAACTGATTCTAACAGAGTGCTTGATTACTTGACAAGAAGACGTGTTTCGAATGCAAGAAAGAAGTAGGTGTTCAATTGCTACGTTAAATTCTACCAGTGTAAGAGTATATTCTTCGGTTATCCACGCAAAGGACGCAAAACGAGACCGTTAGGGATGACAAAGCACGCACACTAACCAGAAATGAGATACGCAATTAGAAAATATAGCGAGAAAAGGAAAAAGAAAAGTGGATAGTCAAGGATTCATTGGCTGCATTATCGCAAATTGGTTTCCTTCGGGGTCTTCCGCAATTGCAGTCCAACCCACTTGTGGTACTTCTTGCTTTGGAACGATTATCTTCCCGCCGAGCTTCTTGATTTTCTCTATGTAATCATCAGCGGATTCGACTGAAATGTAAATGACAGGCTTCATTTGCTTGTTGGTTTTCTTGTACAAGCCTCCGTTGATTCCTGGTCGCAGGGGTCTCATCTGCTTGTCCGTCGGTACCGTGCCAAGAAGCCAATATTCCATGGGTCCAGCCATATCTTCACTGCCTTTTTCGATTTTCCATCCGAAGACTCCCGAATAAAATTTCTTCAGTTTCTCAGTGTCATTTGCCGGAATTTCGAAGTGAACAGCTGTATGATCCATTTTTCCACCTTTATTTATTTCAGGAGACCGCATAGAGCTATTTAAATGATTGTTACTGTGTAGCGGCAGCAGCTGGCACGCTGACCAGATGCTCTGGCTCCCAAGAACGCTGCTTCTGCCTTTTTGATCTGCGCTTAGGTACATCCCTGTTGTCACGGTCTTGTCTCTCAGCTCGGCTAACGCAATAATGCTAAAAGAGGAGACGCGGGGCAGGAAATCCATGTTCAGTTTCTCTTACGATCAATCTAATTGAAAATTCTTCAAAAAGCACGAGCACATAAGCGTAGTTATGCATGGCATAAATAGAAGAATGATTGTGGACTTAGGATGCATGGACGTGCCAAGAGCTAAGGAAAACGCTCTTATTTCTGGTCTCAATCAACTTGATATTAGGTGCAGTTCATGTTAAAAATCTTGATCCTCTATTACAGTCGCACTGGGAATACTGAAAAAATGGCCCAGGCAGTGGCTGATGGTGCAAGATCTGTTCAGGGCATGCAAGTCGAGCTAAGCTATTATGTTTCCCCGGAAGAGCTCGCTGGTTTTGATGCGATATTAGTAGGCACTGCGACTTATCACCACGACATGCCCGTGAGTTTCAAGAGTCTCTTCGAGGAAGTTGCAGTTAAGAACATTTCTCTGAAAAACAAGATTGGAGGGGCTTTTGGCTCATTCGGCTGGAGCGGCGAAGCTCCGAAATTGATTATCGAAATTATGAAGAACAAATTCGAAATGGAAGTCACGGAGCCGCCTCTTCCAATTCGGTTCGAGCCAGATCAAGCTGGGCTGGAGAAATGTAAGGCACTTGGAAAAAGAATCGCCGAAAGACTTATTCACACAGCATAACATGTTCTCAGAGAAGAGGAGGAAAGACCATCAGTTCAAAAGATGACCTTGTGCGATTTCTTAAAGATCAGATCAAGATCGAAAACAAAATAGTAGAATCATTAAACAAATCCCTTCCGGACATCGGAAGTCCAACGGTTAAGGGTGTGCTTAAGGGCATATCACTGGACTCAGTGAAGCATTCGGAAATGTACGCTTCCGCAGTAATGCTCTTGACGACAGTCTCCAAGGCGCTGACGCAAGAAAATCTGGATAATCAGAAAGATTTGGTCGAAAAACACATACAGTTGGAAGCTGAACTCATTCTGAAAATCGGTAAGGAACTTCCAAATGTGAAAGACAGAAAGGTGAAGCTTCTCCTTGAAGCGATTTTGGCGGATGAGAAAAGACACCACGTGCTTCTGAAAAATGTGTTGGAGATACTTGTTAAAGGAGAAACCATAACCGAAGCGGACTGGTGGGACATGCTCTGGAAGGACGTGCCTTTCCATGGTGCTCCCGGAGGCTAAAACACAGAAAAAAAGCTTTCCGCAGCCTTTCCATTTTTCATGCTATCTACAAAGAAAACTATTCGTATCGGTTCTTCAGAACATCGTGCTCGGATCGAGTAGCTCGTCCAGATTTCCTCTTTTCTGATCTTCATTTCTTGTATCGTAACTTTGCAGTCTTGCCAGTGCCACTTGCCCTCTTTGCTATTTCTGACGCTTTATCGTAGCTGATGATGGGAAGCAGGTCAGCTATGCATTAGGTCCTTGTGCAACTGTGAATTAATGTGATCCTGATTGACTTTCAAGCCATTCAAGTTGTATTTCGCGAAGGGGATGATTCCTTTCCAAAGAAGCTCGATTGATTTAGGAAGTTCAGAAATCATTGAGCTCAGCCATGTTCAGGTTGAGCATGCTCCCAAATCCTTCGTCTAAAGAGATCATAATATCGTCTGGCGCGCGCTAAACAGTTAGAATATTGGAAATTTCATAAATCAAGTCCTGATTAAGATATTCAATATCTTTTGCGCTTTCGAAGAGATTTCTTTTGGCAAACCAACGCCCAAGAGGCTTGGCTTCGAGTCGAAACGATTATAAGACATGGATGTCCACCAGCTTCTCTGATTAAAAAGAAAGCCCAGCCTTCACGTAGCTAGAGTTTTGGGAGTTAAAGAGAAGATGGCGAACCCTGATTCAAGCGAACGCAAGGACTTGCAAGCGCAAACAGGTTGGGTACAAACGGCAAGTCCTGAAGATTTCTTATGCGTATCCATCGATGAAGTTCTTGCAAGGTTGAAAACTTCCAGCCAAGGCCTCACTTCGGAGCAAGCGTTGGAGAATCTGAAGATTTACGGTTTCAATGAAGTTGCGAAGAAAAAACGGACTACTGCTGTTGTAAAGTTTCTATCGAGTTTCAAGAATCCCCTGATGCTTATACTGTTGTTTGCTGGCATACTCACCGGTGTTTTGGGCGATTGGGTAGAGGCAACGATAATTCTGATAATAGTAACGCTTGGCGTCGTCCTTATGTTCTTCCAAGAATCCAAGGCTGAGATGGCGGCAGATGCTCTTAAAGAGAGAGTAGCAACCACTGCGACAACTATTAGAGACAACGTCAAGAAGGAAATCAAACTTTCGGAGATAGTCCCGGGAGACATAGTGAATCTTTCAGCTGGAGATATTATTCCCGCCGATGCAAGATTAGTGGCTGCTAAAGACTTTTTCGTTGACCAGTCAGCCTTGACGGGTGAATCGTTTCCGATTGAGAAATCGCCTACAGACTTGAGCGCACAACAAGCGTGCAGCATCAATGAATGGACCAATTATCTCTTCATGGGGACTTCGGTTGTGAGCGGTTCTGCCACAGCCGTTGTAATTAGGACAGGCAGCTTGACGGATTATGGGAAAATCGTTAAGAAACTTGTTGAGAAGAGGCCTGAAACCGAGTTCGAAAGAGGATTAAGACGCTTTGGATACTTGATTATGCAGGTGACGTTCCTACTTGTCGTTTTCGTACTTTTCGTTAAAGCTTACACGACAAAGGATGTTCTGACAGCATTGTTGTTTGCAGTGTCGCTTGCCGTGGGTTTGACACCTGAACTTCTGCCTGTTATTCTTTCGGTGAACCTCTCGAAGGGTGCTTTGGCAATGTCGAAACAGGGTGTTATAGTGAAAGACTTGGCATCAATCCAAAACTTCGGAAACATGGACGTCCTGTGCACAGACAAGACTGGAACCCTGACGGAAAACAAGGTCAAGCTTATGTTACATGTTGACCTGGAAGAAAAGGATGACGCGAAAGTCTTATTGTACAGCTACTTGAACAGTTATCACGAGACAGGGCTCAAGAATCCATTAGACAAGGCGATCCTTGAGCATGAAGAAGTCCCTTCTGAAGGTTACGAAAAGATCGATGAAGTTCCTTTTGACTTCGTGAGAAGGCGAGTCTCGGTCGTCGTTGATAAAGAGAGAGAAAGATTTTTCATCACAAAAGGGGCGCCAGAGGAGATATTCAAAGTCTGCACTTACTATGAACTTTCGGAAAAAATATACGATTTGGGTGCCGAAACAGAAAGGAAGATCGAACAGAAATATTACGATTTGAGCGCTGAAGGCTATAGGGTTCTGGCAGTCGCTTACAAGAAAGTCAAGGAAGAAAGAACGACTTATTCCATCAACAATGAGAGCGACATGGTCTTCCTTGGTTTTGTGGCGTTCCTAGATCCTCCCAAAGAAACTGCGAAAGAATCAATTGAACTGTTCAAGAAAAATAACATAGAACTAAAAATCCTCACTGGAGACAATGAGCTCGTCACAAGAAAAGTCTGCGAACAGTTAGGTTTTGAGATTAGAGGAGTCGTGCTCGGAGTAGACATCGCAAAAATGAACGATGACGCACTAGCAAGGGTTGTCGAAACAGCTAACATTTTCTCTCGCGTGACTCCATCTCAGAAAGATAGAATCATCAGTGCGTTGAAGAGCAACGGACATGTCGTTGGGTTTCTGGGAGACGGAATAAACGACGCTCCCTCAATGAGAGTTGCTGATGTTAGCATATCTGTAGAAAACGCAGTAGACGTGGCTAAGGAATCAGCGGACATAATCCTTCTGCACAAAGACCTCACAGTCCTCGAAGCAGGTGTTCTCGAAGGAAGGAAAACCTTTGGAAACACAGTAAAATATGTCTTAATGGGAATAAGCTCAAATTTCGGAAACATGTTCAGCGCAGCGGGTGCATCTCTCTTCATTGGAAGTGTAACGAACTTCCAATATCCCATGCTTCCCGTGCAGATACTTCTCAATAACTTACTTTATGACATTTCAGAATTAGCCATTCCCACGGACAACGTGGATCAGGAATACATTGAGAAACCCAAGAGACTAGACGTTTCCTATATTCGGAATTTCATGATCTATTTCGGACCCATAAGTTCTCTCTTTGATTTTCTCACGTTTTTCTTGATGCTATATCTATTCAACGCGTGGAATAACGGCCCGTTGTTTCAAACAGCTTGGTTTGTAGAGTCTTTATGCACGCAAACACTAGTGATTTTTGCAATAAGAACAAGGAAATCGCCCTTCTTCAAGAGCAAACCTAGCATGACTCTCTTGTTCAGCAGTCTTGCAGTTATTTCAATCGCGATTCTGCTGCCTTTCCTGCCCTTCCTGAACAGAGCACTCGGGTTCATACCGCTGCCCCTAGAGTTCTTTTTGTTTTTGGCGGCCTTCGTCACGGTTTACTTCACGATGGTTGAATCTCTGAAAAGAGTGTTCTATAAGCGATACGCCCAGCGATTGGAACAGATTCTGGTTCCAGCCAAAGGTCCGTCGATGCTGACGCCTACAGTAAGATTGACTCAGAACATGGTGGCAGTCTTGTGCCTCAGGCCAGAAGTGCAGATTTCAACAGATTCGCTGCTTGACGATCTAAAAACTATCGTGGCATATCCAATCGAGTTTGACCAAGTCATCCGCAACCTCCACTACATGCGACGCACGGGAATCGTGGAAGTTGACTGGCGAAAGGGCGCAATAATCCGCAATCCTTCAATGAAGGATTACGTTGCCACACTTATCAAAAGCGATCTCTGGCCTAGAATCGCAGACGACTGGCAAAGAATCGGTTTCCTTATCGAGTCAAAATACGGACAGACCAATCCAGAATATCAAAGACTTCTTCAACCGAGAAGTGGAGAGCAGAATCGTAAAGTCACCTAATTCTCAAAGGCTTCCCCGCTGCCTTCCTTTTTTTCGAGTTATGTTGATGTCAGGGATTATTGCTCGGTTACCTGAGACTCTCCATTGAGACGTGACGAGGCGGTGAGGACATCGGCGGCAAGGTGACTTAGATCTTCTAGGAACTTTCCTGTTCTTGCTCCTTTGGCAGTGATCGTGTACAGTGGGGGTTTCTTTCTGGTGAAAACCAGTTTCTTTCCTTTGAGCCTGCGTAAGTATTTGTAGGTTTTTCTAATGCAGATTCTTGCTTCCACTGCGAGTTTTTGAGCGGAGATTCCTTCTTTTCGTATTGAATCATAGACTCTTTTCTCTGTCGGAGATAATTCAGAGAGATTTGGATCCCTTTTCGTTCTGAAAAAGAACATGTACTCCCTATTAGCGAGCGTATTGGTCAGTTCTGCTTTCTCCAGACGACTTAGAACGCGTGTTAGATTTTTCTTTGGGATAGTCTTCTCAAGTTCTTCATGGGTTTCTGGCCCTTTCGCCAATATGCTCAAGGCAATCTCTTCATTGCACTCAGAATGAGGAGAGAGTAACTCTCCGACATCGCGGAAATCCAGGGCCAACTCACTTATTCTTTGCCCGAACAAGGTCGCAGTGTACCAATCGTGGCGTTCACTCACGAGCCCAGTTTCTATTAATGGTTGAATATATTCTTGGCTTATGGTTTGTTGGCTGTGATTAAGACCTCGATTCTGAAGTTCGTGTTGTACCTGTGTCATTGAATGCCCCCCATTCGAGATTATTTCAAGGATTTCTAGTCGTCTCTTGTTTTTCAATGTGTTCAACAGTCTGTGCACAAAATTGGGTTCGCTTGCTTTTGGATACATCTTTTTGAACTCGTTCTTGATCTTCCAGTTTTTGCATTCAGCAATGCAGGCTATTGGAGTCAAAGGTCTACATGTTTTGCATGTTCTTTCTGCTTCTTCAACCAAGTTCGTAAAACTTGCGTAGCCAGAATTTCTATCTATTAGGGATAAAGCGTTCTTTTCTTGCATTTTGAAACCTTCGAACGTACGTCATGACAGGTTTGGAGAAAGGGTTAAAAATGCTCTAAGAACAGAGCATGACCTATTTGAGCCCGTCATGACATACGTCATAATTAATATGACATACGTCATGTTTATATACTTTTCCGAGATGAATAATTCAAACGGTGAATGTTCTTGATTCTTCCATGCGAAGTTGCAGTGAAATCGGTAGTTCCAACGATTAAGGCGTTGATGACTAAGCAGCTAATGGATGGGCAAGGTTTCAATCAGGAACAAGTGGCGGAAATACTTGGAATTTCGCAGTCTGCGGTGAGTAAATACTCGCGGAAAATAAGAGGGCACACGGTTGATATCGAGGACGTTAAGGAGATTCGTCCCTTGATAAACGGCATGATAGCTGTGCTGCTGGAAGGCACCTATCACGATGAGAGGTTGCTTGACCTTTTTTGTCAAACATGCATTTTGATAAGAAAGTCCAGTCTGATGTGCGTTTTCTGCGCGAAATCAGACTCAAAGANCAAATTGGGAGAATGCCGGTTTTGCATTAACTCGGGTTCCGATAGGGATGGAGGGTTTGTTTGAGTGTCTTTGTTTGATGAGAAAGCAGTGCTTGACGTTCTTGAGAAGGCGAGCAAGAGCGTAGTGAACATTAGTACGCTAAAGCTCGTTCGGCATATGTTCTACCAAGCTGTTCCTGTTGAGGGCATGGGGTCGGGAACGATAATTGATCAAAAAGGCTATGTTCTGACTAACAATCATGTCGTTGGTGGAGCGCATAAGATAGCAGTGACTTTGTGGAATGGGGAAATATTAGAAGGTGCTACAGTTGGCGTGTGTACGGTGCACGACACTGCCATAATTCGGGTCAGGAGGCAAGGTTTGATAGCTGCTGAGCTTGGGAACTCTGACAAGCTGAGAGTGGGTCAAAGAGTTTATGCCATCGGGAACCCTTTTGGGTTGGCTGGTGGTCCTTCGGTGACCTCCGGCGTCGTAAGTGCAATAAACAGGACGATAGAGTCCCAAAAAGGGCTTTTGGAAAACCTTGTTCAGACCGATGCTGCCATAAATCCTGGAAATAGTGGAGGACCCTTGGTCGATATCGAAGGAAAAGTTGTCGCCATAAACACTGCGATAATCCCTTATGCTCAAGGAATCGGTTTCGCAATTCCAATAAACTCGGCAAGAAAATGTACAAGCGAGATGATTCAAGAGGGGATTTCCATGAGACCTTGGCTAGGGATAATAGGTCTGGGCTTGACAACGGAGGTTTCTCGCTATTATGATATGCCCCTTGAAAGAGGAGTCCTGATAACCAAAGTGACTGATGGGAGTCCTGCGCAACGAGCGGGGATTATCATGGGGGACATAATTCTGAAAATTGAAGACGCGATTATCGAAAGCATCGAGGATTTGCTATCGCAGATTCATGAAAGGAAGGTTGGAGAGAAAGTGAGTATAACAGTTTTTCGAAGAGGCTTTGAACAGCTATTCGAAGTAACTCTAAGCGGTATGCCACAAGATAGGTAGGCCTGGTACTGTCGTTGTTCAGTATTGCTGGAACCACGATGGGTAAAGACATATGTGCATGAACATGTAGATACTGATGAAGTTTGAGGGTGATTCTAGTTGGTTAAGGAGATGACGGAGACAAATCTTCGAAGCGCTTATGCGGGTGAAAGCCAGGCTCACATGCGATACAAGATCTTTGCTGAGAGAGCTGAAAGGAATGGATTGGCAAACGTAGCCAGATTATTCAACGCTGTGTCACTTGCTGAAAAGATTCACGCTGGAAACCATTTCAGAAACATACTGAGCAAAGGAGGTTTCCAAACGGTTTCTGCAGCAGTTTTCGGGGCTAGGAGTACCTCGGAGGATCTTCAGGCGGGTATTGACGGCGAGACTTTCGAGATCAAGGAAATGTATCCGGCCTACAGAGCTGTCGCTCAGTTTCAGGGAGAAAAAGCTGCCGAAACAACGTTCACTTGGGCTCTGGAAGCTGAGAAAATCCATTTGAGTTTGTACAGCAGGGCCAAGGAAGCTGTTGATCAAGGGAAAGACGCGGCCATAGGTCGAATTCAAATTTGCAGCACCTGCGGGTACACTGTTGAAGGAGAGGCACCTGACAAGTGTCCGATTTGTGGCGCTACGAAGGAAATGTTCAAGGCTTTCTGATTCTGACGTGTCTTGTCGCGGCATTGAACTCACCGAATATTGTGAAATGCCCTGCCTTTTCCACATTGCAAGTTGAAAGTGGATTTGGTCCATAATGGCTCACGAAAAGAAGACTGCAAGGGCAAGCCTATCATTGCTGGCCTTGATCTCATTCATTGCCTCATTTGCGGTTGCGAGAACGTTTACGAGCATCGATCCGAATGCTGTTCTACAGAGAGGTGACCTTCACATCCATCATTTCTGGTTTGGCATAATCTTGTTGGCAATTGGCGGCTGGTTGGGCATAAGTTACAGCGAGGAGCGAATCGTTAGGTTTGCAGCAGTGATATACGGAGCTGGCGGGGGCCTTATAGGTGATGAGGTTGGCCTCTTGCTGAAAGGCAACTACTGGACAGGAATAACCTACACGGTATTGATTGCTTTTCTTGCGTTCACTTTCACGGCTCTCCTGTTCATAAGATATTCAAAGGAAGTTTTGGCTGAAATCGAAGCGTTTACTGGTAGAAAGGCGAGCTTCTATCTAGCTGTCATTCTCGCTGTGGTTTCAGCTTCTTTCATCCCGACTAACAACTTTTTCGTTTCCACCCTTGCAGTTCTTGTAACCGTTATTGCCTGTGTAATCTTATTTGCATATATAGTTCAACGAGTGGGATCAAGGCCTCACCCAGTTGGAAAGGGGCTAGAGCATACCCGATCAGTGGCGCGCGTGAGTGACCGTGAATAAGCTTCCAAGACTTTGCATGGTGGCGCATGCTGTTTCGGAAAATGAATGCTAGACGCGAGCTGGCCTTATTGGGTCTTTTTGCGTTTCGGTTAAGTGAATGCGTGAGACGAAATGTAGGGTACGTCTCTTGTTTTGGCGTTCTACACTGTGCTAGAAATACTTATTAAGTCTTAAGATGCACGTTACGACATATTCCACTGGTGAATCAAGAATGAAGAGAAATGTGCATTCGAGTGGCATGAGAGAGAGTGGCAGGCGGGATCTCGAAATAAGTGCCGAGACAGTAAAGGTCATGCGAACGGTCGGAGAACATGAAGCCTTCTACTTTTTTGAAGCAATGGGAAAACCGACAGGCGATGTCGCAAGGAACCTTTCTGATTTCCTTGATAAGGTTGAAACCATCAAGTCAGAAAGTCTGGTGTTCCATCTTCAAAGAGGGGATTTTGGAAACTGGGTCGCGAAGACTCTTGGTGACACAACTCTTGCGGAGAAACTTGGAAAGATAGCACCGTCAAATGGCGCGAAACTTCGGACGAACGTCTGCACTGCGGTCAGAAATCGCATAAGAGAACTGGGTGAACCAACCCTTGCGGCTTCCATTCAAGACAGTGAGGCCGTAATTCCTGTTAGGGCCTAGCATTTGCGCTCACAGCAGGAGTGGAGATCCCCCTTCCCTTTCCGAGTTAGACAGATTAGCCTTTGATGCGAGACATTGCAAGCTTTCAACATCCTCTCCTTCTGATTTCTTCCTAGTTCTTTCTTTCTGAAGGGTGCTTTTTGATGTTAGGTGTGTGTTTCATGCAGTATCGGTGTTCTTGTGTGGCTAGGTGGATTAAGTGACGTTTTTGTTGAGGGTGTCGTTAAACTTTCTGGAGGAAGGCATAAGTCAGAATGATCTTTTTGATTATTAATGAGTTCCGGCGCGATAATCTAGTTAAGGTTTTTATGATTGATGCGGTATGAACGGTAGTTGTCTCAGGGTTCATATCAAGGGGCTGTCGGCTAGCTTGGTCTAGGCTTGGAGACTTGGGCTCTCTAGACTCCGGTTCAAATCCGGGCAGCCCCACCATATTCTGTGTTCGGATCGTCGCTTGTGTTTTATTGTTTTGGACTGTGTGTGTGGAAGCTTTGTTTTGATTGTTTTTTTTGGGGAGGGTGTCTTGGTTTTCTTTTCAGCGGCAAGCTTTGATTTTTGGTTTGTCCACGATTGGATTCGGCGTGGCAAGGCGTGGGAAGGCGTGAATTGTCTGGGAGAGGTGTGAATCGTTGCCTCTGAAGGAGCTTGGAAGGCTGCGTCTTCCGGATTAAAGTTGAGCCAGCTGTTTTTGGTGATGGTTCGGCTGAGAAGTCTTTCAATATTTCTTGGCCGGTTTTTTCTTGTTAGGTTATGGAGAGGATGATGAACTGCGCGAAGGCAGCTTGAAGTCAAAATTCTGGAGGGGGATGACATGACCTCGATATCACAGATCTCCCCTCGATATGTGGGTCAGTTCGTGTTTCAAGATTTCGTCGAGTTTGTGGTAGGGGTTTTCTCTGACTAATATGACATAATCCATATCTACGTACTCGTTGGTTTTGAAAACACAAGCATCCGTCCCTTTGGTTGAGAGTACTCTTCCCCATTCTTTCAT
>JGI26339J46600_10000183_pt1 | contig 22187 bp, 30 predicted proteins | sample BogFormECP12_OM1_FD_46600 | JGI IMG/M metagenome (IMG submission 46600) | reverse complement strand
TCACTCCTTCTTGGCAGATTTTCTTTTGGACAAAAGAGTTATGCCAGAAATGCCAGCCTTTTTCTATTGTTTAGTGAGATATTGCGGCTAGGAAAGGCCCCTGCCCTACGCTATGCGCCGGTCCTGGGTGCGTGATGGATGGTCGCGCAAGGCTTTGAGGTCTACCCGTGCCCGACCACACTGACAACAGCGCAAAATGGTAGTGGAATGCTCTGCCGGTGGCGCTAGCACCGTAAACACGGTGCGGCAACCGCAATCCTGGCATGGAAGGTTAAGCCCGAATTCTGGTGATGTAACCCGGCTGTTCATGTGGCTACCTGAAAAGGAAACATGTGAACATGTTCAAACATTCACGTGTTGTCGATCACGGTGACGTTATGGGCGCGGAAAAGATCGTTTAGAGCTTGGGCGATAAGCGCCTGCATGTCCTTCCCTGTTTGAGCCTGCACAAGTCGTAGGCTTCGCTTGAAATCCGGGTGCAGGTAAGCCCCGATATGGGTCTTTCCTTCTCGGCTTGGGGCTTTGTAGCTGCCTGCTGCCGGGGGCTTCTCTGCTTCCGTTGGCGGCATCGGTGCGCGGCCAGCGCTTCGGTCAAGCTGTTGCTGAATTGCTGAGATTTTGGACATGTTCACTCCTTCGCATGTTCACAAATTCAGAAACGAACCGAAACAGCGCATCCAATTCGGCGGCGGCTTTGCCTTCGGGGTCAAGTTCCTGTGGTGCCCTGCCCGTGGTTGGTGCCTCGGCATAGGCGCTCCGGTGGCAAAGATGAGTAGGGCAGGCGGTCAATCCGAACGTCTGAAAAAGCATCGCTCGGGCTTCTTCTGCTTGTCGGCTGGCGGTTGGGTGAATCCCGTTCAACACGACAAGGGCCGGGGGACTTCCGGCCAGTCGCAACAAATCATTGACCGCGCCAAGGGTTTCGATCTCCACGATATTCGCGCGGGTGGGAATGAGGACTAAATCAGCCACGCGTGCCGCACTTAATGCGCTGTCATAGTTGCGGCCTGCGGTGTCAACGAAAGCATAATCAACACCGCTGCTTTCTGCGGCGTCGAGTGTTTGCCTCAAGCGGCTGGCCTGCGCCGATACCACGGCAGGGTTTTCCGCTTTGCGGCGGTCCTTCCAGTTCGCGGCGGTTGCCTGGGGGTCGAGGTCTATGACAGCAATGGCATGGCCTGCGCGGGCAGCAGCTACGGCGAGTCCAAGAACAGCCGTTGTTTTACCGCTCCCGCCTTTTTGCCCAACAAGCGATATTGTGAACATGTTCAATCTTTCACGAGTTCCGCGTTGAAGGTGTGAACTGGTTCGCTTGTGATGTCAATGTGTTTCAACGTCACGAAATCGTTTTTCAGCGTGATCGTTGTTTTCTTGCAAAGCAGGGTTGTACGTCCTACGCCCCGCCGTGTTTCAAAGCTGTCGTGTTCTCCGGCCCCGTTAGATTGGGCCGAAGTCTTGTTCTTTCCTACTGCCCTGTGATTTCAGGTCATGCAGGTGGCATGGCGCAAACGAAAAGTTCTTGCTTCGGCTGCGATTTCGGTAAGAGATTTATATGAGGTGGGTACTCCTCGCCGTTTTTGACCGTTAGAGGCGGCAATGGACGCGGCAATGCGGCGGATGCTCAAAAACGCGGCGAAGGCATAACGATTGCTCGTCCGCAAAACCCGCCAACCGTCACGCACAAGCCCGTGCGCCCAAAGTATCAGGCCGTTTTCTCGCGCCCACTTCAACGCGCGTTGCACGGTGCTGACGGCACATCGGGCCTTAGCTGCAATCGCTTCATGCGACGGAAAGCATTCGCCGGTGCGCGGATTGTAGAAAGCAAAGAGCAAGGTTTCGTAAATCCTCATCCAGCCATAGGGGACGCCTCCGCGCCGCTCGATCTCGGCGTGAAGGCTGACAATGCAGGCGGTCTTGTCTCCGCGTTGCAGGGGAGGGCCGTAGTGTGTTCCGAATTGCTTCTCGGTCATGGGTGATGTGCTCCTTGGGGTTATGGACAACCGCCCGGAGGGCCGGAAACCGGCGCAAAACGACCCGTTAGCGGAAAACAAGTTTCCGCTTGACTCTTGGCCTGATTTCGGGGAAAGTCGGTTTGCGACAACACGAATTTCCCCGGTTTCGACCGGCACCACGGCCCGCCACTGGCGGGCTTTGCTGTTTCTGGGCTGCTTTATCTCCGCAGAATGGCAAGGCAAAACGCGGCAACCGCGCCGCGTGAATGCGGAGTGTGAATCTTTCTCTGATTCGTGTCGAGATTAATCTTGGGAGGGGGGAGTTACGCGTTTCGCTCATGAGAATGATGCGCGGGAAATCCGCGTCAGCGGAACCTCGGCGCGAGGGTAGGGGTATCGAAACCTTAGTTCACAGAGTGCGTAGAATCTTCGGCTCGAAGTCCGGGTGGTGCTCCTTGATGCCTCCCACCGCCTTTGTCAAACTCACCTCAAACGGTATTCGCTGACTGCGGAAGAAGTAAAAACGACTGCGAAGTTCGTTTTGGAGACTGCCTCTCGGCCCGCGAGGGATGCGTGTATCCATCTCCCGCTGGATTCCCTTTTGCAATTCGAAACCCATAATGGCGTACTGTATCACACTTGACAGGGTATTTTGTGGGTGTGAGCGGTGGAAAAATGGACAGGGGGCCGTCGTTTGGAAGCAGCGAGCGCCCGGTGAGCGTCATCCTGGGAGTAGGTGGGTATAATCCAACCGGAAGGCGCTGATTAGAGGTTAGGAGAGTGCCAGTACTTGCTGAAATCGTCGGCCAAAGTCTGAGCTCGGTAATTGACGACTTCATGATCTGCAAACATTGCGGCATCGTTGATCGCGAGCGGTCAAGGATTATTGTGGATACACCCTGCCCGTCATGTCACAAACCGGCAGGCAGAGCGCGGTTGTACTTTGATCTGAATGTCACAGTTTTGATCGACCTTGTTCAACAGTCGTACCATTCTGCGATGGTAATGGAAGACGGACTTGGGCCACAGGCATCTGACGTGGGCGTAGTGCTGTTCTTCTGTACCTTGCGCGAGGCGCTCTTGAACAATCTGCTCAATTATCTGTTCCGAGCGCACAGGGTCTCTGATCGAATTGCGAAGAAACTTCTCGACGATAATAAATTGACAAACCAGAAGTTCGCTCTGCTGAGTGCGCTCATCGGCAAAAGTTGGAGCGAAGCAATCCAAGATGCATCCTCGCATGAAGGGGTGGATTTTTGTCCGGTTTCGCAGCTTATGAGAGCCGCGTCAGATATTCGCAATCGATTTCTGCATAAGGGAAGCGGCTGGGGAGCCACACGCGATTTCGCGACCGATTGCGTCAACAGCATGTTTACCCTTCTGCAACTTTTCGTTGCCCTTCACAACATCTATGCGCAGCCTGACTTGTCCAAGGCATCGGGTCTCTCCGGGAAACAGGAAGCGGGGATAGTCGAAGGATAAGAGACGCCTATCACACGCTTATGCCCATTACTCGAACCCTAAAAAAGCTTTTCCTGTGTGGTGGTTAACTCCACGAGCGATTTCTTGAACGCAGTAGGGTCAACCAGAGGAATGTCGGGTCTCTTGCCTGCAAAAAGTTGCTCGATGGTGAGAAGCTGAATTTTCGGATACTTCCCGTAGCTGGTTTCAAAGAAGCCCGCTTTTACGGCTTCGGTGTGCATTGGCTTCGTTGGCTCGGCCAGGGTGATGAATACGCCAATTTTCGCTTTCTCTCGGTCTACGACGTGGGCCAAATCTCGTATCATTGCCACGCTTACGTTGTCACCGCCTTTGACGGAAACAATAGCCTTCTCAGTGGTCTTGCCGTCCGGCTTGAAGTAGATAAAGCCGTCTATCCCGGTGTCGGCTCCCTTCTTCTTACCGCCGTAGGGGACTGCGTTCACGAGCGACACGGCCCACCATTGGAATTGATACTTGTCCTGCTCCGCCAAGGCCTGTGCGCCTTCAAGGTCTTTCGGCGTACCGTGCACGTCGAAAACAATTCCGGGGAACGCATCCCTTAAACGCTTTTCAATGAGTGAAATTGCGAGGTGGGTAACATCAATTCCGATCCATTTGCGGCGGAGCTTCTGCGCCGCATGAACCGCTGTGCCACAGCCACAAAATGGGTCTAATACGATTTCGCCTTCGTTGCTCGACGCGGCAATGATGCGCTCTAGCAGAGCGAGCGGCTTCTGTGTGGGATAGCCGAGACGTTCTTGCGCCTGCGAGTTGATGGGCGAAATGTCAGTCCAGACGTTGCCCATCACTCCGCCCTCCATCTCGTCAAGGTAGCGTTTTAGCTGCGGGCGCTTGGTCGTATCGGGAGAGCCGTCCTTTTTTTGCGGGTACCAGATGCGGCCTTCCGCGTCGAGCTTCGCCATTGTCTCCTTCGAGTAGCGCCAACCTTTATCGGGATAGGGAAACCCCTTCCATTCATACATCATGTTTGGTCGAGGATTGGGACTTGTCATGTTGTCGAGCCGATATTGCCCCACCTCGTCGGTATAGCGGTATTTGTCGGCAACGTACTCCTCGGAGTGCGGCTCTCTCGGAGTGTTCCATGTGAACGCACGGCCCTTGGTGTAGAAAAAGAGCGTATCCGTTACGCGGCTCCACGTCTTACTGTCACTGTGTGTCGTCGTCCGCTTCCAAGTAATCTCGTTGCGGAACATTTCCGCCCCGAAAATGCCGTCCATAAGCACTTTGAGGTAATGGCTGGCGCTCGGATCACAGTGCAGATAAAGGCTGCCTGTAGGGTTCAAGACGCGGTGCAATTCGAGCAAGCGGACGGCCATCATCGTGAGATAGGCCATCATGTCGTTTTCTTTTAGGAACGAGCGGAGCGCGCGCAATAGTTCGGCAACGTCACTGTTGCCGCTTCTCATTACGTCGTCAAAAGCGCCTTCGGCTGAATCGTTCCAATGCCACGTATCCTCAAACGCCTCGATCTGTGCCTGGGACTTTTCGCCCGAGGTGGCCTTGAATAGAAGGTTGTAAGTGGCCTGACTGTTAAAGGGCGGATCAAGGTAAACGAGGTCAACGCTGTCGGTGGCGATGGAATCACGCAACACTTGCAGATTGTCACCGTAGTAAAGCTGGTTGGTCATTTTGGTTTTAGGCGAGTTCCAGCCGCTTGAGCTTGATGCGGTCGGCGTGGACATGCGCAAGCTCGTAATGCGCCTGCTGCGTGAGCCAGCTTTCAGCGCTGCCGCCGAAGACCTTCGACAGTCTTACGGCCATTTCGGGAGAAATCCCGCGCTTCCCGTTCACGAGTTCCGACAGGGTTGTGCGCGTAACTCCGAGCGCAGCGGCGGCGTCCGTGATGGTCAAGCCCAAAGGCTCAATGCACTCGCGCAGCACAACGCCGCCAGGGTGCGGGGGATNCTTCATCGGCATGGTTTAGTCTCCTTTCAGTGGTAATCGACATAATCAACGTCCAGCACGTCGCGTCCGGCAAAGCGGAAAATCACCCGCCAGTTGGCTCGAACGGTCACGGCCCAAAAGCCTTTGAATTCGCCCTTGAGCGGATGCAGCCGGAAACCCGGCAAATCCATATCCGCTAGCGTACTGGCGGCGTCGAGCCGGACCAAAATATCGCGCAGCTTCACTACGTGTTCTGCAATCACGCCGCGCGGGTCGTCGTCCGCGTAAAGCCGTTTCAGCCCTTTGTGACGGATTGAGCGGATCATCCCGTACCGTAACGCGTTACATTACGGGTGTCAAGCACAAATATGGGTGATCTTTTGGAAATATAAGGGCGGCGTTGACGGAACATGAAGGATGTTTATTGGGACAATTCGTTATTCCAGTTGCGTCCGCATAAGGTCAATGAGCCTGTTTAGCTGTTCTTGTAGCTCCTCGTGGGCTTCCTTCGCGGGTTCTTTGTATTTCGCGGTTGGGTCTGGAGCCTCAATGATGCTCACGGTTCCTTCCCCGATTTTCATCTGCCGGGGTGTCGCCCTGTAGTGAAGCTGCGACCAGTTCTCAAGCATGGCGGCCACCTTGAAATACTGCGCGACGATTGTTTCCGGTGCGAGCAGACGCACCCTTGCATTAACCTCGCTGAGTTCGGGGCCTAACGCAAACTCCTCTTTCCGCAAGGCATGGCCGATTGCCTGTTCAAAGAGCATGTAGATGTCAGTGAAAAGACGTTTAAGCTCGTCTCGTCGTTCTTTTTGCAGGGCCGTGAGCCGTGCCCGTTCGTCAGTCGCGTTTCTTAGCTTCCACGCGAGAACAGCGCAGACAACGGCGAAGAAGCCCGCAATGATTGCGGAAACAACAGGAATTGTTTCTTTCAAGATGCTACCGCCCGATAGAGCGTAGCACGGCTGACATTGTAGCTGGCAGCAACATCTTGAGGCCGCTCATCTCCTGCGAGTAGTTTCCGGGCATGTTCGATTTGCTGCGGGGTCAGTTTTGGCTTGCGCCCGAATTTCACTCCTCGGCTTTGCGCGGCCTTTACTCCGGCGCGGGTGCGCTCGCTGATAAGGCTGCGTTCAAGTTCGGCCAGTACGCCAATCATCTGCCACATGGCGCGGCCCGTGGGTGTCTCAGTGTCTATGGCCTCGGTGAGTGAACGGAATTTGACGCCACGGGCGCGAAGGTCGTCGAGCATGGCTATCAGGTCGCGCAAGCTGCGGCCTAGCCGGTCGAGTTTCCAGACAATGAGCGTGTCGCCATCCTGCAACCTGTTAAGGCAGCGGGTAAGGGCAGGGCGGTTGACCGTGGCTCCTGATAGGCCCTTGTCCTTAAACACGCTCTTGCATCCGGCCCGCTTCAAGGCGGCGAGTTGCAAATCGGGGTTCTGGTCGTCGGTCGAGACGCGGGCATAGCCATATTTCATGGCCGGATTCTGAGACAGACTTATGAGACTTGCAAGCCCTTGATTTCGTTGGCCCCGTGTTTCGTCTCAAATCTTACCCATTTTGCAAATGGCGGTAATCAGTCATAGCCGGGCGTCCAAGATGGCGCGAAGCTGCCTTCGAAAATCAGCACGCGATTGTTGCTGGCGTCGTTGACAAACAGGTGACTGCTTCCGGGGTCGTAATAAACGTTCGTGGGGAGGGTGAGACCTGACTGTGTCGTCGCGGAGGTGTTCGTGGTAAAGCTTGTTTGTCCGAGCACATAGGAAGCGTTCATGCCATTGCTTATGGTATTCGGCCCGGCATTGAATACTAGGATGCGGCTATTGCCCGCGTCCGCAACGAAGAGGCGACTCGTATTGGGATCGAACGCAATACCGTAGGGGGCATTCAACCCTGACTGTGTGGTGGCGACGGTGTTGGTCGTAAAACTCGCTTGCCCAATCACATAGGAGGCGTTCTCGCCATTGGCGATAGTGCCGGGCGCGACATTGAAGACCAGCACACGGTTGTTGCGCAAGTCCGCCACATAGAGATTCTCATTCACGGGATCGAACGCAATACCGTAGGGGGCATTCAACCCCGACTGTGTCGTCGCGGGGGAGTTGTTCGTAAAATTTGTTTGTCCTAGAACATAGGAGGCGTTCTCGCTATTGGTGATGCTGCCAGGCGCGACGTTGAAAACCACGACTCGGTTATTGCCTTCATCAGAGACGAAGAGGCGACTGTTGACGGCGTCGTATGCCACGTAGGAAGCGCCTTCCAACCCGGACTGACTGTCATTGTAATAGCCTATGCCAAGGTAATTCGAAGCACTCATTCCGTTGCTCAGGGATGAGGTGTTGTATACAAATACATACGAGTTGGCGGTATCGGTTACGAACAATCTATGGTTTGCGGAATCGACCGCCATGCCGATGGGATTACCCAAGCCCGATGGATAGTTGCCGCCGACGTTTTTCCCCCAGAGGCTTGTTTGTCCCAATACATAGGAAGCTGTGTGGCCGCCACTCGCCGTCGGGAAAGAGTTGTCCGTGTTCAGAGCGTAAATCAGCACGCGATTGTTGCTGGGGTCGCTTACGTAGAAGTAATGGTTGATGCTGTCCATCACGCTCCCTGACGGGGTGACGTAAAGCGTTTGGGTAAAGCCCAGAGCATTCGGGCCATTATTCTCGCCGTTTTGCGTCCACGCCACGGTGGTCGTTGACGTTCCGTTGCTGTACTGCCCGAGGAGGTCCGATGCGTTTTCGCCGTTAGCAATCGTGCCGGTAGCAACGTTGAATTCCAGCAGCCGGTTGTTGGCCGTATCCGCCACGTAGAGGAGGCTATTTGTGGAGTCGTAGATTGGACCCGCCGGAAAGTACATCCCTGATTGGGTGGTGGCGGCGGTGGAACTGGTGTAACCGGATTGTCCAAGGACGTAGGATGCGTTCTCGCCGTTGGCGATGGTGCCGGGCGCAGCCGGGAAGACAAGGACACGATTGTTGCCGTAGTCCGCCGCGAACAACCGGTCATTCCCCGCATCGAAAGCAAGTCCGGTGGGGCTACTCATCCCAGATTGCGTGGTCGCGGCGGTGGCGGTGGTGTAATTGGATTGTCCAAGAACGTAGGATGCGTTCTCGCCGTTAGCAATCGTGCCGGGTGCGACGTTAAATTGCAGCACGCGGTTGTTGGTGAGGTCCGCCACATAGAGCAACTGATCCGCCGTGTCGAACGCGAGCCCAACAGGTAGGTTGAATGTCGATTGGGTTGTCGAGGCGCTGGCTGCGGCAAAACTCGACGAGCCCAGAATCTTGGCGGCATTCATGTCATTGCTAAGGGAAGAAGTGTTAAAAACGTACACCGTATTGCAGAAGGTGCTCGACACGAACAGGCGATTGTTCGTCGCGTCGAACGCAACGTCAAAGGGTAGGCCAAACGAGCTCTGGGAACAGCTCCAGCCCCCATTGCCCGTGAAGCTAGCTTGCCCGAGGATGTAGGAAGCATTCATGCCATTGCTGATGCTGGAAACATTGAAGACGAGGACACGAGCGTTGCCGTAATCCGCCACATAGAGCAACTGATCCGCAACATCGAGGGCAAGGCCGGAAGGCACATTTAGGCCAGACTGTGAATAGACGGGGGCGCAGGAATCGAAGTTCGGCTGCCCCAAAACATACGTCGGTGTCTTGCTGGACAAGAGATTGCCGCTCGTAAGCGTAAAGACCAGTACGCGATTGTTGGAGGGGTCGGATACATAAAGGAAATGATTCGTGGGATCGATGACACCGCGCGGCGAACCCCCCGCGTAGGGGTAGTTAAACGTGCGGAAAGCAGAAAAAGCGAACCCGATTGAGGAGGCCCCATTGTTCATGCAGCCTGAAACGAAGTTGGGTGTGGTGTCGGATGCCGGACTGCTGAATTGCCCCAAAATGTCGATGGCGGGTTCGCCGTTGGTGAGAAGCGCATAAGCCCGTTGAGGTTCACAGAGTAAGCCGCTCGCAAGGATTACAAAAGCGATGACGAACTTTCGGGAACAAGATGCGAAGGCGCTAAAAGTTCTGCGAGATGGCAAGCATGTCATAGCGGTCGCCGTTATAGATAAAACCGATATAATCCGTCGCGCCCGCTGTCGAAGTTAGGGTCGGGCAACTGTTGGCCTGACAATGGACAGGAGCGGGCCATTTGGGCGTATGTGAGCCGGTCCCATCCTGCTTGACCGCGAGTGTGTAGTGCCTGCCCTTCTCACCGTTCAGGAAAATGAACGTGCGATTGCCGCCAAGCGTCACGAATTGGGTGCTTGCCTTGCTCCAATCCACGGTGATTGTCGGCGCGTCGGCCAGTTCCACGTAGAATGGTGCAGCGTCACTCGCGCAGACGGGCTGAATGGGCAGCAGGAAAATAAGTGCGGCCAGTGCGAGGGTGCGTTTCATGGGACGATCCTGTGAGGATTTCTCGGGGATCGCCAGATTGCAACGAACAAGGTAGGGGTGTCGAGCGGAAACATCATTAGGCATCGGTTGTTGCTGCTGAACGGCGGCGTTTTCTCAGCGCTGCCCTCCGCTTTGCCTCAAACTGCGGGTCAGCCCTCAAGCGTTTCAAGCGCTTGCGCAAGGCGGCCTTAAACTTCGGATCGGCGTTCAGACGTTTCATACGGGCGCGGGAGGCTGCTCTGAACTTCGGATTAGCGCTGAACCGCTTTAGGTGGACGCGGGCGGCGGCGGCAAAGACTGGGTCGTCCCAGCGTGCGCGAATTGCCGCTGTTCGTTTTGCGCTGACCTTTGGGTCAGCGTTCAATCGGTTCATCCGCTGGCGGGCCGCCGCCCTGAACTCAGGAGTAAAACGTTTCGCAGCGATGTCCGGGTTAGCGTTCAACCGCTTCATACGCTCGCTGGCGGCGGCTCTGAACTTGGGGGCCGCGTGCATGCGCTTCATGCGCTCGGATCTCTCGCGGCGACCGGCGCGAGAAAGGGTGTAACGGCGGGTCATGGGAAGTCCCTTGAGGTAGAGCGGGAGCCGCCAGATTGCAATGAATTGCGGGCCGCTGTCCACTGGAAAAGTTGGGTCTGAAATGTCCCTAGAAACTCATTCTTCAAAAAATCGCGGTAGGGAAGGCTCTTTCGAACCTCCCCCCGCCTGGCTAGTGAAGGGCCGGGGTATCGTCGGCGGGGGCCTGGTCGAATTCGTCTTCTTCGTCGTCCGGGTCCGGTGGAAACGGCTCGGGTTGCGCGTCAACGGGCCGCAGCAGGATATGGCCGTCAAAGCCGCTTACCGGCAACATCTCAAGATAGACCCTGAGGCCGGTGCCGTCGTCGGCTACGGTTGCAAACCCCGCCTCCAGCCAGCGGCCAGGGGCGCGGCGGCCCTGACGCAGGACGCAATAGGCTCGGTGGGTCGGCGGTTTCTTCGCGGTCAGTTTCTTGGCGGTCATGGTGTGGTCCTTTTCACTGTTGCGGAAAAAGAGGGCGCAAGCGGCGCGGCTGTGTGCGGGGCCTTTGCTGACGGGGAAGATCGCGGCGGCGGTTGTAATTCGCGCGGTGGTATTGCCATCTGAGCGTATCCCAGAGAAGCGGCGAAGCCTCGGGCACCGGCGGAAATCTGAACCCTCTGCCCGCGTCTCCTTCGCGGCGCCTGGCCTTCGGCTGCGGGGCCGGATGCGGATGGGTCAACAATACGGCAAGCTCCCGGAATAATCGCTGGATGGCTCGCAGTACTGCGGTCATGTTACGCGCTGCCAATCGGAAAGAGGCTGTAATTGAAAACGCTCCACCGGAGCGGCGGGGCTTCCGGTTGGTTCTCGGGAAACTTGGGTCAGAGCGGAGGGGTTCCCTAGTCCCTCGGCTCTCATCGTTCTCGCCCGCCTCCGTCGTCGCGCTGGCGCTGCCGCGCGGCCTCCTGTTCGTTGTCCTGCTGCTGGCGCTGCTGGGCCTGCTCGGCGGTCACGCGTGAAAAGTCAATCGTGTTATCCGCTTCGGCCTCGCGCCGGTCCTTGGCTTTCTCGCCATCAAGGATCTGCTGCGGCGTGAGTTTTGGCGCGGCGAAGGCTTCAACAAGACTACCGACAACATCAAACACTTTGCCGAATGAGGCCGCGATACTTACGGTTTTTTGGATAGCGGCGGCGGATTTGTGAATGGCGTCCCTTGTGGTGGCGGCACCATCGCGGATACCCTTTTCAACAGCGTTTGTGCGGTTACGGTGTAGCCTGGTCTCCGCGTACACATCGCGGATCGCTTCCCAATCGGCGGCGCGTCGCTGCGCTCGTTCGTCGGACGCTTTCAAGGTGGCCTCGATGCCATGCAACTGGCTGCGGATGCCAAGATGCTTGGTAAATTTCTGGGCAAGGGATTGGTCGAGCTTATGAACACGCGGGGGCGTAATGGCTTGATCGTCGCGCCGGTATTCGGGGCGCTGCTCGGTAATGATGACGATTTCGCCTTGCTTGAAGCGGGGAGCGTAATTGCCTACGGCCTTGGCAAACTCGGCCTCTCTGTGGCTGCGTTCCGCTTCCTCTTTCGTGGCGGCGGCAAACGAAATGCCCCTGCCATCGAGCGATACTGCAAAAGCTTCTTTCGTCGGCACGGCAAATGAAACGGCCTTGCCATCAAGCGCGGCGGCTATAACTTTATCGTCGTCTGACTGACACCATGCTGCCCATACTTGCGCGGCGGGGCCTCTTAAATCCTGCGTTCGTTCATCGCGGGTCGCTTCGGTCGCGGCCTTCTCGAACCCCGGCCATGCTTGATGTTGCGGCGGGTTAACCGGCCAGTGTCTTTCCTCCCTGCGGGTCGGCGCTGCCTGTTCACGCCCCGCCCGTGTTTCTTCTTTCGCCCGCTCCTGTGGCTCCACAAATTGCCGCTCTATTTTCTCCTTCGCTATCGCGGCCTTTTCTAACGCTTCGTGCCACTGGATTTCAGCGTGGACGGTCGCGCGGTCGGCTTCAAGCCCCCCTATCTTCCGCTCCCGATACTGCTCCTTCGCCTGTTCAACGGTTGGTAATGCCGCGCGGTCCACGTCGCGCATGAAGGCGTTAAGCTCCGCCATCGTCATCCCGGCGCGTTTAGCAAGGCTGTGCTCTTTACCGGCGCTGTCGAGAATAAGCAGGCCGCGCCTGCCGGTCACGAGTTCATAGCCATGGAATTCAAGCGCGGCCTGAAAAGCTTTCCCGTTCTCGCTCTGCTGGCGAAGCTCGGTAACTTTCGCCTGAATGTCGCGCGGGTCGATGCCGGTTTGCATCGCCCGGTACATTTCCCACGGCTTCGGAGCGCGTGGCGGGCGCGGCGTTCCCGGCTCCCGGTCGAAGGGACTGATAATCTTTTCAAGCCCAAATTCAAGGGCGATTTTTGCGGCGGCGGCGTGGGCTATTCTCGCGTCCAGTCCATCAGAAAAAGCCCGCATGGTTTCAGGGTTGAGCCGCGCCCAGATAACATGGCGGTGTATCCGGCCTTCCTTCTCATGCTCGTAAACGATGCGCGGCTGCCCTGCGGGAATGCCGCGCTCTTTTTCGAAAATCTCAAAGCTCCGTTCCCACTGTTCTTCCGTAAACCGTTCATGGCCGCGCGGGTTGAAATCCGCGTGGTACATGAAGTTTTTCAGCCGGGGATGGTCTGCGGCCTCGCGCTGTATCTCAAGCAGGGCGTCTTGCAGATTGTCGGCCTTGAGGCCGCGTATCTGGTTCAATTCGGCGCGTTCGTTTTCCTCGGTGTTCTGAAGGTGCTTGGTGCAGAAATCGGCATCGCAACGGGAACCGGCGTTATTGATAATCACGTAGTCTTGAACCCGAAGGCTTGGCGCAGTTCGGCAACCAAGGCCCCGGCCTCCTTTGCGGCGTCATACATTTCATCGACGCGGACGATCTTCCCAACGTTCATGCCGCGCACAAGCTGGTAGAGATTGCCCTCAACTCTGCCGAGCCGTGCATCGTAGCTTTTGATGCGTTCCATATCCGGCGTCGGGCGGGTACGCACGGCGCGGGTGCGCGGCGCGTCAAGCGCGAGGCTGCGGAGAAATGAACCGACCGAAAGGCCAGCGGCGGCGGCGCTGGCCTTGATCGCGGCGCGTTCATCCGGTTTGCCGCGAAACTTGATGATGCAATCGCGCTCCCGCCTCTCGCTGCCGCTGCGCTTCTTCTTGAACGGCTGGCTCTGCCGGTCGCTCATGGCGCGGCCTCCGCGACACGTTGGGGGAGTATCCAACAGAGGGGGCAAGCCCCCTCTTTGGTCGGGTGCACGGGCTGAAAGCCCTGCCAAGCGTGTTGGGGACACCGGGCATCCGTCAGGATGCGCGGTGGCCACAACACACAGCTTGTCCGCTTCTCTCCATATGGGTTTTCGTTCATGACCGGCGATTGAATCAACCGAATCACATCGATGCAAGCGTATTTACTTTTCGGCTCCGCAACATTCATCAGTGTTAATACTGAGAAAGTCAGGACGCTCGCGCCCTGACTTTCGGACCCGCAAAGAACGGGGGAACACTGGCGGGGGGCTACCGTGCGAGCGAATATTTCACTGGCTGCACTTGGCAGCGGAATGCTCGGGCAGTAGGAAAAAAGAGGCGAGAGTGGATTTTGTTCCCGCATAATTTGGTGTATATCTTCTAATAATTAGTAGTATACTAGCACGAGGGGACATTTAGAGTATGGCAAAAGCAAAAAAAGCTCCCGACGATCTTCTCGGTTCAATTGAATATCTGGTGGTTCGGGCGGTGATCGAATTGGGAGAGGACACAGCTTACGGTATGGCGGTCTTTGAAGCCGTTCGATCCGTGTGGCATCCAATATCCTTTGGCTCCGTCTACACATCTTTGGAACGGCTAAGCTGGAAAGGATACCTTGAAAGCAGATTAGGAGAGCCGGAGTCGTCCCGTGGTGGCCGGGCGCGAAAATATTACCGGGTGACGGGGCTGGGTAAAAAGGTTTTTGAGGCCAGCCGCAGTGCGCTCAACTCCCCGATGTCGGTGCATGGACGGTCGGTAACAGCATAAGGCAGGACCGGCGCGAGAAAGGAGCCGCGTTTTATGGAACGTCAAGGCCGTTCGGTTGGAATGGTTTTGCGGAATGTGCTTAGGGCGGTTGCTTGGTGCCTGCTTGTTACCGCCGCTCTGAAAGTATTGAACGTTGATGGAAGGTACACCGTTGCGGGAGGGGATGACCTCTATTCGTCGCAGTATGGAAGTTTTTGGCTTTGGTTCCGGCTTTATTGGCCCGTATATTGCGGCGCGGCAATCCTCGATTACGTGATGTCCGGCAAGTACCGTGTCAGTGCGCTTCTCGGCATCACCCTGGCCCCGAATTTCCATTTCCTTTGGTGGATGATTGCTCTCGTGAAACCTCCGGCTGACCCGGACTACTCGCTGCCCTTAAGCGTAGTCGTGGGCATCCTCGGATTGTTGTTGTGGACCTTCAGCCTTTACGTCTCCTCGGTCTGTCTCATCTGGCCGGTGCAGAGAATGCGGATGGCGCTCCGCAGTGCAATTAAACTGCGCGGCAACGATGACGGACGTTTGGTATTCACGGTCAACGTGATCCTGCTGTTTGTCCTTGGGGAAGATGAGGGCACCCGGTATATCTACGACATCCGCGAACCCTTCGAGTGTGAATGCCGGTTCAATCCGGTAGTGGCCCGCCGAAACTATTTCTGGCGTACCGTCGCGGACACGCCAATGCTGGTGGGCCTGCAAATTGATCGCCTGCTTCTAGCGCGGCGATGGTCGCGGGGTCTGGTTTTTGGGAGGTAGTCCATCGCGGCGGCGTCCTGGTGTGAATCCATCGTTCTGCTGTGTCCCCGACATCGGAGAGAACAGCACATTATGCGTAGCCTCCAGAACCTTCCTGCCAAGGGCAGTGACCCGATAACACTTACGCGCTCGGCCTCCGCGTGTCGCTGTAGGTTCTCCCAATTTGCTTTGAAGGTATCCTTTCTGGCTTAGCCGGTCGAGGTCCGCATACACCGAGACAAAACGGATGGGCGGATAAACCGACCTGATCGCTTCGCAAACGCCCATGCCATAGGCTGCGTCTTCGGGAAGCGTCATCACGGCCTTCATCACCAAATGCTCGATGGGAGCCAAAATATCATCCCGAATCTGCTGTGTCTTTCTTGGCATGTCGAACGGTTGATGGCTGAGGTTTAGGGACCGGCAAAGTACACCTCCGAGCGACGTTGATCAAATTCTTCTTGATTTCTTCTAATAATTAGAGTATTAGTATGAATATATATGCCGAACAGGGTGACGGCGTCTTTGAATGAGGTGCATGGAATGGACACGAACGGCAACGGAAAAATCGAGGCCCTCCGCAAAAGAGAAGCGGCCATCAAGGCGGCGCTGGCTGCGGAGCAAGTCAAACAACAGAAGCGGAAAGAACGCGATAACGCGCGGCTGGCTTCCATCATCGGCGCGGCGCTGATCGAGGTTTGCGCGAAACAGCCGGAAAGCGTTGGCGTGATGGTCAAGCAAATTCTCGCGGCGTCATCCCTGCGCGAAACTGACCGGGCTTTCCTGACTGCGAAAGGTTGGGGGTGCGGGCAATGACAACCGTAGCCATCGTTCTGGCGGTCGCGCTGTTCCTTCTCGCGCGCGCCTGCATGAAATGGGGCTTCATCGCGGCGATGCGAGGGGCCGGAGTAATCCTGTTCTGCGTTCCGGTCTTCGGGTTCGTCGGCATCCTCGTCAAAGGCTGGCTCGGCGCGGAAGGCGTCACGGCTCCGTCTCTGAGAACAGGGATTGTCACCGGCTCCGTGGTTCTGCTCGTGGCGCGGTGGCTTGCCGGAAAATTCGGATGGGGCAACGTGCTTGGCTGGTCGTTCAGTATCGCGATTGGCTTCTCCGCTGTCGTGATCGTGCTGTTTCTGTTTCTCATGATGGGCGTTGCAATCCATGCGACCGTACCGGGCATGATTTTTGTGGCTGTGCTGACGGCCATCTTGATGGGGGCAAGTCACGGCTATCGGGCAAGGGGGCGGTAATGGAACGCGCGAAAGAGTTATTCAAAAACGCGGGCGGCGTTGTTCTGCTGCTCATGCTTTGCATCTGGCTCGCCGGTTCATCGCAAGCGGGCCATCTGCTCAATCACGGCGAATATGCGCGGGCGCTCGATCACGTCATGGCGGGCGTTCTGCGCGTCATCGGGTCGGGCTTTCACTGGCTGGCGGAGAAAGGACAGTAGGAAGAAAGGAATATATGGAAGCGATTTTGTTGATGGTTGCTGACGGTCAAAACGGCGTGTGGCCGTGGAATCAATTGGGGTGGGTCTTTGGCGCGGTGCTGCTCACGCTCGGCCTGATCGACAAATATGAAAAGGCTTCGGCTCACAAGTTCAGGCCTCCCAACACTCACGGCGCGGCGAAATTCACCGAGAAAAACGGGGAGTTGAAAAAAGCGGGCCTCCTCACGGGCGAAGGAGGCGTGCCGATAGGTTACACGCCTGACGGTAAAACGGCGCTGCATTATTCCGGCTTCGGCCATCTTCTTTGCGTGGCTGCGGCTCGTACCGGCAAGGGCGCAACGCTGCTGATAAACGCGCTGCTGTCGTGGCGTCACTCGGTTTGCTGCATCGACCCGAAGGGTGAAAACGCCCTTGTGACGGCAGAATCTCGCAAGCGGTTTGGCCGGGTCCATATCCTCAATCCGTTCAAGATGTTTCTTGACGAATTGGGAAGCATGCAGGCGCGTTTCAACCCGATGGCTATTATCTCGGCTTCGTCGCTGTCCTTCCATGCCGATTGCGACAAGCTGGCGGCGGCGCTGGTATGGGAGGAAAACAACAGCGAGGGCAGGCATTGGACCACGTCGGCGCGGATGCTCGTTTCCGGCGTCATCGCGGCGCTGATACGTCATGAGGTTCCCGAAAAGAGGAATCTTGTCGAGGTCGCGCGGGTGATCGGGTGCGGCGACGTGTTCACGTTTTGCCGGAACGCCATGAAATCGAAAGACCCTTTCATCAAACAGAAGCTTGGGCGCTTTGCCGTGCCGAACGCGGAAACAAGCAAAGAGGTTGACGGTGTCATCAGCACGGCGATAACGCAGCTTGCCTTCATCGGCAACGCGGCGATTGCCGAAAGCCTGAGCGGTTCCGGCTTCCGTTTCTCGGACCTCAAGAAAAGGCCGGGAACGACGGTTTTTATCTGCCTGCCTCTGAACATGCTGGATATCTGCGACAAGTATTTTCGGCTCATTCTCGAAACGGCGCTGACTGATCTGCTGAACGAAGGGCAACGCGGCAGGAAAAAGCCGGTGCTCGTCATCGTCGATGAAATGGCCCAGCTCGGGCCGCGCGTGAAGATACTCGAAAACTGCATGGGCATGGCGGCGGGCGCTGCCGGAATTATGCTTTTTTGCGTGCTCCAAGATATCAGCCAGCTTCGGGGCATGTTTGAAAAAACATGGGAGACGTTCATTCAGAACTGCGGCGTCACCATGTGGTTCGGGGCAAGGGACCAGAGCACTAGGGACTACGTCTCGAAGCTGGCCGGAACAACCGAAAAGCTGACCTATTCGAGAAATTTCAGTACGGACCGGCAGACCGGCGAGTTGGTGGTAAGCGACAACGTCAGTCAGTTTGGACGCCCGCTTCTAAACCCCGACGAGGTGGGCACGAATATTGCGCTCGATGAAATGGTCCTCTTTGTCGAGGGCCGGTTGACGGTGAAAGCGAAGCGGAAGTTTTATTTCATGCTGCCGGAGTTTCGCGGGAAATTCCGCAAGAACCCGTATATCAGGAACGGGAAGTGATTTATGCCGGTCAGACAACAGCAAGCGATATTCACCACAGAGGAAGCTGAACGCTTCGCGGCGCTGTGGGCGGGCTTCGATCTCGGCAACGCGAACGAGGCGGAAGCGATGGGCAAGGGCCGCGCCGTGCGCCGTATGCTGGCCGGGAAAAAGTTTGACGACGGGGAGGATGTGCGGCGCGTCGATGCGCTTGAACTGGCGGAGATCAGGGCCGCTCTCGATGCGCAAATGCTCCCGCGCCGTCAACCTCTCGCGGATGTCGCGGTGCTGAAAGAACAACTTCAGAATTTGGAAGAGCAACTGACCGAGAGCCTGAACAATAACCTGACGCTGGCTGACGCTCTCACGCGCGAACAGGAATTAACGGCACGGCTTCAGGGTCGGCAAGAATGGAGGTTCACACGGCCGTGGTTGTCCGGCGTTCTGGCGCTGGCGCTGGCGGTTGAATGCGTGGTGGCCGTTATCGGGCTTTTCGGCGGCCATGAAAGCGCGAAACGCCCTGAACCTGTGACGGCGGCGATGTTCACGGCGACACCCGAAATCAAACCCGCCGAACAAACGAAGCCCGCAACGAAACAGGAATACCAGCGTCATGCGATGCCAAAGACAAAACGAAAGCCGGTGCCGGTGGTGGTGCTGCCGGAAGAGCCGGTGCCGGTGGTGCCGGAATCGAAATTCTAGGTGGGTGGCCGAAAGGGGAAAAAGAAATGGACTGGCAAAGTCTCAAAGCGAATTGGGAAAGTCTCAAAGAGAAAGCGGGGCTTTGGTTTACGCGGGCTTCGCAGGCGTTCATGTTGTGCAACATGCTGCTGTACCTCGCCTGTTGCATGGTCGCGGGCGGGCCGGTTTCACCTGTCGGTTATATCGGCTGGCTCAATCATTGCTGCCAGTGGGGGAAAGGATAACGCGATGGCGGATGAACGGATTGATTTTACACGCGCGGCGGAAAGCGAAGGAGTAAGCCATCACATTCATCCCGAAAGGGAGACGAGGCCGCAAGCGGAAAAGGAACGCGCTCCCGACACCTATCAACGCACGGCTGAACGTGAGGGCCGGTCGGAATGGTCGGGCGGTTCGTGGGGAGGTCGATCACGATGAATAACAAACTGATGGCGCGAAACGGCAATAACTCGCCGGTTAAGTCGCTTGATGAGCGATGGGCGGCGATGAATGCGGCTATGGAACGGCTCGGCCTGGTGCGGAAAGATCAGCAAGCCCCTGCCCCTTACGGTACTGCTGCCGGTGAAGTGGTCGAGTTGTCCTGTGTCTGCGCCGTGCATGACAAGCCCTATACGCTCCGCTTCACCCGGCAGGCCTCCGGGCTGCTGCGCTTCTTCGAAAGCGTGAAGGTTGAACCCGCAAGGCACAAGACCGCGCTGGGTGGGGCTGGTGCAGCGGCGCTGTCATTCTCGTTGGCGGAGTTCGACGAAAATTCAGGCGCTCTCGCCGGTCGTGGCAGGGGTACGCCCTGCGCGTGGTGCGGAGACGGAAGCTTTCACCATTGCGCCAGTTACTGCGGCGCTCTGGTTTGCGGCGGTCGCATGGAGGGCGAGAGGTTTCACTGTCGGCCAAGCTGCGGGGCCTCATGGGTCGGTGTGCCGTTGCAGACTGTGGAAGGAACCCGGCAACAGCAAGCCCGGAAACCCACGGCTCCGAGGCGACAATTGCAATCAAGCCTTTTGATACTCACAGCGCCAAAGGGCAAATGAAACGCAAGGATGATCCGCATTTCTTCTGACGGGGGATTACAAGGGGGTTTTCAACGAAGTGCTCTGAAAACCCTCTTGTGGGGGGAGCCGCGTAAGCGGCGTGGGGGCAACCCTCCCCCGCCACGCTTGCCCCTTTGGGGAAACGGGAAAGGGGGAATGGGAATTGAAGATCGCGCACAAACCCGGATTGGATGATGAGTTCCACGATCTGCTTCGGCAAAGCATCCTTGCTGCTCACGAAATCCTGATAAGGGCTGAGTTGGCAACACCGGAGATCCGCGAATATTTGAACGGTGTTCGGGTGATCGTGAGTAACCGGATGATCGGGTCCGCCGGGAGAGCGAGCTTACGAAAGCAAGAAGTTAGGCTGAATGGACGCTTGTTGATGCTGCATCAGGATCAATTGCTCACGGTGCTTGTGCACGAGATTGCTCATTTGCTTGATCTCAAACTGAATGGCGGCGTCGGTCATGGACCTACATGGAAGCGCCTTATGGTGAGGATGGGTTTTGAACCTGAGCGGTGCCACAAGATGGAGACGCAGGGCTTGAGGGGTTTATCCCGGTGACGCGGGGTGTGTCGTTTGAATATACTACCCAACACGGAAAAGCAGGACGGGCCTTACCAGCAAGGAGGCTGGCAAGACATGGCCCGTCGGCGTTATCAGAAAGGCAGTATCCGGAAGCGCGGTAAACGCAATCCGGTTTGGGAGTTGCAGTGGTGGGCGGATTACATCGAAGCAGACGGCACAATCGGGCGCAGGCGAGAGTCAATAATTCTCGGTTCTGTGTCCGAAATGGGCGTAAAGCAGGCCCGCAAAGAAGCGGAAAGAAAACTGAACCCGGTGAATGCTGGAAAGGTAATCCCCTATTCCACATTGACGCTCGGGGAATTCATCGATCAGTTTTATGTCCCGCTCGGTTTTCCGCTCCTGAAATCGTCCACGCGAAAGCGTTACCGCTCAACCTTGGACCTTCACCTTATTCCTGGCCTCGGCAAGTGCCGTCTTTGTGACGTGCGGACCGTCGAGGTGCAGCGTTTTATCTTGCAGAAATTCGATGGGGGATTGGGCTGGGAAACATGCCATCACCTGCGCAATCTGCTGTCGAAGATTTACGCGAGTGCCGTGAAATGGGGGCATTTCGCGGGCGTTAATCCTGCATTGGGCGTGGAACTGCCTGAAAAGCAATGTGTGCGGGAGAAGCGTATTTTGATGCCGGGAGAGGCCGTGAGGCTCTTGCGTTTATTGCGTGAGCCGGTTCGAACCATGGTCCTCTTGGCGATCCTGACGGGTCTTCGCATCGGTGAAATCCTGGCACTGCGGTGGCAGGATGTAGACGTAAGTGGGCGAGAGTTGCACGTCGAGAGAGCGTATTACCGGGGCAGCATGGGCACGCCAAAGACAAAGGGAAGCAAGCGGAAAGTACCGTTGCCTCTTTCGGTCATGCGGGCGCTTGCGGCGTTGCCGGTAAACGGAGAGTTGGTCTTCGCGTCGCGCAAGGGAACACCCTTTAACGATACGAACCTGCTGCTCCGCGTTCTCAAGCCCGCTGGCAAGCTCGCAGGCGTTCCGTGGGTAAGCTGGCATACGTTTCGGAGAACCCACGCCACACTGCTGCAATTGGCTGGTGGTTCGGCGAAGGACGCCCAGGCGCAACTTGGGCATTCACAGATCACGACGACGCTCGGGATTTACACGATCCCGGTGCCTTCACACCAGCGGGAAGCGGTCGAAAAGCTGTCGGTTTTGGTGACGAATGGTGACGAGTTGGGACTACCGATGCTAACCGAAGCCGCTCAACCCGTTTTATTGCTTTGAGTTAAGTGGTGGGCGCTACAGGATTCGAACCTGTGACTTCCACCGTGTGAAGATGGCACTCTACCGCTGAGTTAAGCGCCCACGTTATGCNGTAAGTCTATCATTATACNCAAGTTCCCAATCCACGATCATTACTGCCTCATTGCCTCCGGCTCCCGTTNGGGCCCCCCGTCTTGCCAAAATCGCCTCCAGTACCATGCCCTGAGCGGCACGCTTCTCCTGCTTGCGGGCATGCGAGTAGTACATAGTCATGTCGAGTCGGGTGTGCCGCAACGTGGCTTGGATGACAGCAGGGTTCTCGCCCTCTGCCATCAAGAACGACGCCAACGAGTGACGGAACGTATGGAACCCGAACCGCTTGATCTCGTTCCTGTCCAGATCGAAGGTTCGGCCGTCTTCGTCAATCTTGATGACGCCAGCCTTCACAGCAGCGGGTCTCAGATAGTCCTCCACGATCATTGATCCCACTCTCGGCTTCTTGCCGCCGAGTTTGTAGCTTGCAAAGACATAGTCTTCAGGTTTGCTGTAGAGTGTCTGCTGCTGCCATGACTTCAGCACCGCGGCCAACAGTGAGTGCATCTCCACCGAAGACTTCGAAAGCTGTGTCTTC
>JGI26339J46600_10000182_pt1 | contig 22188 bp, 18 predicted proteins | sample BogFormECP12_OM1_FD_46600 | JGI IMG/M metagenome (IMG submission 46600) | reverse complement strand
CATCCTTCACTGACTGCGGCGTGTGCAGCAGGTTATCGAGAAACTCCTTGCCGGCGGTGGCCACGACGGTCTCCTTTACACGCGATAACGCGTGCCCTCCGGGACTTCGCTGTCAGCATTCACCACCAGCGTGCCATCGGCGGCGCGACTGACCTCCAGCCAGGGCAAGGGGCGCGGTGCGGGTCCGCCGATCACCTTGCCGTTGCTGTCGAAGCGCGATCCATGGCAGGGGCAGGCAAATCCCTCCTGGGACCGGCCGACCGAGCAGCCCAGGTGTGTGCAAGTGGTGGAAACAGCGTAGAATCCTTCGCTATCGTGGAAGAGTACCAGGTTCTGCTCCGCAAACGGCGTCTCGCTACCGACCGCGAATTCCTCCGGCGACCCCGGCTTGAAGCGGCGTGCGGGACCCGGCAGCACACCGGGGTTGGGCAAGCGCAGAATTCCGGCGGCGGCCGTTCCGAGCGCCGCCACCAGGCTGCCCAGTGATGCCAAACTCAGAAAACTGCGCCGGTTCACGCCGGGCGGATCTAAGCGGGACATGGCTTCCATTCCTTTCGGAACAAGAATCGCTCCATGGTGATGGCCGTGGTGGGGCAACGCTGTGCGCACAGCCCGCAGCGAATGCAGCGGTCCTCGTCCTTAATGATGGCCGAGAGATTCGACAGGTCGAGCTCCAGGCTTTGAGTGATGGTGGCGAGCTCGGGCGACGCCGCCAGGCGGTCGAAGCTCACCAGCTTCAAGCAGACCGTGGGGCACACGTCCACGCAGCCCCCGCACAAGATGCAGCGCTCGCCATCAAAGATTGTGTTGACCCCGCAATCGAGGCAGCGCCCGGCTTCCGCCTGCGCCTGCTCTTCGCTATAACGGATCTCTACCAACGCCCCAGGCTTGCGCATCCGCTCTTCCGGGCTCAGCGTGGCAATCTGCGTCCGCGGCCTTTGCTCGTAGTGCTTCTCCCGTCGGTATGCCTCGATGGGGAAATGCCACTGAACCTCTTCCGGCGCGATCTCCTTCCCGCACAGCTCTCGATATACGGAGCGGGCGGCCTGTTTGCCGCTGGCGATGGCGTGGATCATCAAGCGCGGCCCGTAAGCGATGTCGCCCGCCACGAAAACACCAGGCGCGGAGGTGGCTCCGGTTTCAGGGTCGTTGACAATCGCCTGTGCTGAACGCATCTCGATTCTGTCGCGCGCCGGGTCAAGAAAGCTCAGATCCGCCGATTGGCCGACCGAGAGCAGAATCGTGTCGCCTTCAATCTCGGTCGCCGCCGCCTCGTCGAATTGCGGTGCGAACCGCCGGTTCTCGTCGTACACCCGCGTACAACGTGCCAACTTCACACCCCGCGCGAATTTCTGCCCAGCCACTTCGTTGACCAGGATCTCTCTGGGCCCCCAACTGTTATGCCGGATGACGCCTTCTTCGGCGCCTTCCAGAATCTCCACCGTGTCGGCGGGCATTTCCTCGAGCGACTCGAGGCAGACCAGGTTCACCTGCCTCACTCCCGCCATGCGTGCGGCGGTGCGCGAAACGTCGTACTCTTCCTGCCGCAAAACCATGCGGGCAACGTCGTAAGCCACATTTCCGCCACCGATGACGATCACCCGTTGGCCGAGTTTGACCTCCTTACCCAGAGAGACGTCGCGCAGGAAATCCACGCCTCCCATTACGCCCATGGCGCCAACGTTGGGAATGGGCAGCGGACGAGAGCGTTTGGCTCCGCAGGCGATGATGACGGCGGCGTAGTCGCGGCGCAGCTCCGCGAAAGAAATGTCTTTTCCGATCTGGGTACGACAGCGGATCTCGACACCCACGGCCTGGATAACAGCCACTTCCGCGCGAATCAGTTCCCGCGGCAAGCGATAGCCTGGCACTCCCGTGTAGAGCATGCCAGCCGGCTGCGGTTCCATCTCGAAGATGGTGGGCCGGAATCCCATCAGGGCCAGATCGTGGCCTGCCGCGAGACCGGCGGGCCCTGAACCGATAATGGCCACTCGCTGTCCACACGGCTGGGGAAATTCCACCCGCGCCAGGAAGCCCAACAGTTGGTTCAGTTCTTCCCGGTCGTCGCAGTCGCGCGCGGCGTTACGACGTTCCAGGTAAGGGAAAAGCTCCGCGCCCGCGTCGGGGCGCGCCTCGCTCCCAAACTGTTCGCAGACGAAGCGCTTTAGGGCACGAATGGCAATAGGTTGATCAATAGTTCCGCGCCTGCAAGCGGCTTCGCAGGGAGCGCCGCAGATCCGTCCGCAAAGCGAGGCCAGGGGATTCGGCCCCCGAGCAATCAGGTAAGCTTGTTCGTAATCGCCGGCGGCGATCGCACGAACGTAACCGCGCGCGTCCGTATGGACCGGACAAGCATGCTGACACTTGATCTGCTCACGCCAGTAGTCTTGGTCCGCCACCCGAACTCGGTACTGCGCCTGGCTCACAACCGCGGCACCTCCGAAGCTGATGGTCCAACAAGCAGAAAAGGCCGGCGATGACAAAAGTCACGGACCGGTCATCGTCAGGGCGCCTTTCGACACGTTGTTAGCATGCTAGTGGCGTGCTTTCGTCGTCAGTGACTCACGTCACCGCTTCCGGGGATCCGTGACTTTAGTCACTGCGTCGCACCTTAATAGTGTGGGGGAATACCAAGGCGAGAAGAAATCATGACTCCAAACGCGCGGCCACCAAACTCGACTTCAGCGAGCGGCCTTTTGTTGTGATCTGGAAGACCACTCCGGCCACCGACTTGGTGTGCGTCGACTGGCGGGCCTTCGCGCCGTCTCTTCGCTCGCCGCTCGAGCTGAGCACCACGGAAAGCCGAAGGGCGGATTGGCGAGATCGTACGCATGCAGCGGCGACCTCGGAGCAGCAATCGCACTCTTGCTCATCTCAAGTTTACTGGAGGGTCCATGAAGCTGATTTCCGCGTTTTTCGCAGGGTCCGTTTTGCTGGTTTGGTCGTGTCTCTCTTTCGCCCAATCTCCGGTGGAACCCCTGAAGCTCGGCTCAGTCACGGTGCACGGCAGCATCCGCACTCGTGTTTACGGGTGGGACTGGTTCCGGGACCCGCCCTATGAAAACAGCTATGCCTACCCCGGGACGTTAATTCGCCTGAGCTTCAGCCAGCAGCGGGACGCGTTTGACTGGAATTTCGAACTCGGGGCACCGGTCTTGCTGGCCCTGCCTGATGATGCCGTCGCTCCGTCACCGCAGGGCCAGTTGGGTTTGGGAGCTACCTATTTTGCCGCCAACCACAATTCGCAAAACTCGGCCATGGTCTTCCCCAAGCAGGCATACCTCCGTTTCAAGCACCTAGGTGGCAGTAAAGGACAGAGCCTGCAAGTGGGCCGTTTCGAGTTCCTTGATGGCAGCGAGGTCACTCCGCGGAATGCGACCCTGGCAGCGGTGAAGAGAGACCGCATTGTTCAGCGCTTGATCGGCAACTTTGGGTTTTCCGATGTCCAGAGGAGCTTTGACGGTTTTCACTATGTGTACGCGACCCCGAAACTCGACTTGACTGCCGTCGGAAGCATTCCCACCCGAGGGGTATTCCAGACCGACGGCTGGGGTTGGCTGCACACGGGATTTTTCTATACGTCGCTGACAGGCCAAGTCAGGGGACAGGAGAAGACCGCTGGAGAGTGGCGTGTCTTCGCCATCTACTACGACGATTGGCGGCACGTTCTCAAGACCGATGATCGCACTGCCGCGGCGCGCTCGAAGGACATGGGTAATATCCGCATCGGGACCTTCGGTGGCCACTATTTGCAGACGGCGGAGACATCAGCCGGCGCGCTGGACTTCCTCTCGTGGGGCGCCGTGCAGACAGGGCGATGGGGGGCTCTCACTGACCGTGCCGGCGCGTTTGCCGGGGAAGCGGGCGTGCAACCGAAGGTGGCAAAGGCCGTCCGCCCCTGGTTACGGGCCGGTTACTTCTATGGGAGCGGCGACCGCAACGCGTCGGACAACAAGCAGGGCACGTTCTTTCAGCTCTTGCCCACGCCGCGCCCCTACGCTCGTTTTCCATTCTTCAACCTCATGAACAACGAGGACGGTTTTGCAGGGCTGATACTGCGACCCACTGCCATCGTAACCGTCCGCAGTGACATCCACACGCTCCGCCTTACGAGCGCCCACGACCTCTGGTATTCGGGAGGCGGGGCCTTCCAGCCCTTGACCTTTGGCTTTACCGGCCGTCCCAGCAACGGGGCGCGGAGCTTGGCAACGCTCTACGACACCAGCGTCGACTACCAGTTGGGCTCTCGCGCGTCGTTGGGTTTCTACTACGGGTACGCGGATGGAAAGTCCGTGATCCGACACATCTATTCCCACGGAGCGAATGGCCAAATGGGGTTTATCGAGGTCACTTATCGATTCTGACGTTAGCGCCCGCCATCTGCGCCAAGGTAATTCGGGCTCAACAGAGCCGGAAGACTGATTCTCGCCGCTCCCGAGGTAGGCTGGCTATTGATTCTAAATGGCCAAATTGGAGGCGGGGGGAGTCGAACCCCCGTCCGAAAAGCCTTGCGGTTAGAAGAACTACATGCTTATCCAGTTCGCTTACTGCCTTCGCCAGCGGCCCTCAGGAACGGGCAATAACGAACCGCCAGCTAGCCTGATTGGTCTCGTCCCAAAATCCTCAGACGGCGGATCCGGAACCAGCCCGCTAAGCGACGCCTCTCTCCGCCCTGCGGGCCGAACGAAGGAGACGGCTACCTATTAACTAGGCAGCATAGGCATACTGCGTATTGTTATTGGCAGTTGTCTTGTTCCACTCCGATTACGGATGGTGTGGCCTCCGGCATGCCTCCTAAACACAGGAGCTCCCGTCGAAACCGGTACGCCCCCACTTTGTTACTTAATCATCATATTCGATGGCCGAGGCCGGCGTCAAGATGCTTTATTAGGTGGGGCCTGGGAGCGCGGGCGTCCTGACGATTGGAAACAGCTTTCAGCTAGCTATCAGCCGTCAGCTCTCAGCACGAAGGTCTCCGGTTCTTGCTAATGGCCGATAGCCGATTCTTCCTCCAATCGACGGGACGCCTGGTTAGTGGCTAGCAAACTGCCAGTCGAAAGTCGAAAGTTGAAAGTCGAAAGTCGGAAGCCAAGGAGCTCTTAGCTCTCGACTTTCGACTTTGGACTTTCGACCTCCTTGAATTGGGGTTATGATCAATAGGGGCCTGTCGCCAAGGAGAACGCTGTGTGCTTAGCCATACCCGGTAAGATTCTGGAGTTGCTTCCTGACCTTCCTCTCGCCCTGGTGGATGTTGGTGGTGTGCGCCGCAAAGTGGATCTGGCGCTCTTGGCGGATGAGAATCCAAGGCCCGGAGATTGGGTTTTGATCCACGTCGGCTTCGCGCTCAGCAAGATCAGCGAGCAGGATGCCCTTGAGCAAATCCGCACGCTGGAGATGCTGGGCGAGCAGCAGGCAGCGATGGACGAAGTGCGTGGCTATGGCCTCGGCGAGGAACCGGGAGGCGGAAATCAGGAGGCAGGAGAAGGAAGTCAGAAGCCAGGAAGAATTGATCCATTGCGTCATTGATTCATTGGGTCATTGAACCAGTCACCTGCTTCAATGGCACAATGACTCAATGGATCAATGACTCAGTCCTGAGTTCTGGCTCCTCTCCCAAAGTGGCGAACGATGCGATTCGTAGACGAGTTTCGCAACGCGGAGGCGATTTCAAAAACGGCGGAGGAAATCTGCCGGCTCGCCGAGCCTGGTCGGGACTATCGCATCATGGAGGTCTGCGGCGGGCACACCCATGCCATTTATCGGTTCGGACTGAAAGACATTCTTCCCTCCAACCTCGAATTCATTCACGGACCCGGCTGCCCGGTCTGCGTGCTGCCCATGGGGAGGATCGACGACGGCCTCTCGATCGGCCGGCAGCCCGATGTGATCTTCACTGCTTTCGGCGACATGATGCGGGTTCCCGGAACGTACGGAAGCCCGCTGGAATCGAAGGCGCGAGGAATGGACGTACGCATTGTCTACTCGCCCGCCGATGCTCTCAAGCTAGCGCGGGCCAATCCCGCGAAGCACGTGATGTTCTTTGCTATCGGGTTTGAGACTACGGCACCCTCCACGGCTCTTACGCTGATGCGCGCCAAGGCCGAGGGCATCACCAATTTTTCGGTGTTCTCCAATCACATTACCGTCATTCCCGCCATCCGGGCGATTGTCGATTCGCCCGACATGCGCATCGACGCCTTCATAGGCCCCGGCCACGTTTCCACGGTGATCGGTTGCCGGCCTTATGAGTGGATCGCCAAGGAAGCCGGCCGGCCGATTGTGGTGTCGGGTTTCGAGCCGCTGGACATTCTTCAGTCCGTCGTCATGCTGCTGCGCCAACTACGGGCGGGGGAAGCGAAGGTCGAAAATCAGTACAAGCGCGCGGTGTCCTGGGAAGGCAATCGCGCCGCGCTGGCGGCGATGGCCGAGGTCTTCGAGCTTCGCCCTCATTTTGAATGGCGGGGCATGGGGTCCATCTCCGAATCGGCGCTCCGTATCAACGAGAAATACGCACCATGGGACGCCGAGCGGCGATTCGCGGTCCCCGGAGTGCGGGTGACCGATCCTAAAGCGGCGCAGTGCGGCGAGGTCCTGAAGGGCCTGCTGAAGCCGGCCCAGTGCAGACTCTTCGGCCGTGAGTGCACGCCGGAACAGCCGGTGGGTGCGCTGATGGTTTCTTCCGAGGGTTCTTGCGCGGCGCACTATAATTATGAGTATCGGAAATCGGCTCCGGCCTCTAGTGTGCTGTGACACCTAATTCTTGACCGTGGCTAGCGCTATCCACACTCTTGCCCCCTCAGAAGAATTGCCGATTGACGATTGACGATTGACGATTGGAAGAGCGGCGCATTGACGATTGGGGATGGCCTCTTGGAAGGGCCGCGCGGCGTGTCTGCTTTTCTCTTCCAATCGGCAATCGTCAATCGACAATCGTCAATTCGTTGATGATAGTCGTAGCGGATCCAAGATTGTGAATCCTTATGGGCTCTTCCAGCCTCGACACCGCGACGAAGTCCCCGCCCAAAGTCCGATTTCGTGACCTTCAAATCGAGATGGCCCACGGAGCCGGAGGCAAGGCCAGCCGCAGGCTGATCGAGGGACTCTTCGTTCCCCTCCTGTTTGGCTCGTCACCCGGACCTTTGGGAGACGCGGCCGTAGTCGAGGTCGACGGTGCCCGCGTGGCTATCACCACTGACAGTTTCGTGGTGAAGCCCCTGACGTTTCCCGGCGGCTCCATCGGCGAACTGGCAGTAAATGGCACCGTGAACGACCTCGCGGTCTCGGGAGCCAGGGCCGAGGCTATGGTTGTAACCTACGTGCTCGAAGCGGGACTGCCGTCGGGAGCGCTCGAAGCCGAGGTCCGGGCGATGGCCCGCGCCGCCGAGCGCGCCGGCGTGAAGATCGTCGGCGGCGACACCAAAGTGGTGGAAAACGGCAAGGCTGACCGGATGTACGTCACCACCACCGGCATCGGTCGGTTAATGGAGGGCGTCACCGTCTCGCCGCAATCGGTGCGGCCCGGCGACAAGGTGCTGCTTTCCGGTCCCATCGGCGACCACGGCATCACTATCCTGCTGGCCCGCGGCGAACTCGACCTCCAAGCCGAGCTTGCTTCCGACACGCGCTCGGTGCTTCCCTTGGTAGAAGCGCTGGCGCGCGCCGTCGGACCCGGCATTCGCTGGATGCGCGATCCCACGCGCGGCGGTGTGGCCACGTCGCTGAACGAGCTCGCCCGAGATTGCGGGCTGGGAATCATCCTTCGGGACGACAAGATTCCCGTCCGCGATATGGTGCGGGGCGCGTGCGAGTTGCTGGGCCTCGATCCGCTGCATATCGCCAACGAAGGGCAGTTCCTGGCGGTGGTGGCCGCGGATCAGGCTGAAGCCGGGCTCTCAGCGTTGACCCAATCAGTGGGCGGTGAGGAGGCGGTAATGATCGGCGAGGTCCGAGAGCAACCTGCCGGTACCGTGCTCGTGACCACCTCCTACGGCGGCAGTCGCGTGGTGGACATGCTGGTGGGCGATCCTCTGCCGCGCATCTGCTGAGAAGAATTTTGGATTTGGTCTGGGAGCGCGGGCATCTTGCCCGCTTTTGATCTGAAGGTTCTCAACCAGAAGCAAAGAGCGGGCAAGATGCCCGCGCTCCCAGGCCAAATCCAAAATTCCCGAAGGACGGGCTCATGCCCAAACTCGAACTCTACGGCACCAAGAGATGTCCCTACACCGAGGAGATGCGGGAGTGGCTGGAATGGAAGGGGCAGGAGTTCGTGGAGTACGACGTCGAGGCCGACGCGACGGCTCGGGACCGGATGCGCGCGCTGGCAAGCGGGCAGCACATGGTGCCGGTGCTGGTGGAGGACGGTAAGGTGGTTCAAATCGGCTGGCAAGGGCGCGGCTGTCCAATCGGTGGAGAATAACCGAAGAAGAGGTACAGTCCTGAATTGGCCTGGGAGGGCGGGCGTCGCGCCCCCCGTCGCAGTGGCTAGTGGCGAGTGGTCAGTGGCTAGAGCAAGACCGCGCGCTCTTGCTAGCCACTAGCCACTAACCACTAGCCACTTCTGAAGAGTGCCCGCGTTCCCGGGCCACCGATGCCAAGTAACCTTATGGCGAGCGCCTGTTCTATTCGCGTGCGCGGCGTCGTGCAGGGCGTCGGCTTTCGCCCTTTTGTGTTTCGCCTGGCTCAGAGCAACGCGCTGGCCGGTTGGGTTTTGAATGCTGAGGATGGAGTCGAGATCCATCTCGAAGGAGCTGAGCCTGCCCTGCGTGCCTTCTTGCGCGATCTGGAATCGCAGCCTCCTAGCGCGGCGTCGATTGCGGCCATTGAGGTGACGCCCGTCGAGCCGGCGGGGCTCAATGGATTCACGATTCGCGAGAGCCAGCGACGCGAACGCCCAACGGTTCGCATCTCGCCCGATTTGCCGGTCTGCGCGGATTGCCTCCGAGAGCTTTCGGACCCTTCCGACCGGCGTTACCAATACCCCTACATCAACTGTACCAACTGCGGGCCCCGTTACACAGTGATTCTCGACCTGCCGTACGATCGGCCTCGCACGACGATGCAGCGTTGGCCGCTGGACGCTTACTGCGCCGCCGAATACCACGATCCTGCCGATCGACGCTTTCACGCTCAACCGGTGGCGTGCCCGGCCTGCGGACCCCATTACTGCTTGCAGGCCGTGAGTGAACCCGTGCACGGAGACGAAGCGAGCATCACCCAAACCGCGCGACTGCTCGAAGCGGGCAAGATCGTGGCCGTGAAAGGCCTCGGTGGCTATCATCTGGCCTGCGACGCAAAGAACCCGGAAGCTGTCGCGGCCTTGCGCGATCGGAAGTATCGCAAGGAAAAACCCTTTGCGCTAATGGCCAAGAGCCTCGAGGTGGCGCGCGCCTTGGTGGAGCTCTCTTCGGCGGCGGAGACGCTGCTCACTTCAACGGCCCGGCCCATCGTGCTTGCGCCCGCCAGGGTGAAACTTCCCGGCGTGGCTCCTGACAACGACGAACTCGGAGTGATGTTACCCTATACGCCGCTGCACCATTTGCTCTTCGCCGCCGGCGCTCCGGAAGTCCTGGTAATGACCAGCGCCAATCGGTCGAGCGAGCCGATCGCTTACGAGGACGAGGATGCGCTGGACCGCCTGGGAGGCATCGCCGACGCATTCCTTATCGGCGATCGGCCCATCGCGCGGCGGGTTGATGATTCGGTGGCGCGGGCCGGAGCGTTCGGTCCGGTGGTGCTGCGAAGGTCGCGCGGCTACGCCCCCGGCGCGGTCGCCACCTTGCCGGTGGAGCGCCCGCTGCTGGCGGTCGGCGCCGATCTCAAGAACACCGTCACCCTGGTGGTGGGAGGCCAAGCATTTGCGAGCCAGCACATCGGGGACCTGGACCACTACCCCTCATTCCAGGCGTTTCAAGAAACCATCCACGATTTGGTCTCCATGTACGAGGTCGCTTGGGACGACCTCCTGGTGGTTCACGACGCTCACCCGCAGTACATCTCCACCCTCCACGCGTTGTCGCTTCCGGCCCCGCAGCGGGTGGCCGTGCAGCATCATCGCGCCCATATCGCCTCCGTGCTGGCCGAGCGCGGCGCCTGGGAGAAGCGAGTGTTGGGCGTGAGTTTCGACGGGACGGGTTACGGCGACGACGGCACCATCTGGGGCGGGGAGTTTTTTGCGGGAAGCGTCGCCGAGGGCTTCGACCGCGTGGCTCACTTGCGCCCTGCTGCCCTTCCCGGAGGCGACGCGGCAGCACAGCATCCGGTGCAGGCGGCGGCGGGGTTCATCGCTCAACTGGGTAGCGACAGCGAGCCCTTGGCTGAATGTGAATATCGACTACCTGACCTAATCGCCGCCCCCTTCCGATTTCCCGCACGCTACGAGCAATCCCTGCAATTGGTGCACAAGGGCCTGCGCACGTTTACAACGACCTCGATTGGACGGTTATTTGACACCGCCGCCGCGCTCGTCGGCTTCACTCGCGAAGTCACCTTCGAGGGCCAGGCCGCGATGTGGCTGGAGCGCCTCGCTCGCACGGCGCCGTTGACGGCGGCGTACCCGTTTCCGCTGATCGGTGGCGAGTTGGACTTCCGGCCGTTGCTTCGCGCCCTGATCGAGGATCGGCGTCGCGGAAGGAGTCCGCGAGAGATCGCGCGCACCTTTCAGCGGGGAATCGCGGAGGGACTCGCGAGCGCCATTGTCACGCTGTGCCAAGTCCACGCTTTCAACGGACGGGCCCTCGACACAGTGGTTCTTTCGGGCGGAGTTTTTCAGAATGAGCTGCTGCTGGAGGATTTGAAATCGCTGCTCGAAAATGAGCCGGTGGAGATTTGGACCAATCACGCGGTGCCGCCCAACGACGGAGGCATCAGTCTGGGGCAGGCGGCAGTAGCAGCGAGTTTACTTGATCCACAAAGGAAGAAGGAGTCAGCAGAAAAAATGATGAATTATGAATGATGAACAGAAGAAGAGAATGAGTCGAGAGCCGAAAGTAGAGGCGGTCGTTTGACTCTCGACTTTCTTTTCTTCAGTTCATCATTCATCATTCATCATTCATCGTTTCTTCGTATGCACGAATTGTCCATCGCCCTGAGCATCGTCGAGTTGGCGCAGGAGGAGGCGGAGCGCCGGGGAGGAGTCCGCGTCGATGCCGTGCACCTGAGGCTCGGGCCGCTCGCCGGAGTCGTGAAGGAAGCGCTGCTGGGCTCATACGAGATGGCTTCCGCGGGCACCACGATGGCGGGCTCGCGCCTGATCATCGAAGACGTTCCAATCGTGGTGTATTGTCCGCAGTGCCAAGCGCAGCGCTTGCTGAGCTCCGTGCAGCGGTTTTGCTGCCCGGAGTGCGACACGCCGACCGGTGAAGTTGTGCACGGGAAGGAACTCGAAGTGTTCGCCCTGGAGATAGAAGAATGAGTTCGGAATCCGATGTGTCCCGCCCGGTGGCCGTTCTTGTGCCCAGGCTGGTTGAGGTCCGGCAGAACGTTCTGAAGCATAACGACGTCGTGGCCCGCGCCCTTCGGGAACGCTTCCGCCAGGGCGGCGTGTTTGTGGTGAGCCTGGTCTCGAGTCCCGGTTCCGGCAAGACCACTCTCCTGGAAAAGACACTCATCCTTCTGCGCCCGCGGTACCGCGTGGCGGCCCTGGTGGGCGACCTGGCGACGGAGAACGATGCCCTGCGGCTGGCGCGCAGCCAGGCGCCGGTGAAGCAGATCACCACCGGTACCCTTTGCCACCTCGAAGCCGCCATGATCGAGAACGCCATCCAAGGATGGGACGTGGGTCCGCTCGATTTCCTTTTTATCGAGAACGTGGGAAATCTCGTTTGCCCTTCGTCCTATGACCTGGGTGAAAACCTCCGGCTCGTCCTCATCTCGGTCACCGAGGGAGAAGACAAGCCGCTGAAGTATCCCACGATTTTCAATAGCGCCGACGTGGCGGTGATCACCAAGATGGACCTCGCCACCGCCGCTGAATTTGACTCGACGGCCGCAGACCGCAACATTCAGGCGGTGCGACCAGGGATGAGGATCCTGCGCGTTTCCGCCAAGACCAACGAGGGGATGAGCGAGTGGTTGCAGTTCCTCGCGTCGCTCCGCGATTCTCCCCAGGCGCGCCCCGGCGGGTCAGGTGGGCCACCCAGAGAGGCAGATTCGTAAGCGCTGATTACTGCCTGCCGATTGAAGAGCGAGAATCGAGACTCCCTGCCGCACTCGTGAGGCTCAAAAGGAGCTTGACAGCGGCGCGCGGCTCTGATATACAAGTAGTTCGATAGGGATACTTGAATCCCGCTCTTGTCGTGCTGACGAGGAGCAGGTCTCAAGTCTCGACCGGTCCGCTCAATCAGGGACCCGGCTCCGCCAGACGCCTCCAAGACGAGCGCGGCGCCAAGAGAGTAGAGAATAAGGAGACGATATTTCATGAAGTCGCAAGCAGTCTCTCGACCCCTCGGCGCGCTGACGCTGGGCCCTATTCTGAGCTTGATTCTGGCCCTGGCGCCGGGTAAGGCCGCAGCTCAGGGCGTGACCCTGCTCAACGTTTCTTACGACCCTACGCGCGAGTTGTACAAGGACATCAACAAGGCCTTCTCTGAACAGTGGAAGGCGAAGACCGGGCAAACGGTCACGATCAACCAGTCGCACGGCGGGTCGGGAAAGCAGGCGCGCGCCGTCATCGACGGACTGCAAGCAGACGTGGTCACGCTGGCGCTGGCCTATGATATCGATGAGATTGCCGAGCGCGCCGGACTGCTGCCGCAAAACTGGCAGTCGCGCCTTGCCGACCACAGCTCTCCCTACACCTCCACCATCGTCTTTCTGGTGCGCAAAGGGAACGCCAAGGGCATCAGGAATTGGGATGATCTGGTAAGGCCTGGCGTGTCGGTGATCACCCCCAACCCCAAGACGTCGGGCGGCGCGCGGTGGAACTATCTGGCAGCCTGGGGATATGCCCTGCACAAGAACGGTGGCAATGAGGCGGCGGCCAGGGATTTTGTCACCCGCCTCTATAAGAACGTTCCCGTGCTCGACAGCGGCGCGCGCGGCGCCACCGATACCTTCGTTCAGCGCGGCATCGGCGACGTTTTGATCGCCTGGGAAAACGAAGCGCTGCTCGCGCTGAGGGAGTTTGGCGCCGAGAAGTTTGAGATCGTCGCTCCCTCGGAGAGCATTCTGGCCGAGCCTCCCGTCAGCCTGGTGGACAAGGTGGTCGACAAGCGAGGCACCCGCCAGGTGGCGCAAGCCTACCTCGACTTTCTCTATTCGGAAGCCGGTCAGGAAATCGCGGCCCGGAACTACTACCGTCCGCGGCTCAAGTCGGTCGCCGCCAAATACGCGGGACAATTCCCGAAGGTCAAACTGTTCACCATTGATGAAGCCTTCGGAGGCTGGCAGAAGGCGCAGAAGACCCATTTCGCCGACGGCGGCGTGTTTGACCAGATTTATCAGCCAGTACGCTAGCCTACTATCATGTAATCTCCACGCCGCGCGTTTCCGGCAGGGCCATTGCGCTGGCGGCGGCCAAAGCAAAGGCAACGCCGCAAACAGCGAACGCCCACGCCAGACCACGGCTCTGGCCGATGGAGCCGATCGCCAGCGGGGCCAGGGAGCTGAGGCCGCGCGCCACATTGTAGGTGGCGCCGAGCGCGGTGGCGCGAATGGCGGTGGGGAAGAGTTCGCTGGCCACGATGCCCGAGCCGGTGAAAAATCCAGTGCCGAAGAAGGCCACCAGCGACGCCGCGACCAGGATGCTGGCCGGCCGCCGGGCGGCGGCGAACCACGGCACCAGGATCGCGGCTAGGGCGAGGTAGGCCACCAGCATCGGCTTCCTGCCATAGCGGTCTGCCAGGATTCCGAACAACAGGTAGCCCGGCAACATGCCCCCCAGGTTCAGCGCGACCAGGAAGGATGCCACGCCCAGCAGTTGGAAGTCGCGTCCACCCTGCGCCGCGGGCAGGCCCAGATAAGCAGGAAGCCAGGTGAATAGCCCCCACCACGCGAACATGCCGAAGGTGTTCATGGCCAGCAGCGCGGTCAGGCGCGGAAGCGAGTCGCGCCACAGCGCCGCGTCTTGAGAAAGCCGCTCGGTCCGTGTCTTTCGAACCTGCGCTTTCCAAACCTCAGGCTCGGGGACATCGTACTGGATCCACACCGTGGCCAGCGCCGGGACCACGCCAACGAAAAAGACCCATCGCCAGTTGGCGTGAGAGAGGACGACGCCGGCTACCAGCGCCGCAAGGGCATAGCCTATCGCCCAACTGCTCTGCACGATGCCCAGTGCCCGGCCTCGCCAGGCGGACGGCCAAGTCTCCGCCACCAGCGCCACGCCCGAGTTCCACTCCCCGCCCATCCCCAGCCCCAGGAGAAAGCGGAGGACGGCCAGCATCGTGACTGTGGTGGAGAAGCCGCACGCAAAGGTGCAAAGCGAATAGGTAAGAATGCTGAGGCTGAGCATGCGGCGGCGACCGAAGCGGTCGGCAAGCAGACCGAAAACAAGGCTGCCGATGGCGGAGGCGACCAGGGTCAACGTGTTGAGGAGCCCCGCCGTTCCCTTGCTCATGCCGAACTCGCGCATCAGGGTGGCTAGCACCAGCGAATAAAGCATGACGTCGAAGGCGTCGAGCATCCAGCCTAGGCCAGCAGCGATCAGCGTCCGGCGCTGGGTCGTGGTGGTCAGCCGCCAGCGAAGTGGTTGGCGTTCCTCCATGAAGTCCTTTGATTCCTCCGCTAATCGGGAATACCGCGAGGCCCGGCGGCCATCGGCGGCTCGGAACGGGGCGAATGGTTTAACACACTGTTCACTCCAGCGTCATTAAGCCTTTACCAGAATGGAGTACTCTATCATCGTGGAACCGATTCTTCGAGCCCAAGGCGAACGCCGCGAGCGCCTCAAGGCGTGGAGTCACGACGATGAATGAAACCATTTCCGCTCTGTTGGTGCACGACCGCGCCGACCATCTCTTTCCGGTGAAGCAGATTCTGCGCACCCAGCAGATCAAGATCATCGAGACCAAGACCTGCCAAGACGCCGCGATCGAGATCGCGAAGGCTGACCCGCCGCATCTCGTCTTCACCGACACTTCCCTGCCGGACGGAAGCTGCCTGGATATCATCCGGCTGGCGCGGCAGGCGGCCCAGCCAGTCAACGTGATTGTAGCCTCGCGCATTGCCGACCTGCACCTGTACATCGAGGCCATGGAGCACGGTGCCTTCGACTTCATCTCCGGCTCCTGCCTGATCTCGGACCTGGCCTACATCCTGCACCAAGCCGCGGAGAACGTGATTCAGCTACGCACCGGGACCGAGAGGCTATGCCCGGAGTCACCGGACACGCCAGCCCTTGGGAAGACAGTTTCCTGGGACCGGTCCGCCTGATCGAAGTCGGCTAGAACCAGCCCGGGAGAGGACCCACCGGTCTAGTCGAGGCGGAGGTAACGCCTGCCTTGTCATCGTAATTTAATATTTCTGTATTACTGGTGTAATGTATTATTGCTACTTTTGACACGAGATGAGAGATCGAAGCCAAGCGAAACATGATACCTCCCTGGCCGGAGCCGCTTTCCGTGTAGCCCGCCGGGCCAAAAGGAGAAACGGGGCGGCCGAGCCTCGCGCTACGCGAGCCGCCTTGCCCTACCAGGTGAAAATCCCCATGGTCCCGGAGCCTTCCCCCGCCACGGCTACCGAAGTAGTTTTCGCTCGCACCGGGTCCGTGGCCGACACCATTGAGCGACTGGTCGAGGGCGCTCGCGTCTCCATCCATGCGGCGCTCTATCGCTTCAACAACCAGCGCCTGGCGCGCGCGTTGCAGCAGGCCCACGCGCGGGGCGCGGAAATCCGCCTGGTGCTCGACCGCAACAAGTACGAAGAGAGCCAGTCGACGAGGCGAATCCTGGCCGAAAGTTCATTTCCCTTCCGCCTCACCTACGGCCGCGACGGCGCCGGCTCCAAAATGCACCACAAGTTCGTCCTGCTCGACGAGCTGACGGTGGTCACCGGAAGCTACAACTGGACCTTCGCCTCAGAAGAACAGAACTACGAAAACCTGCTGATCCTGCGCGACCCCCAGCTCGTCGCCACCTACCGCGAGGAGTTCGACGCCCTGTGGGAAATCGCCGACGACATCTCTGGCTCACGAGCCGAGCCTCCCTCCAAACACCTTCCCTTCCCGACCTCCTAACCGTATCGCCGGTTGAGTCCTTGGGCGAACGCATCGTATGATAGAGGTGACACGGCGCCATACTCTTTGATCGCGCCTCTGACGTCCGTTTTAACCGCGTGAACCGGAGGATCAATGCCGCAAAAACAGAGACGCTTTTCATTTGTCCAGTTGGATGTCTTCAGCCACCGGCCGCTTGAAGGCAATCCCCTCGCCGTCTTCACCGACGCGCGCCGCTTGAGCGCGGTCGCCATGCAAGCCCTGGCGCGCGAGATGAACCTTTCCGAGACAACTTTCGTCTTCCCCCGCCCTGCCGCCGTGGAGCGCAAGCGCGGCGTGCGGGTGAGGATTTTCACCCCCCAGGAAGAGTTGCCGTTTGCCGGGCACCCCACGCTGGGTACCGCCGCCGTGTTGCACGCGAGCCGAGCCGCAAGCCGCAAGCCGGCGGCGGCCGCCAAAGCGCCGACAACCATCATCCTCGAACTGGGCGTCGGTCCGATCCCCGTTGTCTTCCACCAGGATTCCCGCGGCAAGCTCTTCGGCGAAATGCGGCAGCGCGACCCGGAGTTCGGCGCTTTGCACTCGCGCGACGAAGTGGCGCGCGTCGCAGGTATCGCGTCGAACGAGATCGCCGACGACCTTCCCATTCAAACCGTGTCCACGGGCGTGCCCTTCGCTATCGTCCCCGTGAAGACGCTGGACGCGATCGGCAAGGTGCGTCTCGATTTCAACGACCTGACCCAGTACTCGAAGCGACACGACGGGGCTTTCTCGTTTTACTTCGTCACCCGCGAAACCATCGAGCGTAACGCGCGCCTGCACGCCCGCATGATCTTCTCCAACGGTGAAGATCCCGCCACCGGCTCGGCCGCCGGCTGTGCGGCGGCGTGGATGGTCCGTCACGGCGTCGCCCAACCCGACGAGAGCGTGCTCATCGAGCAAGGAACTGAAGTACATCGCCCCAGCCGGCTCTACGTGCGGGCCGGAATCGAGGGCGACCGCGTGACGAACGTGAGGGTGGGAGGGCACACGATCGAAATCCTCCGCGGCGAGGTACGCTTATAGTAGGCTAGTGTAGTTCACTATAGGATTACTTACCATGCACTATCCCCGGAGGGAATTTTGGATTTTGGATTTTGGATTTTGGATTGAAGAAAAAAGAAGACCGACCGCTTCTTACCCGGCGTCCTAAGTCAGTTCGCATGTCATTCTGAGCGCAGCGAAGAATCTCTCTTGAATTCAATGATCGGCCGAACCCAAGAGAGATTCTTCGCTGCGCTCAGAATGACACGTTGGAAAGAGTTTCCGGCATCGACCTATGACCCTCAGTACGATTTCGCCTTTTGACTTCCTGGTCTTCAATCCAAAATCCAAAATCCAAAATCCAAAATTCCCTCCTTCAATCGTTACTCTGCAATCGGCAATCTCCCAAGCGTTCGGCCCAGCGCGCCACCGCGTCCGGCGACGCCTCCGCGCCACTCCCACTGTTTTCGAGCGCCGCAAACTGGATGGCGAGGTTGCCCAGCGTTGAGCTCTCCACCGCGCCGGGGACCACTTCAAGCCCGGTGCGCTCCTCGATCAATCGATTCAAGTAGGCGTTCCTGCTGCCGCCGCCCACGATGTAGAGGCGGCGAAACTGGCGGCCGGTGACACGGCTGAGCGCACTCAGCACCTCGGCATATCGCGCCGCCAGGCTGGCGAAGATCATGTTGGCCATCTCCGGCGCATGACCGGCGTCTTCGGGGATCGGCTCGCCTCTCGCTTTCTCGATTTCCCGGTTGATTCGCGACGGCATCCGGCCGGGCAGCAGCAGCTCCGAAGCGTCTACGGCGAAAGTGATGCGCGGCAAGGGACGGCGCGCACATTCGGCGATCAACTCCGGCAACTGTCCCGCGTAACCTTGCGTGCGCCACTCGCGCAGGCACTCCTCGAGCAGCCACATCCCGTTCACGTTTTTCAGGAAGCGAATCCGTCCGCCGACCCCGCCTTCATTGGTGAAGTTCTCGGCACGCGCGGCTTCGCTGGTGCAGGCTTCGTCGAGCACCGTGCCCACCAGCGACCACGTACCCGAGCTGATGAAGGCCCAGTCGGAGGCCGCGTCGGGAATACCCGCCACCGCCGAACCGGTATCGTGGCAGGCGGGCGCAATCAGCTCGGTTTGGTCATAAGGCGCCAGCGAACCGACCGCCGCCTGAATCTTGCCCAGCCGCGTTCCGGGACGGACGATCTCCGGTGCCGCCAACCAATCAAGTCCAACTGCCGCGAAAATCTCGTCGCACCAATCGCGAGTTCGCACGTCGACTAGCTGCGTATGGGTAGCATTGGTATACTCGGCAACGAGCGCCCCGCCCAGCCAATGCAGCATGTACTCCGGAATGTTGAGCCACCGTGCGGCGGGCGCCAAGCCGTCGCGTTGATCGGCATAAAGCTGGTAGAGGGTGTTGAAGCGAAGGAATTGGATCCCGGTAAGCTCGTAGAGCCGCTGCCGGGGAATGCGACTCCATACTTCGGGCATCGCCGTCTCGGTGCGAGGATCGCGGTAGCAGAACGGCGCGCCCAGCGGTTTCCCGTCGGCGCCCAGCCGGACGTAATCCACCGCCCAGCCGTCGATGCCGATCGAGTCGACGCCCTCGGGCGCGGCCGCGGCAGCACACCTCAGGCCCTCCTCAACTCCACTCGCCAGGCGGTCGAGGTCCCAAGTGAGGTGGCCGTCGCGCTCCACCGGCCCGTTGGCAAAACGATGCACCAAGCGTACTGTCGCCCGGCTGCCGTCCCATTCACCCAGCGAGACGCGGCAGCTCCCCGCCCCCAGATCGATGGCCACGCTACGTCGGTGATTCACTTAGCTAGCCTCTTCATTTAGGACATAGGGAGTAGGGAGTAGGCAGTAGGGAGTAGGCAGTAGGGGCTGCCACCTAGCCAGCCCCTAACCCCTAGTCCCTTGTCGCCATTCCCCTACCCCCTATTCCCTATTCCCTACTCCCTACTCCCTATTCCCTACTCCCTATCTTAGGAACGCCTCCGTCAATCCGCCATCCACCGGGAACAGGTGACCGCTGGTGCAGCCGGTGCGATCGCCCGCGAGGAACAGAATGGCTTCTGCGCAGTCCCGCGGCTCAATCGGCTCTTGCGTCAGCGTACGCTTGGCGTAGAAACGGGCGAGGCGGTCGCGCAATTCGTCCGTGGTCTCCGTCTGGCCGTGAGGAATTCCGTACCTGGCCAGCGACGCGAGAACGCGATCGCGCGGAAACATGGTGGAGCCTTTCACCACCGTCGCAGGGCTCACGCCGTTGACGCGAACATAGGGCGCGAACCCGATGGCCAACTCGCGTACTAGGTGGCTCACCGCTGCCTTGCTCACGTCGTACGCCTCGCTCCCGGCCTTGGGCACCACAGCGTTGGCGGAACTGGTCAGCACAATCGACGCGGGCAGCGCCTGATCCAGCAAGATGCCGCGGACCTCGTCGGCCAGCAGATAATTGCCGGTGACGTTCACGTCCAGCGTCTGGCGCCACTGCTCGTCGGAGATGCGGCCGTCCGGGCTCGAAGCAAACACCGCCGCCGTATTCACCAGAACATCGACGCCACCGAAGTGGGTGATGGCTTGGCGCAGCGCGGCGCGAATCGAGTTACGATCACGAATATCGACCTGCGCGGAGGCCACCACATCGGCGCCGGCGCTGGCGGCAATCTCGGCAACCATGGCGGCGCAGCCCTCCGTCTCGCGATCCGCCACCACCACGTGCGCGCCGCGCTCCACCGCCAGCAGCGCGGTCTCACGTCCAATGCCGTGCGCGCCGCCGACGATCACCAGCACCTTGCGGCTCAGTTCCTTCTCGGGCGGCTGACGCCGCAGTTTCGCCTCTTCCAGCTTCCAGTACTCAATGCGAAATGCCTCCCGCAGGGGCAGCGCCACGTAGTTGGCGTACACTTGGAAGGCGTCGGGCGGGGCCGCCGCGCCGGCCTGGGGCACTGCCTTCGACGATTTGCCGTTCCTGCTGGGCGGGCCGCCCAAGGCGGTGGCGCCCTCCATCACATGAATCGCGTTGATATAGAACTCGCCGGTGATGCGAGCTTCCTTCTTGCTCTTGCCGAAACTAAACATACCCACGCCGGGAACGAGGACCACCGTCGGGTTGGGATCGCGCATAGCGGGCGAGTCGGCGGTAGCGTACGCGCGGTAATAATCGGCGTAGGACTGGCGATAGTCGGCGAGCGAATCATCGATCGAACGCTTGAGCCGGTCGAGTCCGGTCGGTCCGGTCGGCCCGCCCGCTCCGCTCGGACCGCCCTGCGCTAGCGCCGGGTCCCACGGCACCAGCAGCGGACGGATCTTGGTACGGACGAAGTGGTCGGGACAGCTTGTCCCAAGGTACGCCAGCTTGTCCGCATCGAGCGAGTTGGCAAAGCGCAGCGCTTCGGGCGCGTCGGAAAAGCTGCCGATCATCCTCAAGCTTGATGGGCGCGGGCTTGGTTGGCTCGGACTTGGTTGTCCCGCCGGGCGGGGTTGCGGGCGGTTGGCAGCCTCGCCCGGCCGCGACGCGCCGGAAACGCGGCCGCGCAAATAGGGAAAGATGCGGGCGGCAAGGTCGCGAGCCTCCGGCAAGGTCTCCACCACAGCGCCGCCGAAAAGCTTCACGCCGGCACGATCGATGAACTCGGACACGAACTGCCCGAGCCGATCGATGATGGTGATGGTGTTGAGGTAGCACTGGCGCTGGGTCTCGCCCCAGGTGAAGAGGCCGTGCCCGCCCAGCACCATGCCATCGCATTCGGGGCTTTGCTCCACGGCGCGCCGCAGCATCATCGCCAGCTCGAAGCCTGGACGCTGCCACGGAACCCAGATCAGATGGTGACCAAAGCGCCGGTTGAATTCCTCCATCCGCTCTCGCCCATTGGCCGCCGCTGCCAGCGCGATGCCCCAGTCCGGGTGTAGGTGATCGACGTGGGCAAAGGGCAGGAAACCGTGGAGCGGCGTATCAATCGACGGCGCCACCGCGTTCTTGCCGAACACGCAAAGCGGGTAGAGATCCACCATCTCGTCTTCATACGCGGCGCCGCGATACCGGGGCTCGAGGTCGCGCAGCTTGTCGAGGTAGAGCGTGGCGAAACCCTCGCGCTTGATGCTGCCCAGATCGCCGCCGCTTCCCTTCACCCACAGCACCGTGCGCTCCCGCCCGTCCAGCGGATCGGCCTGGGCGATCTTAGAGCTGGTGTTCCCGCCGCCGAAATTGGTGATGCGCAGATCGCTGCCGAGCAGGTTGGATCGATAACGGAGCAACTCCGGCTCGTCCAACTGGCGGGCGACGCCGTCGTCCCACAGGTCTTCGAGGTAGTGAAGTTTCGTTTCGGTTTCCATCGGATGACCACTCCAGGAGCCAGAAGTCAGGAGTCAGGAGCCAGAATAAAGAAAAGGGGGTCGAAAGTCGAGGGTCAAAAGCCAGAAGTCAAGACCGACGGCTTCTCTTCAACCCTTCGACTTTCGGTTTTCGATTTTCAACCTCCGACTTTCGGCTCGCGGCTGGCGACTCGCGAATTCCAGGCGTCCGCGTAGGCACCCGTCTCCACCCGCGGGATCAGCGGACCCGAGATGCCCATGGCCTCCGAAATCTTCTCGATGATCTCTTCCCTGCTCGGCATCCTGCTCTTCCCCCCCGCTGCCACCGCCTCCAGGTACTGGCGCACGTGACTTTGGGCGTCGTTGCTCTTCGCCAGTTGGCTCTTCAGGCGGCGATTCTGGCGGGCAAGCCGGGTGGCGCTACGCCCGGAGTCGTGCTTTAGGGTGTCATACAAGTCGCGCTCGTGGTGGAGGACCAGCACCTCGGCCTCGCGCGCCGGTCGCCGGCTACCTGGTTGAGCACCAGCGCTTCCACGATGGCGCCGGCGTCGCTCTTCGGGTCGTCGCGATATTCCGCCAGCAGTTCCTTCACCTTGGGACGGGCGGCGGCCACCGCGGCGGCGTAGTCGGGATCGGGCGGGGCCGCTGTCGGCGCCTTATTGTCATGGCGTGCTTGGTTCGCTTGCTTCGACATAGTTCTTTC
>JGI26339J46600_10000180_pt1 | contig 22347 bp, 17 predicted proteins | sample BogFormECP12_OM1_FD_46600 | JGI IMG/M metagenome (IMG submission 46600) | reverse complement strand
CGGCAGTGGCGACATCCTGTAGCCCACGGCGAGCCAGCCGTGGGATGCTGACGGCATATGAGTCTTGTCAGCCCCGGTAGGGGCGGCGTCCGGGATTTCTCACGGCCACAACTTACCGCCGATTGTACTCGACTCCCAGCGAACGGAGCCGGAAGTCGCCCCTACGGGGCTTCTCAATCCTACCTGTCGCGTTCTGCCCCACGGCTGGCTCGCCGTGGGCTAAATGACGACGCCCGCTTTGCGGGCTTCAAGGCGCTTCCAACCCTTAGGTTAACGCCTATGGGGCGTAAGCCCTGGGTCCCCAAGGCCCTCTGGTGCGGGGGAGCCCCTGCGGGGCGAAAGAAGGGACTTCTACGGAACCCCCCCATGGTTCTGCCGCCCTCCGGGGCCTGACGGCCGCTGGGGCTCGAGTCCCAGGGCTTGCGCCCTGGGCTAAATTTCTATCGCCCGCTGCGCGGGCTTCCGTAGCAAGGCCATCGCGTGCTGGTTCTACGAAAGCGGGAACCGCAATGACTGCGACACAAAGGATCGACTGGCGTCGTACGGGTGAAAATCTCGACACCCTCGCTGGTTTAACCTTAAAGGAAACATGGCAAAAAGAAAGCCGGACTGGGAAGTCCGGCTTTCATCAGTCGAGCAAACCAAAGTGAGAGAAACGCCTAGGCCAGAAACTTCTTCCTGACCAGCGATCCGAGAGTGAGAGCGAGAGCCCCCCATCCCAGCAGTACCACGGCGGCGGGTTCCGGAGTGTAGGCCCAGAACTCTTGGGCGCTGCCATCAGCATAGTGGGTACCGCCAGTGGGGGTAGTGAAAGTTTGAGTCGGATTATCCGTCGGAGTGAATACCGTGTAACCTTGGCTGTCAAATTGTGGATGGCCGGTAACGCTGGGAAGGCCGAGGACAGCCGTGGCCGCAGCCTCCACGTCAGCCTCCGCGCCGCTACCAGCGTAATTGTAGCTGGGGTCCCAAGCACCGTCTGTGATCGCCCAGATCGCGCCGTTGAGAACGGCGTTGGCGCTGGCGTTGCTGGGGTGTGAGAATATCTGCGCCACCAGGTAGCCGATCATGTCGTATTCTTGTGCTTGGGTGATCCCACCAGTTGGGATCGTGTACCCTCCGTAAGTCTTGCCCGCCGCCAAGTCGGGGTTGGAGGGTGGTGTGGATGGTGTGGCGGTTGATCCGAACCGGACAGCGTTGGAGTCGGGGGTGTTGACGTTTGCCTGCCAGTAGTACCCACCGCCTATTTCGTGCGTGAAATCGTCGCAAATGAATTCCGCTGATTCATTGTTGAGCGTGCCGTGATAAATGCCTGCACCAAACCCGCCGTACGAGCCGTCGCCGTTGGCGTCGCTAAACAGGATTACCGCTGTGCCTTGGGCGAAGGCGGGCATCACCAGGAAAAGCGCAGCTACCGCACCTAGGAGCAATACAAAAAGTCGACGCGTCATTTCAGCTTCCTCCGTCCTCGAAGTCGCCGGACTGTGTCGGTAGGTTTTCGCCGCTGCGTTTGGCCGGTGCGAGCCACACGCCCTGAAACACCTGCACAGCTTTATCCGACGGGTGCAATACAAGGCTAGAGGAATCTGAGATGCGTTGTCAATCGTACCAAGGTGCAGTATCGACTGCCCGTCAGTCCGGGTATGCTCCAGCCATTAGCAATCCTTCCCAGTCATACATGACCTCAGAAGTCAGTTCGTATGTCATGCTGAGCGCAGCGAAGAATCTCTCTGTGTTTTCGGCCCTCGGAGGAGTTGAAGAGGGATTCTTCGCTGCGCTCAGCATGACATGCTTGAAAGTTTTCGGCACCTACTTATGACGTTAAGTACTGTTAGCAGCCGGCGGCCGAGCGAACTCGAGTGGGCTTACGCGGGGTGGTGAAGGGCCAACCCTGTTTTGTGTTTTTCGGCTCTTCCCCTTACCCTGGGTTTCTCACCACCGACGGAAGGGCAGGGTTTTAACCCCGCCGCTGGAACTTGTACATTTGCCGGCGTGGCCCGCCTCGGAGTGAGGCAGCAGGGCTGCCGCCTTTCGCACCGAGCGAGGACCCGACCGCCAAGGCGGTAGCTGCGCTACCGCACTCGAAGGCGCGGACGTAAGGTCCGCGCTAACGCGGGCAGGGTGTCCACGAAGGAAAGGCAGTAAGCCTTTCCGCACAGCAGGGCGGCAGAGCCGCTGGTCATTGTCGGAACCGGGAATCGCAATGAGTGCAAGGTTAAAGGAGCGGCTGGCGTGGCGCGGGTGGAAACAGCGGGTACCTCGCTGGTTTTCCCGGCGAAGGCAGAAATCGACATAGGTAGGCTGTCGCCAGCTTTCCCTGTCACACCACCGTACGTACGGGTCCGTATACGGCGGTTCGGCGGGTTGAGCTATCGAGTGACCGTCAATCGTGGAAGCCCGAGCGAGGCGAAGTAAGCATTGGGCAGCGCGATGGCGAGGGCGGGGCTGTTCGCGAGCCGCCACGGGCCGTGAGCGCTGCCGGCCGTTTGGGCGGCCAGATCCTTGCCCACTCCCCGCTTCCGCAGCTCAGCAAAACGCACCCTCCCCCGCTTCCACTGCTTCCAGATCGCAGACCGCAGCCTGCGCCGGACCCACTCCTCAAGGCTGGCCAACACGGAAGGCGTCTGGCACTTCCCGAAGTAGCCGATCCAGCCCCGCATGTACCGGGCCAGTTCTTCGACCATCCGTTCGACGCTGACCCCCCGCGTCCGGCTCGTCAGTTCCCGTACCCGCTCCTTGAACCGCAGCACCGCTTTCGGCGCGATCCGCCGTTTCGGTTCTCGGTTCGCCGTGAAGCTGAAGCCCAGAAACTTCCGCTCCCATGGTCGTGCCACCGCGCTCTTCTGTTCGTTCACCTTGAGCCTGAGCTTCGTCGTGAGGAAGCGCGTAAGGCTTTCCATCACTCGTTCTCCCGCCCGCCGGCTGCGAACGTAGATGTTGCTGTCGTCCGCATACCGCGCGAATCGGAGTCCCCGTCGCTCTAACTCTCGGTCGAACTCGTCGAGCACGATGTTACTCAGCAAGGGCGATAGAGGGCCGCCTTGCGGCGTTCCCTCATCTACCGGACTCACCAGCCCCTCTTCCATCACCCCGGCGGTGAGAAACGCCCGGATCAGCTTCAGCAATCGCTTGTCGCTCACCCGTGCGGCGATCCTCGCCATCAGTTGGTCACGACAGACTCGGTCGAAAAATTTCTCGAGGTCCAAGTCCACCACCCAGGGATATCCTGCGACGATATACTGTTGCGCCGCCTCCACCGCCTGATGCGCCGAGCAGCTCGGGTCGAAATCCGTAGCTGTGATTGGAAAAGGTCCGGTCCCATCGGCCTTGCAGAACCTGCATCACCGCCTGCTGGATGAACCGATCCAGCACCGTCGGGATGCCCAGCTTGCGCACCCCTCCGTCCGGCTTCGGGATCTCCACCCGCTTCACCGGTTGCGGCTTATACGTCCCGCTCAGCAACTGTTCCCGGATCGCTGGCCAGTGCTGCTTCAGGTATCCGGGAAGGTCGTGGACGGTCATGCCGTCCACGACCGGACTCCCCTTATTGGCCTTGACTCGTGCCATTGCCTGCTTGCAGTTCTCCCGCTCGCAGACTTCTTCCATCAACGGTTCACCAATGGCCGGGCTTTCTGCCTGGCGCTTCGCCGTGAGCGATTCGGTCCCTTCCGCAGAGGCCGTCGGAGCTTCACTCCTACTCTCCTCCTGGAAGGCCAACACTAGCTGGTTCTTCTGCCGCTGGTCGCTCATGAGTCGCGCCGCTTACTCGCCGCTCCCTTTAACCTGCTTGCGCAGGGCCGTTCGGGCCTTCGTCCCCCACCTTCCGGGACTACTACGCCCTCTGCTGACTTCTGCCGCCCGGTCAGGATTGATCGCTCGATCCTCAGTCTCGTTTCTGGGACAGACGGCAGATCTCCCGAGGTAAGTTCGACCGCCTTCGGCACGCAGCCGCCAGATTTACAACCAGTGCCCTTGATGGATAGGGGCTTCATCGTCATTTGCCGATTCGCCCGGCACCGTATGCCTCTGATCTGGTTCTTGTACATCGGCTCGTACCTTTGCTCCGCGCTTCCTTCAGACCCCACCTTGCGGCGGCGCCCTTGCGCTTCGCTATCACTTCACCTCCATCAGGTTGTGAAGGGGACTTTCACCCCCGAGCTGTCGGACATGCTCGGCATACAAAAAGAAAGCCGGACTCGGAAGTCCGGCTTTCTTCGGTCGAGCAAACTAAAGTGAAAAAACGTCTAGGCCAGAAACTTCTTCCTCACCAGCGATCCGAGAGTGAGAGCGAGAGCCCCCACTGCTAACAATATGCTGGCGGCAGGTTCCGGGGTTTGGTACCAGAACTCTTGCGCGCTACCATCAGCAGCAGGACAAAATCTTCTTCTTGGCCAGGGATCCGACCGCCAAAGCGAGGGTTCCCCACGCCAACAGTAGCACGGCGCTCGGTTCCGGAGTGAAGACCCACATCTCTTGGGCGGGACCATTCGGCACTACATTATCAAGATCTTCGCAAATCACGCCGTTTTGTTTGCATTTATTGGGGCTCGAAGTGCTAACCCCATTGAGCGGGGTGTAGACGCTCAAGCCGGTGCTGACAAAGCCGTGGGCAAAGACAGCGTTGGCAGCGAGTGCCAACTCCCCCTGCGCGGTCTCCCCGCCGAATGATTCGGTATAGCACAAAGCGTTTCCAGGTTTGGGGCCGCACGCATTTATCGAATAGCCATGGTCTGTGATCGACCAGATCGCACCTTGGAGGGCACCCCAGGTGCCTTTTGAGTTGGTCGGGTCCGCGAATATCTGCGCCACCAGCCAGCCTATCATGTCGTACTCTTGTGCTTGGGTCATCCCGGTTGTCGGCACCCCGTCAGCGCCGCCAGGCGCCAAGTCGGGGTTAGTGATATTGGGGTCGTATACGGGTTTTTGGCCCGTGGAAGGGTTGGGGACTCCGGGAGAGAACTTGAGGTCCGTTGCGGAGCCGATGGTGTTGCTGGCGACGGCGGGGCTGTAGACGCTTACGTCCCAGTAGTCTTGATTGGCTATGGTAGCGTCGAAATCGTCGCAAACGACATCGGTTATCTGTTTTTGGCCGTTGACGTGGGCCTGATAGGGTCCAACAAAACCCCCGTCGAAGGTTCCGGGCGCTGCCGCTCCCGTGCTGCCATTCTTATAGCCGGGCGCGGGGTTGAAATACTGGAGCACTAACGTGGTTTGGGCGCAGGCCGGCATCACCACGAAAAGCGCGGCTACCACACTCACGAGCCAGCGGCCACGCATGACCTGCCGAGCTTCATCCGACCCTTTCCGGATCATGGCGAGAGCATAGCGAATCCAAGGAACCCTGTCAATCGGACCAAAGTACAGGGTATCAAGTGTGTTATAGTAGAGGATATAAGTAATCAAAAACGGCGCGCCATGGGTTACCGGAGTAGGCTTACGCGCCTGGTGGGTCCATAAGAGAAGGTACCATCGGGAGGTCCGGGTCTTGAAAGAGGAGCTAATCCGAGCGAACCTGTTAGGAAAAGATCTTCTTCGTGACCAAGCCGACCGCGAGAGCGAGGGTCCCCCACGCCAGCAGTACCACGCTGGCAGGTTCCGGAGCTGGGTGCGGTGGTATGAAGGCGTCTGGTTCCGGATCCCCGGCGTCCGGAACTCTGACGGTTGCGCGTTCCGGAGTTCTATCGGACTCTTGGCCAATCGACGGGAGCACGAGGGTGGTGGGGGGGGCCGGGTTCGAAACTCTCGACCACGAGACCTCAGCCGTAGGGCTGATTGCAGGGCCAGTCGCGACCAGATTAGCATTCCCATTCTGCTCGCGACCGCCTTCATATAAAAAGTCGGTGGACATGAGACCAGTTGTCATTGGATCGCTATCGCCGACGTTGGCCGTCCCGGAAGGGATTCCAATATCGAACTCTCCGGACGCATCGTTCGGCGCGCTGGAAATGCTGAACTGAACGGTAACGGTTTCGGTCTGAGCGAAAGCAGGCAGCGCCACCGCGCCGGCAGCCAGCAGACTCAGGAGCACTACGTAGAGGTCACGCGCCCTGACCAATGTTCCTGTCTTCCCGCTACATCGCGCCTGCGCGAGCATGACGACTCCCCTGCTCGAAAACACCGACAAGAACTCTGGAGAATTATTGGCGAAATCCGGAACCGTTGTCAATGGTACCTTGGTACCATATCGTTTCAGCCCGGCGAGCCGCCCGCTGCGGCGATCAGAAACGTGCAGCCAACACTTTCGGTTAACCCGAAGTTCTCACCATGCCTGGACGTTCCTCTAGGACGCTGTCGGAAGAGCGGGGCTTCAGCCCCGCCCCTGGAGTTTCTACATTTCCGGGAAGGTGTGAAGAAACTAAACGCAGAGGGACAGAGACGCAGAGAAGAGAATGAGAAGAACATGAAGATGTGGTTTGTCTCACGGACGTTTCCCATTTTTCTCTGTGCCTCTGCGTCTCTGCGTTTGAAGGTCTTTCGCAATTTCTTCAGAGCTCCCGGGGGAGAGGGCTGAAGAGTGCAGAAACCCAAGCGGCAGGGCTAACGCCCCGCCCTTCCAGCCCCGTGGTGAGAAATCCACGTGACTGTTGCTATGTGGGTAGTTATTCAGTAACATATTGCCACTTGAAGTGTTATGGTGCATTTGCCTTGACCCAAGAGCAGGACCATGATAGGGATAGCGTAGAGTTTTCAGTTTTTCATTACGAAGTGATACGCGTCTTAGGTCGGCAAGGGGGTTCGTTCGTTTGGAAGCTCGTTTCATTGAACGCCGCAGAGGACGCACCGGTGGCGCTGACATGCGCTTTGAGCTGGAGGGTCTGGCACTATAAAAATCAGCGGCGACTGAAGCAGCTAAGCGAGCGAATCGCACCTGCGTTTTGCGGAAGAAGAGGGGGCTCTTCATGGGAGGAATTCCGGGGTTGAGTGTGTCGACGCCTTGGCTTGAGGCGTCGCAAGTTGCCAACGAAGTCAGGCGTGGTGAGGTTGTTCTGGCAACGGCCAGGGTCTTCGCCGCGATCGGATTAGTTATAACGATCCATCTTGATCCGGGTCCACTGGCTGCGCACTTCGAATCCATACGAGCCGTGTCGGCGGCCTACGCCGCCTGCAGCGCCGTACTTTTGCTGACGATCCAAGCCGGCAGAGGCTCCAGCCCTGCCTTTTGCTGGAGCGTGCACGCGCTGGACATTTTCCTGCCGGCGCTGCTTTCCGCGCTTGCCGGTTCTGTTTGCGCCCCTTTCTTTGTCTTGTCGCTTTTCGTTCTGATGGCCGCGGCCTACCGTTGGGGCTTAAAGGAGACCGTGGCGACGGCAAGCGCGAGCCTACTGCTACTGCTGGGGGTATGGGCGTTCACACTCTTCGCTCAACGACATGCGTGGCCCTGGCTTCTCGAAGCGGTTCATCTCGAGAGGTTCGGCGGTCAGGTTACGTGTTTGGTGGTGTTGGGTTTGGTTTTCGGATACCTGGCTGAAAACCAGAAACAGCTTCGAAGACACCTTCTAGCCGCTGGCCAAATCGGTGCAGAAGTGCGGTCCGAAGGCGGGCTACGAGAGAGCCTGGAAGGAAGCCTTCAGGCACTCCTTGAACTCTTCTCAGCCAAACATGCGGCGCTCACCTTGCAGGAGAATTGTTCCCAAAGGGCTTTCCTTTGGGAAGCTGAGCGTGGCCGAGGGACCCCAAGGAGCTCCGTCAAGCTTTGCGAGATCACGCCCTCCCAACGGCAGGAACTCCTTTTTTCTGTTCCCGGGCACAATTGGTGTGCAATTCGGTTGCAGAGGGCGCGTCAAGGTCAACGAACTCGCTTTCTAGGGTTGGATGATGTTGGCGGCCGGCTGCGCCCCGGAACATGCTCTTTCCCTGAGACTCTTTTCACGCGGTATCAGTCCCACTCGCTTATGGGTATATCGTTTGGGCTCCAAGACGGCTGGTCCGGTTGTCTTTTGTTATTCGACCCAGGCGCCCTTTCGGGGACGGAGGCGGAATTGCGGTTTTTCCAAGAACTGGTCCGCGATGTGGCCCCGGCCATCCACAACGTGTACCTTCTGCGAGGCCTCCGCGCGCGCGCGAAAGCGATGGAGCGAGCTCGGCTGGCCCGCGAATTTCACGACGGTGCGATCCAGTCGGTAATGGCTGCCGAAATGGAGATCAGCGCGTTCCGTCGTAAGGTCCTCACCGACCCCTCACGTATCACCGAGGCTCTCGCGCGCGTCCAGAATCGTCTCCACCTGGAAGCGATCAACCTGCGCGAGATCATGCAGCAGGTGAGGCCGGTCGATCTTGATCCCCGACAGCTTCTGAGTTCTCTGGCCGAGATCGTGGCAATGTTCCGCTGCGAAACCGGGATTGCCGCCAGCTTTGTTTCCGACTCGGAGGAGGTACCATTGCCGCCGCGGGTCTGCCGAGAAATCGCTCGCATCGTGCAAGAGGCGCTGTTCAACGTCAGGAAGCATAGCGGGGCGCGCCAGGTACTGGTCCGCTTTCTCTGCGAGCAGGGCTTGAGCAAGCTGATTATCGAAGATGACGGCCAAGGCTTTCAGTTCTCCGGTCGGCGTTCTCTGGCTGAACTCGACTCTGCGAACTGGGGACCGAGGGTGATCAAAGAGCGAGTGCGTTCAATTGGCGCCGACTTGGCCATCGAGTCTATCCCGGGACACGGCGCACGGCTCGAAATCGCTCTTTCATGAGAGGTGTATGGACCGGGCACGCGGCAAGGCTCGACTGGTCTGTCCATGCCCGCCTTTTTGGAAGAAGGCGTATCGATTTTCCGAATCAGTATGGTTTGTCCCCGTCACCTCTAAAGTGGTGTTCCCAAGCATCACAATCCAGTTGACCAATCGCACCCCCATCTAGTGTTGTTTGACGGAGGGAGGGCCTTCAGAATGCGTTCCGAAAAGCGAGAGTGAACATGGCGGAACAGACCTCGACCGGCGGAATTAGAGTGCGCATTCTGCTGGCAGACGATCATCAACTTTTTCGAGACGGTCTGCGGAACTTGCTCGAATCCGAAACCGGTTTCGAGGTGGTCGGATCAGCGTCCGACGGCGAGGAAGCGATCCGACTGACGCGCGAGCTCAAGCCGGATATTCTCCTTCTCGACTTAGCCATGCCGCGCTGTTCAGGCCTCGATGCCCTTAATGAGCTTGCCGCGGCGGCTAGTCCCGTGCGGACCCTAATTCTCACGGCCTCCATCGAAAAAGCCCAGATCGCCGGGGCAATCCAGCTCGGCGCCCGTGGCGTCGTGCTGAAGGATGCGACACCCAAGTTGCTCTTCGAGGGTATCCGCAGTGTTATGGCAGGACAGTATTGGGTGGGGCGCGAGAGTGTTTCCGACTTGGTCCAGGTGCTCCGCGACCTCATGCCTCGCCGCAATGCACGACCTGGAGCGAGGACCTTTAAGCTTACCGCGCGCGAACTGGAAGTGATTGAGACGATCGTGGCGGGTTACACGAACAAGGACATCGCGCAGAAATTCTCGATCAGCGAGCAGACGGTCAAACATCACCTGAGCAACATCTTTAACAAGTTGGGCGTCTCTAACCGTTTGGAACTAGTGCTTTTCGCCGTCCATCATCAAATCATCTAGAAATCCTCACCGGCCCACAGAACGTCATTCGCTCACCCGCTGTAGCACCACGGTGCCCGGCGCATGGCCCATCAGGTGCCAGTTTTATAGCACCAGCCAGTACCATAAACATGCGACTAAAGGGCCATTGCCAAGCGTACCGAACCGGCTAAGCTTACGCATGGGGTTCAGGATTGTCGGAGGCCTGGTCATGGTGTTGAGTCCCCGGCTTAACGCAACTCGCAAGGCCCACCAGCGCGCCCAACGCTTTGCGATCCGCACGCCGCTTCGTTATCGAATAAGCGGGGAATCGGAGTGGCGCCAGGGCGCCACGGAGAATATCAGCTCCTCTGGCGTTCTTTTTCGATGCGAGCACTCTTTGGAACCAGATACGCCGATAGAAATGAGCTGGGCAGTGCCGGTCGCAGTTTTGGGGAATGGGGGCGCGCAGGTCTATTGCCGAGGCACCGTCGTGCGGGCCCTGAAAGACCCGAGCCCCGGCGATCCAGGAGCTCTCGCGAGCAGCATTTCGCACTATCGCATCATCCGGCCGTAGCCCGTGCCGACCTACGGCGCGGGGGGCGAGGCCATGATGGTTCGGGGATGGTGGGTTCGGCGTCGAAGACGGACGGATGGTGTGGTTGATCGACACTTACGAGGCCACGGCAGGCGGCCAGCCCGGAACTGGTGAGGAATCGAGAACGGGAGGGGGCTGGAAGGGCCAAGGTTCGCGGGGTGGCCCGGATCGAAGGTTAGTTCGCTCTCTCCCGATCAATGAAGAGGGTACCGGCTTACAGGGAAGTTCAGAACTGTGAGTCAGAGGGCGGAGCTTTACGCATAAGCTGGGGCCGGCAGCCAGTCGGTACTCGTATCTCAGAGCTAAGGTTTGTTGTGACAGATCTCATGGTATGGCGGCTTGCGCTGGAATCGGCGAATCACGTGCACAGACAATCCATGGGATCGGAAGGCGGGCAACCGCTCGTGGGCATCGCAGATAGACGGTAGGGGGTTTGCTGAAGCTCACTTTGTCTGAACCGAGAGGGGACCACCGGTCGAGCGGACGAGGGAAACGCCTGCCTCGCGCAACGCGTTTCCCGGTTCAGATACCCGTCCGCTTTCGCGAGACCGGCGCCATGAGTTGGTTCGACGGCAGAACCGACAATGTGAGTAAGTCTGGCCTACTGTTCCTCCCCGATCACGCCCTGGAGCCGAAAACATCCATCGAGGGCCGACTCGTGCTGCCGGTGGTGATCGCCGGACAACCGCCGGCCGAAGTAGTCTTTCGAGGCGTCGTGGTCCGCACGGTTCCGAGAGCGGGTGCGAACGCTCGGCCGGCTTTGGCTGTGGCTATGGAGGAGTACCGAATTACGCGCGGCGACAACTCGTCCGACAATTGTGAGCGCCCGATCGTTGGTGGGTTTCCTGGATTCGCTGAGAGGGTAAGGGGCGCTTTCGGGGCAAGGTCTGTAGCAAGGCCCTCAGCGCAACGCCGAGGTCCCGCGGAGCGAAAACCCTGAGTGGGAGGACGGAGCACTATGTCTCTTACCGAGACGAGCACGATTGCTGCGGAGGGCGGCGCGGATTGTTCCTGGCATGCACTCTATACTCGTCACCAACACGAAAGAGTGGCCGCCGACATTCTGTCACGCAAAGGGTTTGAGGTGTTTCTTCCGATGTACTCCGCTGTGCACCGATGGAGAGACCGGAACAAAGAGCTCTCGCTTCCATTGTTTCCCTGTTACTTGTTCGTCCGCGGGGGCCTGGACCGCTGGCTGCAAGTCGTGAGAACACCAGGCGTGCACCACGGTGTCGGATGGGGAGGGCAGGTGGCTGTCGTCCCAGAAGAAGAAATACGGGCGGTGCGGCGGATGCTGGAAAGTTCCCTGATGGTGGAACCTCATCCCTTTCTTCGGTGTGGGGATCGGGTGAGGGTCAAGTGCGGGCCCCTTGAGGGGGTCGAGGGAATTCTACTTCGCAAAAAGAATTCGTTCCGACTGGTGATTTCGGTGGAGATGCTGCGGCAGTCGGTTGCGGTGGAGGTTGACCTATCCATCGTTGAACGCGTGGCTCGACAGGATGGGTGGGATTGTATTCCGAGAGTTGCAAGCAAGGTTCCGGGCCGCCCATCTCGACCTTTTGCAGTCTAGACTAGACTAGCCTTTTTGGGGCTCGCTCGTCGAGCCGCGAGCTTACCTGCGCTCGGCTAATAGAGATGATGTGGCGGGTGGGCTCGTTCTCGGATCGACGGTCTCCGGTTAGAAGACCCTGTCAGTGGCAAACTTCCCCGGGAAAAATCTCAACCCTAGTCGAAAACTCACTTTGAGCAGGTGAGCAAATCCGTTGTCGGCCGGGAATCCTTCAAGGCAGGCCTGAAATGCGCAGACACCCAAGGTTGTTGTTTCTAGCGGCGGCTTTCACGGCAGGCATCATCGCCAGTTGCAGCCGTGATCCCAACGTACGCAAGCAGCAATACTACCAGAACGCCGTCCGGTACTTCGAAAAAGGAAAATACCCCGAGGCCGTTATTGAGCTTCGAAACGCCATCAGGATCGACCCCCGTTTTGCTGACGCTCACTACGAGATGGCGCAGTGTTACCTGAAGCAGGGTGCATTGAACGGAGCGTACTCGGAGCTACAGAGAACCATCGATCTCGCACCCCAAAACTGGAAGGCTCAGATTGACATGGGCTACCTGCGACTCGTGGCGCGTCAATACCGCGAGGCGGAGGAGAAAGCCAACCTGGTTATTTCAAAGGAGCCAAATAACGCGGACGCGCACACACTCCTGGCGAACGTGGAGGCGGCACAAGGCCAACAGGATCGAGCCCTCTCGGAAATGAAGACATCCGCGGGGCTGGCGCCAACCCAGGCGAACTACCTCAATCTTGCCTTGCTCGAAGCCCGCTTCCAGCAACTTGAAGCCGCGGAAGAAACCTACAAGAAAGCGATTTCTCTGGATCTCAAGACATCGGGTCCGGTGGTGGCGCTGGGAGCATTCTACGTGCAACAGCGTCGCCTTGCCGAAGCTGAACAGCAATTCCGTCACGCCGTTGAGCTCGACCCCAAGAGTCCAGAGGTTCGCCAAGCGCTCGTGCATCTCTACCTGGCCGAAGGACAACGGGATAAGGCCGAGCAAGCCGCGAAGGAAGCCAAGCTGACCCTGAAAGACAAGCCAGAGGGCTACCGAATGCTCGGTGACTTTTATCTGATCACCGGACAGCAGGAAAAGGCACGTGCGGAATATGCGTCGCTATGCCATGAACATCCCAAAGACCTTAACGTTAGGAAGAGCTATCTGCAACTCCTCATCGCCGGGGAGCAGTTGGGCGAAGCCACGAAAGTCGACGACGAGATTCTGAAACAAAACCCGGGGGACGTCGCCGCGCTCATTGATCGTGGCCAGATATTGATCCGCCAGGGGCGCCCCAATGATGCCGCCACGACGTTGCAATCGGCCGTTAAGGCAGAGCCCAACAATGCCGCGCTGCATTATTATCTGGGCGTAGCGTTCAACCAACTCGGTAAGCCGGACCTTGCAGAGGGTGAATGGCGTGAAGCGGTGCGCGTGCGTCCGGATGCGGTGGACGCGCAGCAGGCACTGGCGTCTGTAGCGCTGAGGAAGAGAGAGTTCGACCAGCTCGCGGAGAGTAGTGAGGCCCTGATCAGGCTGCTGCCCTCTTCACCACTCGGGTATACCGATCGCGCCGTTGTCAAAGCGTCCCGCCGGGACCTGCCAGGGATGGAGGCGGATTTGACGAAGGCCATTGAGGTGGCTCCCAAGAACCCCCTAGGCCATACCCGTATGGGCCAACTGCGCACGTCGGAGAGACGCTTCAAAGAGGCGAAAACAGCCTACGAGGAGGCGCTACAGAATGACCCGAACTTTGCCGAGGCGCTGAGAGGCCTCGCGCGGGTGTATATGCTGGAAAAGCAACCTGGGAGGGCGGTGGCGCGTGTCGACGAACAGATAACGGAGGCGCCGACCAATAGCGATTACTATCTTCTCCTGGGTCAACTGCTGGCGAACCAGAAAGAGTTCGGAAAGGCCGAAGTAGCACTCCAGAAGGCCGTGGAATTGAACAAGAATAGCCTCGACGCTTTCCTTTTCCTCGGCGCCGTGCAGACAGCTCAAGGGGAACAGGACAAAGCAATTGCCAGTTATCAGCATTCCATGCAAGAGAACCCGCGGGATATCCGAAGCTGCGTTCAACTTGGCGTTTTGGAGGAGGAGCGCGGTAACTGGCAAAAAGCGCAAGAGCTTTACCAGAAGGCCCTCCAGGTGGAACCCGATTACCCTCTGGCGGCCAACAATCTGGCATATTCAATGCTGGAACACGGTGGCAATGTGGACGTCGCGCTCTCGCTTGCCCAGACTGCGCGTAGGGGCATGCTCGATTCCCCGTATGCGGCTGGCACTTTGGCCTGGGCCTATTATTACAAGGGCGCCTACACTACCTCTATCGACCTCCTGAAGGAGGCCCTCCAGAAGATTCCCGATAACCCCGACTTCCATTATCACATCGGCATGGCTTATGGCAAGAATCAGGACCGAGCCCACGCCATCGAGCATCTCGAACACGTCCTCAGGATCAATCCCAGCTACGGCAAGGCCAATGAAATACGCCAGACCCTGGCGGAGCTGGGTAAAGGTTAACTCTCCAATTCCAAAAACCACGCTCGCCTCAAGATGGCGGCGGGCTCAGTCTCTCAAACTGGATAGTCGCCAAGCGCCGGGCAGCGGCAACTGAGAACCGATAACCGAATACTGAGAAGGTGTGGAAAAATGCTCTTAGCCCCGAAGGGGCGAAAGAGAGTAGCCCAGGGCGCCAGCCCTGGGAGAAGGCCGGCAAATTATAGTTTTTGTGGTTTTTGGGGGTATCTGATCCCAGGGCTGGCGCCCTGGACTACTATCTCGCAAATTCTTTGTGGGCCGCGAAGAATGTGAGCTTCGGATTCCACGGCGCACGAAGAACAAGAGCTCAACACAGAGTTCGCGGAGGGCTCACCGAGGTCACGGAGAAGACGAAGAACAGGGGCCTCATTCTTTGCTTTCTTCTCCGTGGGCTCTGTGAAGCCTCAGTGAACTCTGTGTTGAGGTCTTTGGTTGCGGCCGCAGNGCCGCGCTGTGCTACTCTCTTTCGCCCCTTCGGGGCTAAGGCATTTTTTCACACCTTCTGAGAGTTCGATTCTGGCGCCCAAGGGAGCCAAGGAATTTACATGAGTGGACGTCGACCGTTAACCGGCGAAGATTACTTGGCGCTCTTGCGGCGCAAGTGGCTTCTGATCATTGTGCCCGCCCTTCTGGGGCCGGCAATTGCCTACGGCATCTCGCTCAAGCTGCACAGCCGCTATACCTCGGAATCACTCATGCTGATCGAACGGCAGAGGGTGCCGGACAGCTATGTTAAACCGGTGATTACGGAAGATCTGAATGCACGAATCGCCGATATCGAAGAACAGGTTCTCAGCCGCACTCGCCTGCAGCCGATTGTGGAACGGCTTGGCCTCTTTAGGGAAGAGGTCGGCCACGCCACCATGGAGGACTTGGTTATCGCGCTGCGAAAGGCCATTTCTTTGACCCCAACTAAAGCTCTCGTCACCTCGCATGATCAATCAGTCACCGGTTTCAACATCGAAGTCACTCTTGACGATCCTCAAAAGGCGCAGCAGGTTTGTTCGGAGATTGCNTCGATGTTTGTCGAGGAGAACATTCGACAACGCGAGGGTAGCGCTGAGGGTACCGCCAANTTCCTGCAAAGCCAGTTGGATGANGCCAAGCGGAAGCTGGATGAGCAGGACGCCAGGCTGGCGGCATTCAAGCGCCAGCACATCGGNACGTTGCCGGATGAAATGCAGAGCAATCTCAGCTTGCTTACGACTTTGAACACTCAACTAGAGGGNGCCACCCAGACCCTCAATCGCGCGCAGCAGGACCAAGCCTATGCTGAGGCCGTTTTAGCGCAGCAAGTTCAGGCCTGGGAAATGACGAAGCCNATCAAGGCTGGCGATGGTGTGGCTCAGGACCCTAATNCGCTCGAGAAACGCCTGACGGAGCTTCAGAATCAGCTCGCCGATATGGAGGCGCGTTATAGCAAACGCTACCCTGACCTCGTGCCGTTAAGGGCTGAAATCGAAAGCCTCAAGAATAGAATCCGGCAGCAGGCGGAGGGGCCCTCGAAGCAGAAACCCTCCGAAAACGCCGAAGCAGCTAAGGTCCTCGAGCCGCCTCAAATTCAGCAGCTACGCGCTCAAGCCCATGGGTACGAACAGGCCGTGCAATCTGACCGGCTTGAACTGGAGCAGCTAAAGAAGCAGATCAAAGCGTACGAGTCCCGCCTCGAGATAGGTCCTGCGGTCGAACAGGAATATAAGGAGATCACGCGGGATCACGAGACCGCGCTCAAGTTTTACAACGATCTGTTGAATAAGAGAGATGAGTCGGCGATGGCGACGAACATGGAGCACCGGCAGGAAGGCGAGCGATTCCGCGTGCTGGATCCGGCGAACCTGCCGGAGAAACCCTCCTTTCCCAAGCGGCCGTTATTTGCTTTGGGCGGTTTCGGAATCGGGCTTGCCTTGGGTCTCGGGCTGGCGGTTGCCGTCGAGATGAATAACAAGTGTCTCCGTACCGAGCGCGACATCGAGTTTTATCTTCGCACACCTGCTTTCGCGCTCATTCCCTTCATCGAGAGCACCAAGAACGGAAAAGCGAAGGGAGGGGGGCAGCCCAAGCTCGAAGAAGGCGTCGGGTTACCGCTATCGTAACCGCCACCTTTGCCAGCAACATGCAGCAGTACGCCGGGAGCGCGGGCGTCCCGCCCGCTCTTTAGAAGTGGCTAGCTGTCAGTGGCTAGTGGCCAGCAGGAGCGCGTTCTGTCTTTCTTTCTAGCCACTGACCACTCGCCACTAGCCACTGCGGAGCGGGCGGGGACGCCCGCGCTCCCAGGATGTGAATAGTTAGCCGGGTTGACCCGGAGAAGGACTTCATGAGCCGAGTGCAAGATCTTCTGAAGCAAGCGGAACAGGAGAGAGCCAATCGCAACCTTCCCGAAGCTGTACCAGCGGTGACCGAGAGCCATGAGCCGGCTGCCGCTCCGATATCCGACCTGCCGTCCGCCTCCGCCAAAGGCACGCCCGTCCCGACCGATGCCAAAGATTGCGTGAATCCCTCTGAAGTCCGCGACGCACTGGCGAGGTCGTGCGCCGAAACCGCATGGTCTCCGGATCCCGCAGCCATCGTGCTCTCCCACAACGGCACTTGGTGCGCCCCGGGTAGAGAGGAGTTCCGCACTCTTCGGTCCCGTCTGAACCTGGTCCGGAAAACACAGCACCTACAGAAGCTGCTGGTCACCAGCGCCCTGCCCGAGGAAGGGAAGACGTTTGTTGCCGCCAATCTCGCGCAAGTGATGTTGTGGCAGCGTGAACACCATGTGCTGCTCATCGACGGCGACTTGCGGGCATCGAACCTGCATATTTGCCTGGGTGCTCCCGAACTCCCCGGCCTTTCCGAGTACCTGAGCCATGAGGCGGATGAGCTTGCGATCATCAAGCGAGGGCGAGGGCCTCTGAACAACCTCTTCTTCATTCCGGGTGGTACGCCGGCCCCGAATGCCAGCGAACTCCTTGGGAACGGCCGGTTGAAAGCCCTGCTGGATCGCCTGGCCCCGGCGTTCGATTGGATTATTATCGACTCACCCCCTGTTATTCCGATTTCTGACGCCAGGTTGCTAGCCGAACTCTGCGATGGCGTCCTGATGGTGGTCCGGGCGGGCTCAACGCCTTTCGACTTGGCTCAGAGAGCTTACAAGGAATTTCGGGACAATCGATTTCTGGCGGTAGTACTCAACCACGCGGAAAAAGGATCGACCTACGGTTACGACCACTACTATTCCTACTACGAAAAACGCAGAACGCGCCAACCGTAAGGTAGTGGTGTCATTTGACGAAAGAATAGAATCCACAGATTACGCAGATTTCTCAGATTGAGAAAACAGCCACAGGCGAGAACTCGGCGATGTCGGAGGCGCAATGAAACACGCGACGTGCTGGTTACTTTTTGCCCAGGAGACGATTTCTTCTCTTAATCTCCGAAATCTGCGTAATCTGTGGATTCCATTTTGTTCCAAATGACACCACCACCAACCGTAAACACGCATAGAACACTGGCGCCACGAATAACAGAAGCGGAAGTGTGGGAGGCAAAGAGATGAGCACCCTGTTTCCTGGAAGCAAGCCGGGCTCTCAGGAATCCACGAGGGCCGCAAATCGCCCCGACGGTCATGGTAATGGCCAGAACGGCGGTGTGACTGCCGAAGAGTTGTTCGCCAAGACGCTCTGTCTGGAGAGAAAAAGAACGGAACGCTCTCGCAGCCGGTTCGTACTGATGCTCCTAGGCACCGGCAGTCTGCTAAAGGGTGGCGGCACGGAGAACGCGCTGGAGAAGATCCTCTGTGCGCTGTCTGGCTCCATCAGAGAGACGGACGTCATGGGGTGGTACCGGGAGGCGTCTGTGATAGGGGTCATCTTCACGGACATCGGCGCCGCCGAAGGAAGGACAGTTGCGGGCGCCATCCTGGCCAAGGTGAACAGAGCGCTGTGTCATGCCTTGAGTATCGACCAGATCAACGAGATTACTCTATCCTTCCACGTATTTCCCGAGGACTGGGAGAAACAAGGCCCCGGTGGTCCCACGGATTCCACCTTCTACCCCGACCTATTCTGGACCACAGATCCGAAAAGTTCCGCTCGCATGGTCAAGAGGGCAATCGATGTGCTGGGCAGTTTCTCAGCCCTCGTTCTATTATCACCCCTATTCGCTGCGATCTCCATCGCGGTCAAATTGACTTCGAAAGGACCAGTCTTTTTTAGACAGCAGAGGGTCGGCCACCACGGCAAGCGGTTCACCTTCCTGAAATTCAGGTCCATGTATTTCAAGAGCGATCCGAGCATTCATGAGGATTACATCAAGCGGTTTATATCCGGCACAGTGGGCACACAACGACCGGAAGAAAGCCAAGCCAGTGTGTACAAGCTGACAGCGGATCCGAGAGTTACGCGGGTGGGAGCATTTCTACGAAAAACAAGCTTGGATGAGCTGCCCCAGTTCTTTAACGTCTTGAAAGGGGAAATGTCTCTCGTCGGGCCGCGACCTCCGATTACCTACGAAGTGAAACGCTATGACATCTGGCACAAGCGGCGCTTGCTGGACGTGAAACCGGGGATCACCGGCTTGTGGCAGATTGAGGGACGGAGCAGGATCAAGTTTGACGAGATGGTTCGCCTCGACCTTAAGTATGCCCGGTCGTGGTCGCTGTGGCTGGACGTCAAGATCCTTTTACACACGCCGCGGGCGGTAGTGATGGGCGAAGGGGCGTACTAAGAGAGGCTTCAGCCATCAGCTATCAGCCATCAGCAGGAAAGTTGTCAGTCGTCAGTTCTCAGTAGGGAAATCGGCCCCGGGAGCGCGGGCGTCCCGCCCGCTCTTGCCCGCAAGCTCGAATGAGGCTGCCAGTGGAGCGGGTGGCGCCGCAAGGGAAGAGAAGAGCGGGCGGGACGCCCGCGCTCCCAGGGCCGAATAGGACCCTACCAAAGTCCGTCTTGTTTTGCTGATAGCTGAGAGCTGAGAGCTGACGCCTTTTTCTGGCTGATACCTGATGGCTGAAAGCTGATTTCGACTGGAGGGTGNNACACATGATNAAAGTTGGCGTTATCGGCTACGGATACTGGGGCCCAAACGTAGTGCGAAACCTTCGCGGCCTCGACCTGGCGCAGGTGGTGTCAATCTGCGACAGGAGTTCTGGGGCCCTGCGACGGGCAAAGCAGGTCTATCCTGATGTGTCCGTCACCACTGATCCTCATGAACTGCTGGGCTCGAGTGCCATTGATGCGGTAGCGGTGATCACTCCTGTCTGGACGCATTTCGAACTGGCCAAAGCCGCTCTCAGCAATGGCAAACACGTCTTTGTGGAGAAGCCGCTGACCTCAACTGCCGCCCAGGCTGAGGAACTGATTGAGTTGGCAGAGAAGAACCACCTCCAAATGATGGTGGATCACACTTTCCTGTTCACGGGCGCGGTCAGAAAGATACGTCAACTCCTCGATGAGGACGCGTTAGGTAAGCTCTATTACTATGACTCGATGAGGGTGAATCTGGGGCTCTTCCAGCATGATGTGGACGTCATCTGGGACCTTGCTCCTCACGACTTGGCGATCGTCGATCATCTCATCGGAGGTACGCCGGACGCGATCGTCGCCACCGGTCAGGCGCACTTCAGTGGTCTGCCTGACGTGGCATTTCTCACCCTGTATTTTCCCGGCAACGTCATCGCCCACATCAATGTGAACTGGCTTTCCCCAGTCAAAGTGAGGACCACTCTGATCGGCGGCGAGAAGAAGATGCTGGTCTGGAACGATCTGGAAGCCGACGAGAAGCTCAAGATTTATGACAAGGGCGTTCAAATGACCAGCCGCGAGGGAGTGTATGAGTTGCTCGTCAGCTACCGTACTGGCGATATGTGGGCGCCGAAGGTCGAGCCGACGGAGGCCCTGAGACTTGAACTGGAGTACTTTGTCAAGTGCGTCCAGCATGACCAAACTCCCTTCAATGACGGCTTGGCGGGCTTGAGGGTGGTCAGGATGTTGGAAGCCGCGGAAGCGTCCTTGAAGCAAAAGGGTGAGGCTGTCTATGCCTGACCGGTAGCGCGGGCGTCCCGCCCGCCCTTCTCTTCGTCTTGAGTCTTTCGGTTAGCGCAAGCGTCCCGCCCGCCCTTCTCTTCGTCTTGAGTCTCGGGTAGCGCGGGCGTCCCGCCTGCCCTTCTCTTCGTCTTGGGTCTTTTTCCAGGGAAGATGTGAAATAATTGCCAAGGAGCTTCCAACACAGAGACACGGGGGAAAATGACACGCCTGGAAATAAATGACCTCTCATGTAATCTTCTCACTCTTTCTCTGTGTCTCTGCGCCTCTGTGTTTAATTCTCTCAGGCGGGCGGGACGCCCGCGCTACTCCGAGCAGGAGCTAAAGTGACTACAACCAATAGAATTCCTTTCCTGGATCTCGTAACCCCGCACGAGGAATTGCAAGAAGAACTGTGCTCCGTCTTCCGAACCGCATTGGAGACCGCAGGATTTGTGGGCGGTCCCATGGTGGATCAGTTTGAGCGGGCGTTCGCCAACTACTGTGACACCCGGTACTGCGTCGGGGTGGGCAGCGGCACGGACGCGTTGAGGTTCATTCTCATCGCTGCCGGGATCAAGCAAGGTGACATCGTGGTCACCGTTCCGAACACCTTCATCGCCACTGCGGAGGCTATATCCCAAGCCGGAGCGCGTCCGGACTTTGTGGATATCGACGAGCGCACCTATAACATGGATTCGGAAAAACTGCGCGAGTACCTGGAGGTTCAGTGTACGGTCGATGGTGCCAGCGGCCGGGCAGTCCACAACAGAACCGGGAGACCTGTCGCTGCTGTCATCCCCGTACATCTCTACGGCCAGATGGCGGATATGGATCCCATCATGGAACTGGCAGAGCGGTACAACTTCGCCGTGGTTGAGGATGCGTGCCAGGCGCACGGAGCCGAGTACTTTTCGCGCCGGAACAACCGGTGGAAGAAAGCGGGCTCGATGGGAAGAGCGGCAGCTTTCAGCTTCTACCCCGGCAAGAACCTGGGTGCTTGCGGAGAAGCCGGGGCGGTCACCACCGACGACGCAGAGATTGCTCAGAAAATCAGAATGCTGCGCGATCACGGCCAGGCCCAGAAGTATTATCACGAGATGGAAGGATATAACGGCAGGTTGGACGCGATTCAAGCCGGCATCTTGCGAGTCAAGCTCAGGCGTCTTGCGGCATGGAATGAAAAGCGCCGGGAATGCGCCCGTCGCTATCGGGAGCTTTTGGGCCCGGCACCAGAGGAAATAGGTCTCCCCTACGAGCCTTCCTGGGCGAAAGCGGTTTACCACCTCTACGTGGTCCGCGTTGAGAACCGCGATCAACTTCAGAGGTGCTTGGCCGAGGCCAACATCGGTACCGGAATTCATTATCCGATTCCCCTTCACTTGCAGAACGCCTACGCATTCCTCGGCTACAAGCAAGGAGACTTCCCGGCATCCGAAAAGGCCGCCTCGCAAATACTCTCCCTGCCCATGTACCCTGGGCTCACGGCTAACCAACAAGATCGCGTCGTCGGGGCCATCGAGAGCTTTGTCTTGGAAAGCGAAGAGCCGCAGAATGTTGTTGCAACGCATTGAAAGCCTGAACTTGCTATAGGCACTTCGAGGAGCAGGCTGATGAAAAAGTGTTGCGGCGCGTCCGGAAGGGTGGGGCTTTAGCCCCGCCCTGGAGTTTGTACAATTTGCGGGCGTAGCCCGCCTTGGAGTGCGGCGGCTTGACGCCGCCTTGCAGCCTTCCTGGGGTCGCTCCACCTGGCTTCGGCCTCTTGCTGGGAAGCGTTCATCCAGCAGTGATGGCTGCCCTCGGCCGATTCCAAGGCGGCGTCAAGCCGCCGCACTCCAAGGCGCGGACCTAAGGTCCGTGCTCGGCGGGGCTAAAGCCCCACCCTTCCGAGGCCGAAATGCCGTTTTCCATCAAGCTGCCGGACTAGAGGTGCGGATCGAACGGCCGCCAGATTCCTTATGAAGGCAATCAGTCGTCATGTGCGAATGTCCTCGGCAATCCCGCCTGTGTGAGACCATATGAACATCTGGATCGATCCCGGTGATTCTCGCCGTTCCACTCCTTGCGTTGAGGGACAGGCATGCTAACTCTCCCTGCTTACGTGCTCATTACCCCCGTGC
>JGI26339J46600_10000179_pt1 | contig 22384 bp, 20 predicted proteins | sample BogFormECP12_OM1_FD_46600 | JGI IMG/M metagenome (IMG submission 46600) | reverse complement strand
TTTTTTAGTAAATGTAGGAAAAATTACAGGAGTCTCTCCCCTTGTGTGTCTTCTCCCCTTCGTGCTTCTCCGGGTTCGTGCTTCTGGGTCCTTAAAGAGAGAGGGTGTGTGGTAGTGGTAGGTAGGGTGCGGTAGGGTAGGTATGAGAGTAAGAGTAGGAGTAAGAGAGTGCGAGTGTGCGCGTGCGTTCTAAGGATAAAACTTTACCCCCGAAAATCCCTTTATTGTCTTTTGTTCCGTTTGAAAGCGCACGCGCCTGAACCTTTCGGCTCCAAATCCCGGCGACCACAACAACGAATGCCATGTTTTGCAATCTGTTCATGCACAAGTCTGGGTGACTATTTGCTTCTCAAGTAGAATGAAATGAGTTTGTTGTTGCTCTTCAGGTTTCAGGTCTGCTTCTTTCAGGGTCTTCTCGTATTTGGTCTCGTATGTGCATTCGATTGAGTCGACGTCTTGCTTGAAGGCTGTTGTCATGTTGTGATAGAGCTGAGCTAGGAAGCCTTGTGAATCTTTTGCGTAGATTGTTGTATTCCACCATGGATTTCTGGGGTAACCAAATGATAAGGAGTCTATTTCATTTTTCTTGAGGGAAGCGTAGAACGTGTGAGTTTTTCCGATCTCTCGAATGTTTGGACAAGTATCATTCAAAGCTTTCCACTCGTAGGCCAATATCTGATGTGGGATAAACCGCGGCTTCATCTTCAACAAAGTGCAGACGCTGCGTGGGCTTCTCTTCTTTATCGGAACGTAATCTTGAACCTCAGGTAACGTCTTCGGCTTCGAAATCCAAGATACCGCCATTCTGAGCATTATTGAGAATCCAGCATTTTTTGAAAGCTTCAAGGAAGCAAGGTTTTCGGAGCCCGTAACAAGGCGGAGTCGTGGCAGACGAAGGTCTTTAGCCATATCTACAAAGTGCTGTGTAACCATGTTTGCGAGTCCTCTGCCTCGGTAATCAGGATGAACCCTCAATCCCTCCATCCAACCAACTGACCCGTTTTCCACGAGGCGCAGATTGCCTACTGCCACGATTCGGCCGTCGAGTTCTATTCCATAAAAGTGACTGTTGACATCCAGAAGCCACTTATCAAAGACGGATGGAAGATAGTCATGCCCCTCCCACACATGCTTCGATATCTCCAACACGTCACCTCGGTCAGATTTTCGAAGTCTCCTCATGGTAGGAATCATAATCATCGACGAGTTCATCTCACCTAAGCGCTTTTATCCCTTACGTACCTTTCTCAATCCAACAAGCAACAAACGCGCACTGTCAGAAGTGTTTTCTCTCAGCTATTCAGAAGAATCGTTTCTATTTTCTTTCGCATTATTTGGTTCTGTTGCGACAATGTTTTGGCAGGTAACTCAGTTGATGAGAGGATATTTCATGAACAATGCAAGCTTGGTCTGTTGTCTTCGAGCCTCACTCTCTGCGGATTCACAACTTGGAGAATAATGCATACTCTGTATAGAAAGAGCCACTATTGAGCTGAGAAGACATTTCTTGCCGTCTCAAGCGCGCGATAACATTTCATCCTGCCGTGGTCTTGTAGTTTATCAGTGAGAACACGTCGTATTTTGTGCCGAGACACTGTCTTCCATGTAGGTACTCTAACTCTATAAGAAAGCCTATGCCTACAACTTTCCCTCCGAGCTTCTCAACCAATTCTGCGTTCGCCTTGATTGTTCCTCCCGTTGCCAATAAATCATCGATTAGCAAAACTTTCTGGCCGGCTTCAATTGAATCTTCATGAATTTCAATCGTGTCGGATTCATACTCTTTCTTGTACGTTAGGCTCGCTGTCTTGGATGGCAGCTTGCCTTTCTTTCTGATTGGGACAAAGCCCACTCCAAGCTCGTAAGCTAAAGCCCCTCCGATGATGAAGCCTCTAGCCTCGTTCGAGGCGACCACGTCTATTTTCTTGCTTCTGAAATGGTCGGCCAATTGTTCTATGCACTCTTTGAAGGCATCTTTGTCTTTCAAGAGCGGCGTTATGTCCCAGAAAACCACGCCCTTAAACTCTGATATTCTCCTTATTTTCGGCTTGAGATCCATGCATCACACCTCATGCAAACTTGTAACGAGTTCTAGACTGACGCGTTCTTCAGAGCGTCTTTGCATTCACATTTTCTTTCTTCGGGAATCTTGCTGATGGTTTCTGTGACGAGGGTCTTGACTTTCTCGATGTTCTCCTTCATGGTTTCAGCGACTTCGTGTGCGCTTACGGGATGATCCTTCCAAACATCGTAGTCGGTCACGGTTGCGATTGAAGCGTAACATATCTCGGCTTCACGAGCCAAAACGCATTCGGGAACAAGCGTCATGCCGACGATGTCGGCGCCCCACCCTCTGAACATTTTGGATTCTGCTTTCGTAGAAAACCTGGGACCTTCGATGCAGATGTAAGTGCCCGTCTCATGATAGCTAATCCTCAATCCCTTAGCAACAGTCGTCAGAACCTTCCTCAGCTCAGGACACGTCGGTTCAGCTACCGAAACATGACACACTTTTTGGCCCGTGAAGAAAGACTGTTCCCGTCTCGTCGTCCTGTCTATGAACTGATCGACAAACACGATGTCTCCAGGTTTGTACTCATCTCTCAGAGAACCAACTGTGGAAGGAGCAAGAATCCTTTGAACTCCAAGCTCCTTTAATGCATGGATATTGGCTCTAGAATTAACATCCGTCGGCCTGATCGTGTGCTTCTTCCCATGCCGAGGCAAAAACGCAACTCTTCTTCCGTCCAATTGCCCGACAACTATAGAATCTGAAGGCGATCCATAAGGAGTATCAAGCTTCATTTCCTTCCCATTCTTTATGAGATTTGGATCGTAGAAGCCCGTTCCACCGATGATTCCGATCTCAGCTTGCATGGAATTCTACTAAAACACCATGAATTTATAAGATTTCTTCGAAGCGCGCGCTCCACTGCAGTGTCACAACAAAGGGATAGCGTGCTATGGGTTGTGTTGTCCATAGTGGATCGCCCGTATGTTGAGGTTTGTTAGGACGACAGCACCGCTACTATCAATGTGGCGCGCCGGTCTGTGCTTCTGGGCCCATATGCGCTCTCTCACATGGATTTTCCTATTTGCTAATTTTTCGGACTTGAACGTAGATGTTAGCCTTTGTGGATGAGTAGAATTTTTCGGGTTTAGTTCCGAGGACCAAGTTTATTTTCTTAATTGACAGTAGGTTTTTTCCCGCAAGCACTAGCGCAAACCGGTTTTTCATAATTTCATCTTGGGGTTTGATGTCTTTCCGATATGCCGCTTTCGTATAGATGTTTGGATAATTGAAGATTAGATATCCTTGAGGATTGACTAGTTCGAGGAGATTTTTGACAGCGAGTTCAATCTTTCTTATATAATGCAATGTGGCAAAGCACACTACAAGGTCAAACGTCCTTTCTTTGCGAGGACTGGGCAAGCCATCTTGCTCGAAGTGCAAGTTTTTTATGCCGAGCCTGGACGCTTTTTCAGAGTTCTTTTCGATTATGGACTCAGCAATGTCGAATCCGCGAAATTCTGTTTCTGGAAAACGCTCAGCCAGGGCGAACAAGAGTGTAGCTGATCCGCAACCATAATCTGCAACTGAATCCGTTCTTTTGTTTCGTATAGAAGCGCTTAGCATATCTGCCATCATGAGAGCAAATCTTCGTGCTTCCTTTGTCTCACATGTGACTTTCCAGTGCTTAGTCCAGTCAAACATGGACATTATGACCGTTACTCAAGGCACACACGTAGAGATAAAACTAACCTTGGCTGCTTCAACTGGCACATGGCAGGCTCAGATTGCGCATCTTGCCACGAGGAATAGCTTGAAGTTATCTGGGTTTGGACTCAATCTAGAGAGAAGCTATGGCCATGATTGTGAAGGGTGCAATTAGACTGAGTACGAAGCCGCTTGAAAAGGCTATGATTAGCGTGTCAGAACCGCAGTAGCGCACTATGATTGGCAGTGTGGTATCCATTGCTGTCGCGCCGCCAGCGGCGGTTGGTGCGTACTTGTCAACTTTAACCATCAAGGAAACTGTGATTATTGTCAGGAGTTCTCTCAAAAAGTTTGCAGTGAAGCCAAGGGCTCCCCACTTCGCTCCGAATATTTGTGTAACAAGAGGTCCTGTCAAGGTGTACCAGCCGTATCCGGCGCTCACCGCAGTCGTTGCGACTACATTGAGGCCCAGAGCGAGGGCGCTCACTACGCCGCCCAGAATGGTGCCTAACGCTATAACCAAGGGAACAATCAATATCCTAAGCCCAGTTCGCTTCATTTTCGAAATCGATTCTTTGCCCATCGAAAAGGCTACTCCCATGACAAACAACAACAGCAATAGCGAAGCGTTAAGCAGATAATCGGAAACCCATACACTTCTAACGATGTTTGCCCAGTTCGCGTTTAGATAGCCTAGGGTTCCTCCGATTAGCAAGGCGGCGACTATGTATTTTATCATTGCAGACCTGCCCTTCTTTTGATTGCTTTGACTAGGATAACGCTGAACACGATGCCTAATGAAGCAATTATGAATGCGCTTAGCCCTACCTCGGGCAGTGCATTCAACAATTCAGTATTTGACCCAATGCCGAAACCAAGAGAAAACATCAAAACTAGAATTATTCCGAAAGTGACTTTGCCCAGATTGACTTTCCGTTTTTCACGCAGAAAGTAGCCAAACAACAATCCGACAATCAAAGGAATGACAAGGAGTGCAAAATTCATTGTCCTTGCGCTCAGGGTGACTTATGTTCATTCGAGCTGAATTGTTTCCTGAAAACTCCGAGAATGTCTTCGGGTTTTTCAAGTACATGCATGTTTTCCATCAGAGAGAGTTTTCTCGTATTTTCCGCGTCTTCCTTTCTTACCCTCAGCTTGAGATCCTTTCCGTCAGGTAGTCTCGTCACCACCGTTCCTTCCCTGTAGTCGCTGGGCATTACGTAGACAGGGACGTAACCTTTCAAGGCCATAATTGCAGAGTTGCACAACAGAGTATCTGTTATTCCAGTGGCGATCTTGGCTACAGTGTTCGAAGTTGCAGGAGCTATCAATAGGAACTCGAACTTGCCCATTTCCAAATCTCCTGCAAGAAAAGGCGAGTTGGAGTTGACTTCGACCCAAATTTTCACAAAATCCTGTTTTAACTGTTCATAGAGCTTGTACCATTTGACGACTTGCTCTCCTGCTTTCGAAAGAAAAACCCTCACTTCTACGTCGTCTTGATACTCATCTCTCATCTCTTTCATGATGCTCATTGTTTCAACAAGTCGGTCTCCGCTACCCGTGATTCCCCAAGCAACCATCTTTTTCTTTTCAACTGTCTTGAATTCCATGCTGGGACTTTACACCTCAACTCTTGTTTCAGCGGAGTCTTGTTTCAGAAACTCGCTGAATCTCTTAACGGTTTTATTCAGGGACTTAAATCCTTCTTCGTCTTCCTTAGCACCCTTCAGCGTGTCCTTGGACCAAAAAGTCGCACCTAAATTTGCGCCAAAAGCACCACCGCTGACAGGAATGACCCCGTTCAAAACATAGAACGTCATAATCTGCTGAATCGCCAACTCCTGCCCTCCAACTCGATCTCCACAAACTGCAATAGCCATGCCCACCTTGCCCCTAAAGACGTTCTTATCAGCAGCTGATAGAGCCCTGCAACGGTCCATGACAGCCTTGATTTGAGCGCTTACTCCCCCGTTATAAACAGGCGTCGCAATCACAAACCCTTCAGCATCTCTCAGCAAAGGGTAAAGAATGAACATGTCGTCCTTCAATTTGCACTCCTTATTCTTGAGACAATAGTCACAGTGTTGACAGAAGCCGATACTCTTTCCTCTAACTGTGAAGAGTTCCGTCTCGAAACTCATCTCTCGCAGATCACTTAGGGCTTCTTCCAAAATATACTCTGTCGCCTGTTTTCTCGGGCTTCCACAGATACCCAGTATCATAACAATTCAAAGAATCCTATGACTACAAGCGTGAATAAAGCTTGCTGAAACGTTTCTACACAATGCGCAAGAATAGTCGACCGCACTTCTGACCCATCCGAACAAGACTAAATGCCTCGTTAGCCAGTTCAGGGAACAACGACGCAATCAAGTTGGCAAATCTAGTCTTGGGCATCGAGTTGCCTGGTCTTACATGATTGAATGAAAAGAAGAGAACATGCACCCTCAGGAAGAAGGGTGCGGTTTGGGGCTATTCTATGCATCTTCGAAAAATTCTTCTGCCTTCGGCGGTGTTGGTGATAAGCCTCTGCGCTCGCGTATCTGTTTTATTATTTCTTCCTTCATTTGTTCTGGAACTGGTGTCCAGCGGCTGAACTGGGTGGCCCAGAATGCTCTGCCTTGGGTGGACGATCGTAGTTCTTCGGCGAGTCCGAAGGATTCGGACACTGGCATTTCTGCTTTGACGATTATCATGTCTTCCTCGTTGACCATGTCGAGGATTTTGCCTCTGCGTTTTTGAACGATGGCTATGACGTTGCTTACGAATTCGTTGGGAACTTTGCATTCGAAGGCTATCAACGGTTCCAACAGTCTTGGATCGCTGAGAAGGAATGTGCACCATATTGGACGCCAAGTCATCGGGAGTATCTGTGCTGGTCCGCGGTGCACTGGGTCTTCGTGGACTGTGACGTCTTCAAGATTCACTTTCAAACCGTATGCCGGTTCTTTTGCCAGAACGGAAGTGAAAACTGCTTCTCTGAAGCCTGACTTTATGTGGTCCAAGATTTCTTCAACGTATTGTCTTCCCTTTATCCTGTTGACGAGGATGTTGTTACCTTCGATTGCAACGACGTTGCGCGCGTCATCCGTTGGCCATCCGAAAGCCTTGAATGCTTTTTGTCTCTCGTCTCGTGTCTGCATTTCACTGATTTTTCCGATTTTTATAGCTTCAACAACGTCATCGGACAGTTTCTCCATTGTGATCCACAGCTTGTTGTGCTTGTTGGGGCTCTTGCCCATTACTGCTGGACCATTGTAGTCATGGCTGATGGTTTCCCGGTAAATTACAATGGGTTTGCTGATCTTCACCTTCAGTTTGGCTTCCTGCATCCTGTAAGCTGTGATTTCAAGGTGAAGTTCACCCATGCCGCTGAGAAGGTATTCTCCGCTTTCCTTGTTTATGCTGAAGTGAAGGTTCGGATCCTCGGTCGTCAGCTTATGCATGACCTTGTCGAAAAGTGGCAGATCCTTGACGTCAGCGGGCTCCACGGCAACTGTTACGACAGGGTCCGAAACGTACTTCAATCCCTCGAAGGCCTGCGTTTCAACTCCGTCTTCCGCGATGGTTTCTCCAACATGGATAGAAGGCAAACCGGAAAGGGCGGCAATGTTGCCAGCTGGGACTCTATCGATTATCACTCGGTCCGCTGCCATACTCATGTAGACCTGTTGAATCGTACCCTTCTGATGACTAGTTATGAGTTGAACCAGCTTACCCTTCTCCACGGTGCCGCTGAAGACACGTCCGATGGCTACTACTCCACTGTGAGGGTCAACCTCGATCGTTGAGACACACATCAAAAGTGGACCTTTAGGATCCACCTTGGCCATGCCCACGCCAACGGCACTCGTGGCGTCTCCAGGCCATATCTGAGGCTGCCTATACGGCTGAGCTTCAAACGGGTTAGGCAGATGTTCAACAAACATGTCAAGAATGGGATCCTGCACCGGAGCTTTCTTGGCCAAAGCCTCAACCTTCCTGTTGACATCTTCGTGCTCACCCGTGTAGGCATCGATGATGTCGGTGAAAGTCACGCCTTTCATCTTCATGTGAGGCAGGTTCAGACCCCACTTGTGGAGCGCAGAGCCGAATGCGACGGCGCCTGTTTCAACCTTGACCTGCCAATCTTTCTTGTGTTCAGGCGGAGCATACTTTTCTATGAGATTGTTAACCCGCGTGATAATCTTCGCGAATTTCCGCTGAATATCATCAGGAGTCAGCTTTATCTCCTTAATCAATCTGTCAACCTTGTTTATGAAAAGAATCGGCCTAACTCTTTCGCGGAGCGCCTGCATCAAAACAGTCTCTGTCTGAGTCATCGGACCCTCAACCGCGTCAACCACCACCAATGCTCCGTCCACGGCTCTGAGGCTCCTAGTGACTGCGCCGCTGAAGTCAATGTGACCTGGCGTGTCGATGAGGTTAATCAGATATTCTTTCCCTTGAAAAGTGTGAGTCAAACTGATGTTGGATGCGAACACGGTCATCTGTCGCTTCTGTTCAAGCTCCCAAGAGTCAAGTGCAAGTTGTTGACCCGCTCTCTGCTCGCTTATAATGCCAGCGGAGGACAGGAGACTGTCTGAAAGCGTCGTCTTCCCATGGTCAACATGTGCAATAATGCTCGTGTTCCTAATCATTTCGATATAATTCATGAGCTTCTGAATTTCATCAACCTGTCTGTAACGAACCATAATCAAACCTTCTTCGCAGTAGCCAAGAACCAACGAAAATCTTTAAAGGACATACCTTTGATTTCGAACATTCTAGGTTTCCCTGCCTAAAGATAAGCTACATGGATGTAAAAAAAGCGACCTATTAAGTTTGTGCCATGGAGACACCGTTAGGTCTCTTGACCGGCGGTGACTCGCAAAGGTATCTAGCCCAACATCAGAGCACTGTCGACAGGGGTATTCTCAATTTCCTACAGCCCAGCTTCGTCCGATTTCTTCACAGCGCACGCTATGCGTCTGATAACAACAATCAAGTGTGGACAGATAACTGCAGTCGCCCTGATACAGGTCAGTGCGATTGGAAACGATTTTTGCTTAGGTGTTCGGCTATTTACTTCATTAGTGCCAGAAGTCTTTCTTCAGTCTCCTTTTCCAAATAGAAGCCTTTTCTCCCAAGTCTCCTATTTCCCATGTAAATCAAGACATCGCTTAGCGGAATCGGTTTGGTTGCAAGTTGCAAGTCTTTAAATCTGACGAAGGAAACTTTCTGTGAATCATTGATAAAAGCGTCATACTTTTCTTTCGTGGTTAACACTGATTCAGCACCATGCTCTCTCCATAATTCTTCCGGGTCTCCGATCTTTCTTTCGATGAACTCGGCGTAGCCGGCAATCTCGCCGACTGGTTTTGTCACATAGAACAGGAGCTTGGAAGCGTCTTTGGGTGGCGCGAATCCTCTCAAAACGAAGGAATGGGTTTTTTTTCCTTCGCTGTTCCGGCGACAGAACGCACTCCACCATCTGTTCTGAACCATGATTACAAAAGCCTGTTTTCCATTCATCGTCCCACCCGTTCAACAACCAAAATAGACTTCATCAACATTTAAGAGTTGTCGGAACAAAACGGGTCGCGCGCGCTACGCCAACACCAAGTTTTTATGAATGACGCTTCAAACTATGGGCAATGTCCAGCAGAGATTTTTTCATAAGTCGCTACGAAGAGCTAGGCTGGAAATACCACAACATCATGCTTGAACAGGCAATTAGAATAAACACAATGAACATCGAAGCAACTGACATCGTTGAGAGACTCAAGTCGATCGGAATAACAATTAAAAAAGTGCCCTTCCTGAATCAAGGATACTGGGCAAGCAGTCCAAAATTCTCCGTCGGGGCAACATCAGAATACCTGCTTGGCCTCTACTCAATCCAAGAAGCGGCAGCTCAGATGCCAGTCACACTTTTCACACATCTAGAAGACAAAATGGTGTTGGACGCATGCGCAGCTCCCGGGGGAAAAACCGTGCAGATGGCGGATTCAATGCACGACACAGGCGTGATAATAGCCTTGGACCTGAAAAAAGAAAGACTGGTAGCATTGGCCAACCATCTTGAACGTTGTCACATAAGCAACACAATAGTCCACCACATCGATGCAAGACATGCGGCTAGACTGGGCATTAAATTTGACAGAATACTCCTGGATATGCCTTGTTCCGGCAACTTCGCAACCGACAAAAACTGGTTCAAACAGAGAACACTGAAGGATGTTGAGAGAAACGCAGCTCTCCAAAGAGAGATATTGACTGAAACACTGAAAACCCTAGCAGGTGACGGTGAAATAGTCTACTCGACCTGCTCACTAGAACCCGAAGAAGACGAGCTTAACATCGACTGGGCAATTGGAAGCCTCAACCTCGAGGTTCAAACCATCAACTGCTACGGACAAAGGGGCCTAACGAACGTTTTCGGCAAACGCCTTGATAGCTCATTGGAGAAATGCAGGCGAATATGGCCTGAGCAGACTCAAGGTTTCTTCGTATGCAAACTAAAAAGAAGGAAAGCAGCCTGACCGAATTCATAGATGACTTCGTTAACCGCTTCGCAACCGAGATCACCATAGATCGAACTCTGTTGGTAGAGCATTCTGGTCGAGTCTTCCTACTCACTGAAAACCTGAAGAAATACGCCTCCAAAGGCTTCTATTATGCTGGAACCTATCTGGGAAAAATCAAAAGTGGAAGGTTCTTTCCAAGCTTTAACCTTCTTAACATGATAACTGAAAAGAAAGGCAACAGTATAGTCGTGAATAAGAAGACCGCATGGCTGTTCGTCTGTGGAAGAGACGTGTTCAAGAAGGGAATAATCAAGGTGTCAGGTTCGCCAAGAAAAGGCGACTATGTGTTGGTTCTCAATACCTATGATGAATGTTTAGGCTTCGGCAGATTCCTAAACGACTTAGAGGGCAAAAAGCGGAACGTTGTGGCAGAGAACCTGTTGGATATAGGCGATTTCCTGCGAAGAGAGAGACGTTCACGCAATTGAGGTTTGTCTTAGATTTTCCTTCTCAAACGTTTTCCCAACGTATAGCGCGCGCACTAATTAATCTCGGTTTGTTACTACACACATTACTTTTGAGGTAACAAAAAACGAGCCGAGTCAGCGCTGAAAGGCATTTCAGACCGGTTTTCAACATCGTTTGTTACCACACACATTACTTTTGACATTACAAGTAAAAATGATCGGGGCAACTTTCATCGCGCGCTTAGCCTTGATCCAACGCTATTCCAATGTATAACACGTGCTAGATAATGGGGACTTTTCGTATTTGACAAGTGCCGGCAACGATGGAGCTTACAGTTCTTTTGACGCCTTTGATCTTCATCACTTTATTCTTAAGGATGTCCCCTAATTCCTTGATGTTGGACGCTGAAAACACGGTGATGATGTCAAACTCGCCCGTTACCTCGTAAAGCGCCTCGAGGTTGTCAAGTTTAGATAGTGCCGCTACCACGTTATCCATTTCTGGTGGCTCAACGAAGATGTCGACGAACGCACGTAGGCTGGACATGTTTAGTCATCTTTCCCACACGCACACGCACCGTATCCCTTTAACCTTTCTATGAACAGATCAGATAGCACGCTGATTATCGTTGGAGATGAAATCTGAGTTCGTTGGGAAAACATGTTGCCGAAGGGCATTATGGCTTAGATATGAGTTTTCTGTTCATGGGAAGCCCTTGTAGATAGAAGGATACGCTTTAATCAAAGCCAAATTTATACGCAACACGTTCAAGTAAGGGCTACCGAAAATCCAAAGCGTTCCTTCCTGATTCTGGTTCACCATATTTGTCAGCGTGTCAGCAGCAATCCCAGTTGCATTGCTTATTCTGGGTATCTGTGAATATGCTTGCTGAAGAGTAATGTCAGGATCCACGCCCGACGCTGACTGCGACTGGTCTCTTGTCTGGAAGAAGATGGGCAAGGTGAAGTTTTGAGCTATAAGATTTGATCCAACAACTTGCCCATGGAGCTTGACTAGTTCGCCGTTCGCCTGATAGGGAAAGAAAACTTGGCCTAAGCCCATGATTAATAGTGGGAAAAAGACTCCACAAATCAACAGCGAAACCAGCGCTAACCCTATAGTCGGTTTGAGGCTCTTTAGGCTCCGTTTTTCCTTTTGTTCAGTTGTCATAGACATTCCTTCCTAAACGTGAAAAACTCCCACAAGAAACAGATCAATCAATTTAATCCCCACGAATGGCACAATGATGCCGCCTACACCATAAATCAATGTATTCTTTAGAAAAAGCGTCATGGTGCTGGCAGGTTTAAAAGCGATTCCCCGCATGGCCAAAGGAATCAAAAGCGGTATGATAATGGCATTGAATATTAAAGCTGACAAGACTGCACTTTTCAAGCCAAGATGGAGAATATTCAAAGCTTGCAGTTGAGAGGTCGTGGCCGTAGCAGCGAACAGAACAGGCATTATGGCGAAGTATTTGGCGACATCATTTGCAATGCTGAAAGAAGTAACGGCGCCCCGAGTCATCAGCAACTGTTTACCAAGCATGACTACATCAATTATCTTCGCGGGATTCGATTCAAGATCAACCATGTTCGCCGCTTCCTTAGCAGCCTCAGTGCCTGAATTCATCGCCAGACCAACATCAGCAACAGAAAGCGCTGGAGCATCATTAGTTCCATCTCCAATCATTGCAACAATTCTGCTCTCAGCCTGCTCCTTCCTGGCAATATTGAACTTGTCCTCAGGCTTGGCCTGCGCCACATATTCATCGATTCCAACCTCTGACGCAATACTTTTCGCAGTAAGCGGTTGGTCCCCAGTTATCATGACTGGCCGTATCCCCATGACCTTAAGAGCATGAATCTTTTCCTTAATGCCCTCTTTGAGAACATCTTTTAATCTGATTATTCCGATGGCTTCACGGTTTCTTGCGATGGCTATAGGCGTTTCACCCTCGGCAGATATTCCTTCTGTAACAAGATCATAGTTTGGAGGAACGGAAGCCACAATTTTCTTGATGGATTCGGGAGCGCCCTTGACGATTTCAATTTCAGACTCGATACTTGCGGCAACTCCTTGTTCATATACCATCGAAGACTTTCTTCTGATTCTTCGGTTTCGTCCTGATTTGTCCCCTTTGGGAAGCGTTAAGCCCAAGTGAGTTATTTTCACGCCGCTCGTGCGGGTGCTGGCTGAAAACGGGTAAGTTTCTGAAAGTTCAAGAGAGTTCAGCTCTTTTGGCACGAAACCTTTTTCGCATGCTAGTCTTAGTATGCTGCGTCCTTCAGGAGTGTCGTCGTTCCACGAACACAGAAACGCTGCTTCCCCCACGTCTTCTTCTGAACTACCTGCAAACGGTACAAACTCTATTGCCTGTCTGTTGCCAACAGTGATTGTACCCGTCTTGTCCAGAAGAACCGTATCTGCGTCACCTGCGGTTTCTATGGCTTTGCCTGACTTGGCAATTATCTTGTGTTCATACAATCGGGACATTCCTGAAAGCCCAATTGCAGGCAACAAGGCGCCTATAGTAGTCGGAAGAAGGCAAACGTAGAGTGCTATAAGCACGGAAAGATCAGCGCTCAGACCCAGCGTGACCGACATGCCTAGCAAAGCAACTATAATAATAGTGAAAATCGCGGTTAACCCGATCAACACCATAGTTATTGCAATTTCGTTAGGCGTCTTTGGCCTCTTAGAAGACTCAACCATCTTTATCATTTGGTCAATAAAGGTCTCTCCAGGGTTCGTCGTAACCTTCGCAGTCAAAGCATCGCTCACCACCCGCGATCCACCGATAAGCGAATCCCCAGGCGCCTTCCGAACTGGGGCCGATTCACCCGTGAAAAGCGACTCATCAACCATCGCAATTCCCTCAAGCACATGAGCGTCCAACGGAACAATGTCGCCTTTCTCAATCAGGATACGATCGTCTCTTCTGAGCTCAGTTGATTTCACTATCACTATCTTCCTCGCCCATTCTTCCGTCACAATCTTTTTGCTGGCCACCTCGGTTTCCATCTTCCGTAAAGCACCAGCTGTACTTTTTGCCTGTTGCTCGGCAAGAGCATCGGAAAGTGTACTGAACCAAACTGTGATGAGCAAAATTGCGGCAACTTCAACATAGAAGATTTGAGGTTGCGTGGCTACCTGCCCGAAAGCCTGTGGAACTATAGCCATCGCTACAACAATGAAGAAAGTGATTTCAACGATGAACATCACTGGATTCTTCAGCAATGATTTGGGGCTCAAACGAACCACTGAATCGGCCAGCACTTTTCTAGAGAAAGCTGACCTCAACCCTCCAGGGGTTGATTCGTTACTCCTTGTTGCTGCCAAAGTTTTCTTGTCATCAGAAGCCATTCGGTAGCCCCCTGAAGAATGATGAAATTGGTCCAAGCGCCATAAACGGGAAGAACGTCAACACTACGAGTATGATGATGGCACCGACCAGAACTATTGTAAATATTGCGCTGTCAGTTTTGAGACCGGTGGTTTCGCCTCGTTTTCGCCCGATCATGGAGCCTGACAGTGCAAGCAAGATTGCTATTGGGGCATATCGTCCTATGAGCATGACGATACCGGTGGCTATGTTAAAGAACGGGGTGTTTGCTGAGGCGCCTAGGAAATCGGAACCGTTGTTCGCCGCCGCTGATGTGAATTCGTACAGGATTTGTGTGTAACCCACAGAGGTTCCACCGACCCCAATCGCTGCCGCCGCACCCGAAGCATACGCCATTACTGTGGGAATTAGGATTATAATGGGGTGGATTAGGAAAGCCACCATGACAAGCTTTACGTCATGGCCAGTGATCTTGATGCCTAAGTATTCTGGGGTTCTTCCAGACATTAGCCCGACGATGAAGACGGTGATTATGATGTACATCACCATGTACATCAATCCCACGCCTTTTCCGCCCGGAATCGACTGAATGAACATTCCCATTAAGCCAGAAGTTATGACTAGAGGATGCATGCCTGAGAGCGCAGAGTTAACGGACCCAGTTGTGGCAGCGGTTGTCGCGACTGTATAGAAGTTCGACATGAAGCCTCCGAATCTCGTTTCTATGCCTGCAGGAACCAGTGGGATATTAGGAATAAACGCTATTGCTAAATTTATCCCGAAGAGAATGTACGCACCCCACAACAGGGGTCGAGCCTCCTTCTTTTTACCCAATAATTCTCCCAATACGAAGATGAGCGCTGTGGGAAGAAAAAGCATCAAGGCAATCATAAATGTGTTCGAGTAAGGCGACGGGTTCATGAACGGGTAAGCAGCGTTGGCGCCGTAGAATCCTCCGCCGTTCGTGCCCAATTGCATTATTGAATCGAGAGAAGCAACTGGCCCGACGAGGATTGATTGTGTTGTACCTTGCAACGTTGTTACTACGGTGGAAGCGTTAAGAGTCTGGGGGACACCCATAAACACGAAGACAATCGAGGCTATGAGGCACAGTGGCAACAGTATTCTGGTTATGGTTCTGACGAAGTCTACGTGGAAGTTTCCAACGTTTTTGGAGCCGAAAATGAATCCCCGTATGAACGCTATACCCATGCACATTCCGGTTGCTGCTGAGATCCATTGTAGGAATTGGATAGCAGTCATCTGGCTAAATATGGATAGTCCAATGACTCCACGTACTGTTTGTAACCCCTCACCATTGTAGTGCTGAAGATTAGTGTTTGTTCCAAACGAGATTACGGTGTTGAAGGCTAGGTCCCAACTTAACCCTCGGAAGCCTAGAGGGTTAAGCGGCAATCTATCTTGAAAGACCAGTATTAAAAAAGCGATAACCATCTGGGCAACGTTAAGCAGTAAGCCAGCAAGAAAGTACTGTTTCCAACCCATCGGATGCTCTGGATCTATGCTGCATATTTTGTAAATAAAATTCTCAATAGGATTTAGGACTTTGTCTAGACGGCTTGGTGCCCGTTTATAAACTCGGGCAAGGTAAGGCGCGATGAGTTTCGCTATAAGTATGATTGTTCCAAGTATGAGTACGACTGATATGGCTTGAATTGCATCGATCATCTATTCTGAGACTCCAGAAGACAGCAAGCTGACTCACTATGGCTCCTTTCCGCTCCTTCCTATTTTAACGGCGAAACCTACGTTTTTCAGTTGGCATTTGGGTCCCTTGTGAAACCAAGATTATAGCGGTTATTGTGCTTTCATGCCTTTAAACCTTATTTTCTTCTATAGGACATCTCTGAACTCTCCGAGGCAATATACCGAAATCAGAGTGCGGAACTCTGCCCGTTATTCTGTGTCCAAGAAACCAAAGTAGATGTGTCAGGGGAATTAGGAGAGTCTATCGGAAGTTTAGGAGCCCTGGTCTTCAAGAATTCAATACAGCTTACGAGAAACAGGTAGTAATAGAGCGAGTTTTCAGCAGACTCAAAAACTTGTCAAGTCTTACACAACCCAATCTCAGGGGATTAGCCAAGGTAACGTTTCATTCTCAGCTCTGCGTCATTGCGATGCTTCTGACAGCTCAAGTAGCTGTAAACATGCACAAATTAAGCAAATCCAGAAGCATCAAATATTTCGCGAACTAATTTCGAAACAGCATACGCGGCGTGCTCATCGGTTGGCGTCGGCTAAGGGATATCGAGTCATGGCATCGATTATTTCTTCACTGAAGGTTTTTTTGCTAAGATGCCTAGCCAAATCGGAAGTGGATATTATACCGACCAACACGTCTTTCTTCGTAACCGGAAGCCGCCTTATTTTGTACTTGACCATTTTCCTCGCAGCATCTCTTATTGAGGCTTCCTCCTCGATGGTTATAAGCGGATCAGACATTACCTCAGAGACTTTAGTATCAAGCGGTTTTTTCTGTGCCATTACCCTTCTGACTAAGTCTCTTTCAGTAACTATGCCCTTTGCGACATTACCCTCCATTACCACGATGTCGCCTACATCTTGTTGGTGCATTAGCTTTGCAGCCTCAAGCACGGTCCTCTGAACATCAATTGTGATGACATTAGCGGTCATAAAATCTCTTACAGTTGGCATCATTTTACAAGGACTATGAAATATCGTATAAAAGCTTTGGGACATCACAGTTCTGGATCGGGACACAAGAATGCTAGTGCGTGCGCCAACCTCTTGCTAAATAGGATTTCTTTCTGTCAATTTCCGTTATCATGTAAGCATGATGATGCATCTAACCTTTTCCAGCTTGTTCAGCCTTAACGCTAGAAGCGCATGAGAAGCACTGCGATCGTGGACAGTAGAGCATGTATGGTTATGCGTTCGAGGCGTCTGGCCTTGTGCCTTTCGAGGTAGAGCTGCTCCTTCAAACGAGAATTACCCTTGCAATACCTCCTCTCGGCGTCCAGCGCTCTTTTGCAAAGCCCCGAAGACTGCATTGCTTCTGATGAAGGCGCTTATCGCTGATTCGCAGTTCTCAAACAGGAAACTCAGAGAACAAATTTCCGCTCATGGAGTAAGAGCGGTGATTCCTCACCTAGCAAACTAGAGCAAGGGAGAGGCGAAGCTACTGCGCGTGGACAAGTGCTTCAGGACTCCTGGTCTCGTTGCCGAGAAGCAAATCTACGCACAGGAATTGAATGGCATCGATCAACTTTTGCCAAACCTCTTTCGGCTATGGCGCGCCCTTCCAACAAATACTCTAGCTTAGTCCTGTCTACTGGCGTGAACGGGCGCGAGGCCCTTTGTGCGTCTTAAGAATGATGGAGCTCACGGTGCTCTTGACACCTTTAATCTTCATCACCTTATTCTTGAGAAGGTCCCTAAACTCTTCAATGTCCGACGATGAAAACAAGGTCACAATGTCAAACTCGCCAGTTACTTCGAAAAGTTCCTCAAGGTTTTCAAGCTTGGAAAGAGCTGCCACTACATTGTCCATTTCAGTTGATTCTACGAAGATGTCTATAAAAGCCAGAAGTCTTGCCAAACTTGGTCATTCTCCAACCGAACGACCTAACGGTTGATTTATACCTTTTGGTACTACCGTGCACCCTAGATTACCTCCACATCTCACTTTCACACTCCTTCCTATTGGTTGCGTGTCTCCTCTCTCCCCGTCGTCTTGGTTCGTGGTCGTCGACGTGATCGTCCTTTGGTCTTTTGTTGGGTTGGTTGCGGCGAAGTTTTATCATAAGAATGCGCGCGCCTTATGTCTTGGGCAGGTTGAGTTCTGCTTTGTTGATAAACAAGAAAATGGGAAGGGAAAGAGGGATTTTTCATTTGCCAAGGGGCACTGTTCAAGGCTGGCAGGCTGAAGCGAGGTCTCAAGTTTGCTTTCTATTTGACGCTAGTTACAAAGTGGATTGAGAAAAGGTGTCCTTGGAACGGCATAGGAAACAGAACCACTGTTGTGTCTATTGCTCCTCCGCCTTTCTTGACAAATGTTATTTGGCTGGTCGGAGCCACCATTTTCTTCATCGCATCCCAATATGCATTCTTTAGTGTATCCCAACTTTTCTCAGCCACATGTGGCTCCAGAAACCCTTGTACTGCTGCCCACTCCTAGCGCGCGCTCCACAAGCAATAAAAACGCATTTCCAAATGTCCTATTGATAATCCAGTGTGAAGGAGTCATTGTAGTCTCTTGAACGTGATCGTGTTCCAAATCCTCCTATTGCTGTGCGATAGGTTCCGCTTATCAAAAGAGTTGAAGAAATGAAGTTTCTGGAGGGAGCTATCTACAGGGCGGTTCAGCATGCGCGCTATACCTCTGCCCGCAATGCAAAGCAAAAGAAGCCTACAATGATTGCGCAGCACAGAAAACTTCACACAATAATCCATTCAGCCAATGTTGAAGTTTCGAGCGTGCCAAGGAGAACACGAAATACTGGAATTGTTGGCGGGATATGAAGGTATGTTGTGGAAAACTGGCTCCTTGATGTTTCTCTTGGCTTTGCTAATTCTTTCTTTTGGTTCAATGATCATAAACCGAACAGCAGCTCAGATTCCTGCTGATGTGACCGTCGCAGAAGCAAGAACAATGATTGCCACAACTCCTTCTCTCGTTGTCTTAGATGTCAGAAATCAGAGTGAATACGACGCAGGGCACATCAGAAATGCAAAGCTGATTCCTGTCTGGAACTTGACACAGAATCTTGGGGAGCTGAACGTGAACGATCAGATTCTCGTTTACTGCAGCACGGGAGNGCGGAGCGCTAATGCGAGCTTGATTCTCGCTTCCAACGGTTTCATGAACGTTTACAACCTGCTCGAGGGTATCAATGGTTGGATTTCAGATCGAAACTCCGTTTACATAAACTATTCTTCTGGGTATTCTGGTTTTTCTTCGATTCAAGCCGCTATCGACAATGCGACAGATAGTCAAACTATCTATGTCGGCGCAGGTTTCTACAATGAGAGTTTATCCATTGATAAGCCGTTATCGATTGTAGGGGAGAACGCGAACAGAACGATAATCAACGCTTCAAACACGGCTCTGATGGTGACGGCTGAAAACGTATCCGTAACCGATCTCACAGTTCAGTACACGGGCTGTGCGTGCTATGGGTATTCTTCTGTGAACGTGACGAATAGCCGGAATGTGAACGTAACAGACAACATATTGACATCTGATGATTTCGGGATTAGAGTTGTGAACTCAGCCGAGGTTTCCGTGGCGTATAACATGATTACTCATTCTGGAGACTGGGCTGTTCTTGCGTCAGATTCACAGGATATCTCAGTGTTTCAGAACGACTTGACGGGTGAGAACGGATTTGAGGTGAATAACAGCACGGGAAGCGCTTTCGGGGACAACAATATTCAGAGCCTTCAAACTGGAATTTTCCTCGCAGAGTCCTATGGCGATTCGATTTTTGGCAGCAACGTTTCCTATGGCTACCGCGGACTCACGATATCATCGTCTCACGGCAATAGTTTCTTCGACAATTCTTTATCGGGCAACAGTCTAGACGGAACGTACATTTCGCAGTCGAACAATAACACGATTTTTCATAACTGTTTCTTTGAAAACTCGGGCCAGGTCTTGTGTTATGATAACTCAACCAATTCCTGGGACAATGGCCTAGAAGGAAACTTTTGGAGCCAGTATACAGGAGTAGATTTGGACAAGAACGGGATAGGTGACACACCGGAGATTCTGGATTCAAACAACAGAGACAACTATCCGCTGATGGGTCCGCTTCAGATACTGAATACTTCACTCAACAATGACGTAGAGGTTGTATCAAACTCGACCATAGCAGACTTTGAATACATCTCCTCCAACAAAACAATCATGCTTCAAGTTTCTAATAGCACTGCAAATCAGACAAGCGGTTTCTGCCGAATGAAAATTCCCCATGCTTTAGTAGATCCTTTCAACGGCTCAATAGCCATTGTAATAGACAATGGAGAAACTCCAGTTCCATTTCAAAACGACACTGTGTATGATGACGGATCCAACAGGTGGATATACTTCGCCTACCCGATGTCGACGCATTCTGTGAGTATTTCGACAATTCCCGAATTTCCAAGTTCTCTAATCATGGCATTCTTCATGGCGGCAATGATCTTTTCAATTTCGAATTGCAAGAAAAGAGTGCGCTCTAAAAAGAATTCCCGTCATAGTTCATTATGTGCGTTCGTATGGATTTTTCCGTGAGCGCATCGGACTTGGGTTTCGATTAGAGGGCTTCTGTCGTCCCGTTTGGTGACGACTAGATAGTGCGTTGCGCGAGCGTTACCGTTACTGCGCGCGCGAATAAGTGCAGCGGCGGCATTTCAATCAGGAATGAAAGTCGTGAACATTATCGGGAGAATGAAAACTGTTCATTTGATTCAGAAATACTCCTTCGTCTTTGCATCCTTCGCCATGCTCAAAATATTTATTAGCATCCGCGGTAGAATGTTTATGTGTGGGTTCTAGTTGTCCGAAAGGAGAACGGTCAGTTTCTCGCAATGGTCATCGCTTGCAAGGTACTTTATTCACGGGTTGGCATTCTCCGGTCTCATTTCTTTGGCCCTGATAATATGGTTATTCATAGGCTTTTCACTCGTAGTTGTAATGCCCTTCTTGACGATAGTCGGCATCGTCATCGCTTTGATCGTTAGTTTCGCATTGTTGCTAGTAATGCTGGGCGGTTTAAACGCGACGTTAACGGAATCCATCTGGCATGTTCCAATAGACCAAAGCTGGAGTCATGTTGTGGTCCACAGCATACTACTTATGCTCATGTTGATTCTCGTGGGGGTACCATCTGCAGCAATAAGTTTCTTGGTTCCATCTTGGGTTACCAGTGTTCTACTCTTCATCGTTTACGGCTTCGTCGACGGGTTCGTGGCCAAGGAAGTAGCATTCATCTGGAAAACCACGGAAAGGCTAGACGAAGGCTTCCGCGGACTATTGACGGTGCTAAAATATCCAGGTCTAATCGCTATGTTCGCCGCAGACGCCGTAATAGTGATGCCTATATTCATCATTTCTTTGACCACGAAGCTCTGGTGGGTGGGCACAATAATCTTCTTCTTCCTTCAGAGCCCCATAATTTATCTTGCCGTTGCTGATATCATGAATGAGAGAAGCAAAACGATGCTTCCGAATGACGGCTGGTGGACTCCAGGTAAACCTGCAAAGTTCGACGCAAAAATCCCCGGGCAAGCCATAGCTACAGAAAGGGTAACAAAACTTTCTATCGTCAGCAGGGTCTTCTTTCACGGTTTAATCTTCTCAGTGCTGGGGATCCTCTTGGTTCTCTTAGGGTGGATGCTAAGGATCTTCTTCTTCATCGGTTTTTGGACAAGTTCGGCGGATTTTGCGGCGGTTTTTGCGGTTACCGTTGGCTTCGTCATCGTCTTGGTGATGGCCCTCATCATTGACTGGTTTGTAGTAGGTGGCATAAACACTATGCTGACTGAATTCATTTGGCACGCCGAGACAAAGCACGACTGGAAACGTTTACTTATCCACGGTCTAGCATTGAACGTCACGTTTGGAATCGCCTCAATCCCAATTCTCATTATAAGCCTGTACCCCATAACCCTGCCCATCGAGTTAACACTGTTTATAGCCTACTGTTTCATCTACGGAGCCATCGCAAGGAGAATAGCCTTCACTTGGAAAACAGGAGAAAAACAACCAGACCATCCAGAGATCCCCAAGCATGAGCGCTATCAGAACCTCATAAATATCTGAATTGACGCTAGCGCGCGCAGCAAATTCTGAAACTGTCTCTCGAATGTTTCGCGTCGACTAAAAAAAACTTATACTTGAAGGGCATTAACGGTTTTGGGAGCGTAGCTTATGCCCACGATATGGTGGCGTGACGGTACCGTCGAAACCATCGATCAAACTAGGCTTCCCCATGAAGAAGTAACCGTAACCCTGAAGAACTGCAACGATGTGGCCGACGCTATAAAAACCATGAAGATAAGGGGCGCTCCGCTGCTCGGCGCAGCTGCCGCCTTCGCTTTGGCCCTAACAGCCTATGACACGCATGCCCACACTAGAAAACAATTCATCAGCGAACTCGAAAACGCAGCGGAAACCATAAAATCCACGCGGCCTACCGCCGTAAACCTGTTCTGGGCAGTAGACAGAATCCTAAACAAAGCCAAGACGGCAGAAGGTACACCGCCTCAACTGGCAGCACTCGTCATCCGTGAAGCTCAAAAGATCGCTGAAGAAGACGTACTCGTAAACCGCAGCATCGGCCAACAAGGCGCCAGACTCATCCATAACGGCGATAC